>ENA-OQLB01001363-OQLB01001363.1-human-gut-metagenome-genome-assembly--contig:-NODE-1363-length-10494-cov-4.288126_pt1 | contig 10494 bp, 10 predicted proteins | sample MGYA00242656_ERZ504813 | MGnify/ENA primary metagenome ERZ504813 (study PRJEB26092, sample SAMD00036388) | human gut metagenome | host: Homo sapiens | study: EMG produced TPA metagenomics assembly of...
CTTATGCCCAGGTGGCGGAATTGGTAGACGCGCACGTTTCAGGTGCGTGTGTCGAGAGGCATGCAGGTTCGAGTCCTGTTCTGGGCACTTTACTCCTCAAAAAAGGAGAGTCATCCCATGCGGAAATAGCTCAGTTGGTAGAGCATAACCTTGCCAAGGTTAGGGTCGCGAGTTCGAGTCTCGTTTTCCGCTCTTTTCAGATAAAAATCCCGCAAGCATTGTTCGGTGCTTGCGGGATTTTTTTGTTGTATGGAAGTTGTTGTTACAGTTTCTGTAATGAGAATCCGAGCATCATTCCGTCGTAGCTGTTGGCCAGCGAGCCGATACTCTTCAGAGTGGAGTTGCTGCTTTTGCTGGAGAGGAAGGTTATCAGTTTCAGTAGCTTGTCCGATTCGAACAGCAGGTCCATAGTTGTGGAGGTAGCGTTGACCTTGGCATTCATACCTATCAGCTTGGCGAATTTCAAGTTGACCTTTTGGGTGGATGCATCGTAGGAGTAGCTTCCTTCATGCTCTTTTGCCCTACTTTGGCGCTGAATGTGCTGTCGGCGTTGAATGTGAATGACATTTGCCCGGCTTTGATGCCTACTTTGGCAAGCTGTTCGTCCAGTTTCTTTTCTGCGGCTGTGGCGGCAACGGCACCGCCGGCTTTCTGCAGCAGGTTGTCCGATTCGAATTCAATGGCGGAGCCGGTATACGACCAAGTGCCGGTCATATCCGCTGTTGACTTGCCGGTCACGGCATTTACCGCCTTCTCTATATTTTCTTTGTTGAACAAATCCTTGATGGATTGTGCATGACTATTGCTGGTCAGCAGTAGTGCGGCAACAAACAGTTGCCAAAAAACTAATCTTTTCATTTTACTTATTTCTATTGTTTGCTATTCAGGCTTTTGTTGATACTTTCGATATAGTCCAGCAGTTCTTTCCGTCCCATGCGGTTTTCAGAAGAGGTGATGAAGTAGGGGGGCAGCTCTTCCCATTGTTCCTTCAACTGTTCCAGGTATTCGTTGATGTGGGTGTTCAGTCTGCCGCCTTTCAGTTTGTCGGCCTTTGTGAAGACGATGGCAAAGGGTACACCGTTCTCGCCCAGCCATTCCGTAAACTCGAGGTCGATGGCTTGGGGAGCCAGCCGGCTATCTATAAGAACAAACAGACAAGTCATCTGTTCGCGTTGCAGTATATAACTTTCTATAATACGTTTGATTTGTTCCTGCCCTTTCTGTCCCCGTTTGGCGTAGCCATATCCCGGAAGGTCTACAATGTACCAGTCTTGTTGATGAGGAAATGGTTGATGAGCATGGTCTTTCCCGGTGTGGCAGAGGTCATGGCGAGCCCTTTTCTCCCGGTCAGCATATTGATGAGACTGGATTTTCCTACGTTGGAGCGTCCGATGAAAGCATATTCGGGAAATGTACCAGTGGGGCATTTCCGCACGTCTGTGTTACTGATGACGAATTCAGCGTTTGTAATATCCATTTTGTTGCCTTTTTGGGGTTTTACGTGTGGCAAAGGTAGCACTAATTTCATAAGTTTGTACTATCTTTGCCCAGAAAGCGAAGATAGGCTGCACCTCAGCATAAAAAATGAACTCGTTCATTTTATTCTGCATTCGGTTTGCACTATCTTTGTGGCCAATAGGAGAATTTTAAGTATGAATGGACAGTTTCCCTCTACATTATTGGAGAAGGCGGTAAATGAGTTTGCCAAGTTGCCCGGAGTGGGACGCAAGACGCTATGAGGCTGGTTCTTCACCTGCTCCGCCAGGATACGGCAGTGGTGGAAGCGTTCGGCAATGCCATCGTGACGCTGAAGCATGAAGTGAAATATTGCAAGGTATGCCATAATATATCAGATACGGAGACGTGCCGTATCTGTTCCAGTCCGCAACGGGACGCCTCTGTGGTTTGTGTGGTAGAGAACATCCGCGATGTGATGGCTGTGGAAGCCACACAACAGTTCCGTGGTTTGTATCACGTGCTGGGAGGCGTCATCTCGCCGATGGATGGCATTGGCCCGGAGACTTGCAGATAGAAAGCCTTGTGCAGCGGGTAGCCGCCGGCGGCATCAATGAAGTGATTCTTGCGCTGAGCACGACGATGGAGGGAGATACTACTAACTTTTATATCTACCGCAAGCTGGAAAAACTGGGTGTGAAGCTCTCCGTCATAGCCCGTGGCATTTCCATCGGTGACGAATTGGAGTATACGGATGAAGTGACTCTGGGACGCAGTATTGTGAACCGTACTCCATTTTCCGGAACTGCCTGATTGTTTGGGGCCATTATCAATTATTCATTATCCACTATCAATTTACTAAATGGAAGAACAAATAAAGAAGACCGCAGCGCGTGTCCGAACAACTTTTGCCTATTTCTGGATGCTTCCCATCCTGTTCGTTCTACTTGGAGAAACCGGAGGCGGATTGGTAGGTATGTATGCTGGAGATGTACGTGCCACCTATATGGCTGAGACGGTAACCATTCTGCTGGCTGCCTCTTGCGTACCCATAGCCCTGAAACTCTTTTCATGGGTATTAATCCGGAAAATAGATGTAGTGACGCTTCCCGAAGCCCTCCGTCTCTATGCGCTGTGGAGTGGCGTGCGGCTGGCATTGCTTGCCATACCGGTGCTTGCAGGCTTTTTCACCTATTATATCATGTTGAGCAGTACGGGTGCACTGTGTGCACTGATAGGACTGACGGCTTCTCTGTTCTGCCTGCCGGGTGAGGGACGCCTGCGTAAAGAACTGCATATCAATAAAGAAGAAGAAATGTAACCGACTGGAAAATATGAATAAATCTTATTTCTGCAGTGAAAGGGTGCGTCTCCGTGCTATGGAGCCGGAAGACCTGGAAGTGATGTATGCTATGGAGAATGATTCCCAGACTTGGGATGTGACGAACTTCACCGTACCCTATTCCAGATTTGTCTTGAAACAATATATTGAGAATTCCGAATGCGATATGTTTGCCGACCGCCAGCTGCGTATGATGATTATACGTGTAGAGGATGATGCGGTGATAGGCACCATCGATATTACAGAGTTTTCTCCCATGCATGCCCGGGGAGAGGTGGGCATTGCCATACGGAAGGAGTATCAGGCAATGGTTATGCCAAGGAAGCGCTGCGTTTGCTGTGCGACTATGTTTTCAGTTTCCTATATCTGAAACAGTTGATAGTCCATATCTCGGTGGATAATGAGGCAAGTATCTGCCTTTTTGAATCCTGCGGTTTTGTGCGTTGTGGGCTTTTGAGGGAGTGGTGGCGCGTAGGAGGGTGCTATAAGGATGTTGTACTGTTGCAACTTCTCCGCAGCACTAATTGAATGTTGGAATCTGGGGGAAGCGCGACCATATTTCATATTTTGCTCCCAGCTTGCACAATGCCTTCTTCCAGAGTGTGCCGCTGGCCGCCTCGTCCATTAGCGAACTGATGTTTTCTTTGCCTACCAGCCAGGTGTTTTCTTCAATTTCCCGGCCCAGCTGTTCGTACTCCCAGCCGGAGTATCCCAAAAAAAATCTGATTCTGCCTTTAACGGGATTTCCCTGCATGATGTAGTTTTTAATGGCTTCAAAGTCACCGTTCAGGTAGAAGCCTTTGCCGATGGACAGCGCTCCGGTAATACCCTCGAGCGTGTGTAGATAGAACAACGTATCTGTGCTGAGCGGTCCTCCTTTATAGATAGGTATGTTTTCCGGGCAGTCGAAGTCTTTCAGCACATCATTCAAGAATAGGGGGAGCGGTTTGTTCAGAACCAGTCCCATTGTGCCGTCATGTGTATGGTCCACCAGTAGAATGACGGATCGTCCAAACATATGGTCACACAAAAAGGGTTCGGAAATCAAGACCTTTCCCCGGGCAGGAACCACATGGTTTGTTTCTATCTTGAATAGATTTATATTGCTATACATGCCCCTAATATACATAATATTCCACAATAAACCAAAGTTCTTCGCTGTTTTTCATTTTAAAAGTTTCTTTTCTCAGATTTTATGGCTTTTTTTATTCGGAGAAAATACTTAAGTTTGCAAGTAATTGGCAATTTAATGCAATGAAATATACTACATTATATACGTTAATTTTAGGGCTGTTTTCTATAGGATGGACGGATTGCCCGGAGGATTTTATGGAGCGTATGCAGCGTCCGGGACATTCTGAAATACAGCTTTCTAAAGTGACGATAAGTGGCCGTGTGCTGGATGAAAGCGGGTTTCCGTTGGCCGGTGCCACTATTCAAGAGAAAGAAACTGCCAATGGTGCGATAGCGGATTCGGAAGGAAAATTCACTCTGGTGGTTGCCGATAATGCAGTGCTTCGTGTTTCGTTTATCGGCTACATGTCCCAGGATATTGAGGTGGAAGGACGTTCGACCTTTCATATCACGCTAAGAGAAGATATGATAGAGTTGGATAACGTTATTGTTACCGCTTTGGGTATCGAAAAGAAAGAAAATTCTCTTTCTTACGCCACAGATTTAATAAAAAACGAAGAGTTGACGCGAGTAAAAATGCCCAACTTAATTACTTCGTTGACCGGTAAGTCGGCAGGTGTGCGTGTCAATCAGGTTTCTTCCGGTCTGGGAGCCTCAGCCAAAGTCAGTATCCGTGGAATCCGTTCGGTGGCGAGTGACAACCAACCGCTGTATGTGATAGACGGTGTTCCCATTCTGAACTCCACTTCCGAGCAAGCATACTCTGCCATAGGCGGAACGGCCAATGCCGGCAACCGTGACGGAGGAGACGGCATTTCCAATCTGAATCCTGAAGATATAGAGAGTATCAGTATCCTGAAAGGAGCTCCCGCGGCAGCTTTGTATGGTAGTCAGGCTGCCAATGGGGTGATACTGATTACTACAAAGAAGGGGCAGTCGCACGGGCAGCGCAGTGTTTCTTTCTCGACGAGCCTGATGTTCGATAATGCTTTTGCGCTACCCAAGATGCAGAACCGCTATGGAGTAAGTGACGGTGTAGACAGTTGGGAGAACGGGCAAACCTTCCCGAATACGATAATCTGAGAGACTTCTTCTCTACTGGTGTCACCTCCATAACTTCCATCTCCTTGAGTCACGGCAATGAGAAGTTGCAGAACTATTTCTCCTATGCCAATACTACGGGGCATGGCATCATTGGGAAACATAACCTTTCGAAGCACAACCTCACTTTCAGAGAGACTTCCGTTCTGTTGAATTCCCGTCTGAAGTTAGATGGCAGTATGAACCTGATGCGCCAGGTGGTGAAGAACAAGCCTACCGTGGGTGTTTCTACATGAATCCTTTGGTGGGGCTCTACCGTTTCCCGCGGGGTGAGGATATTGCTTATTATAAGGAGAACTTCGAGGTTTATGATGAGGGTAGAAACTTGAACATACAGAATTGGCATACCTCCTACGAGGATTTTGAGCAGAATCCCTACTGGATTACCAATCGCATATTGAGCAAGGAGAACCGCATGCATGTCATAGTCTCCTTATCCGCCAATCTGAAGATAAACGATTGGTTAAGCCTGCAGGCCCGTGGCAATGTAGACTATATTAACGACAAGGTGCGCCAGCAGTTCTATGCCTCTACCGCTCCGGCGTTGGCGGGAGCCAATGGGCGTTATATCGAGATGGACTATCAGGAAACCCAATATTACGGAGACGCCATACTGATGATGAAAAAGCAGTGGGATGCATTCTCTCTCAACGCGGCGCTCGGTGTCAGTATCAATGACAAGACTGTGAACTCCACCCGCTATGACTCTAAAACAGCTTCGCTGAAATATGCCAATGTGTTCAATCTGGCCAATATCATCATGAATGGTTCTGCCGGGCTGGACCAGAAGATTGATGCGCGGCGCCAATTGCAGTCCTTGTTTGCGACGGCACAACTGGGCTACAACGAGTTTGTCTATCTTGATTTGTCGGCCCGTAATGACTGGTCCTCCACGCTGGCTTATACATCTCATGAGAAAAGCGGGTTCTTCTATCCCTCCGTGGGATTTTCGCTGATATTCAATAAGCTGATGACTTTACCCCGATGGGTGTCACTGGCAAAGATAAGGGGGGCATACAGCATGGTGGGCAATGATATTCCCATGTTCATCACAAATCCTTCCTCGCATATCACGGCGGGTGGAGAGTTCCTGGCAAGTGATGCCGCGCCGTTCAAGGATATGGAACCGGAGATGACGCATTCCTTTGAGGCGGGTATAGAAGCGCGTTTTTTAAAGAACCGCATTGGTTTGAATGCCACTTTCTATAAGACGAATACCCGGAACCAGTTCTTCAAGCTTCCCACTCTGTCGGGCGATAAATATGCCTACCGTTATGTCAATGCGGGTAATATACAGAATGTGGGGTGGGAGGTTTCATTGGATGCCGTTCCTTTGCTGACAAACCATTTCAAGTGGAAAACAGAGGTAAACTTCTCCACCAACCGCAACAAGATAATTTCACTGCACGAAGCGCTGAAGGAGTTTCTTTACGGTCCTACCAGCTTCTCGTCCAGTTATGCCATGAAATTGGTGAAAGGGGGCTCTATCGGTGACATCTACGGAAAAGCTTTTGTACGTGACGATGCGGGCAATATCGTTTACGGCACGGAAGGAGACAATACCGGCATGCCTTTGGTGGAAGGTGATGGCAATACGGTGAAAGTGGGCAATGCCAATCCAAAACTGATGCTGGGCTGGAATCATATGCTGTCTTACAAGAATTTTTCTTTCTATTTTCTGGTGGATTGTCGCTTTGGAGGCGATATTTTGTCCCAGACGCAGGCGGATATGGATATGTATGGCGTTTCTGAAGTCACGGCCCGGGCCAGAGACAAAGGTTATGTAATGCTTGAAGGTAACCGGATAGATAATGTGAAAGGATTTTATAAGAATGTTGTAGGCGGACGGGCCGGGGTGACGGAATATTATATGTATGATGCCACGAACATCAGGCTGCGTGAGCTGTCCGTGGGCTACCAACTGCCTGCAGCCTGGATGGAAAAGACCATAGTCCTCAAGCGGGCACAACTGTCCTTTTCTGGACGCAACTTGTTCTTCTTCTACAAAAGGCGCCTTTCGACCCTGACCTGGTACTCTCTACGGGCAATGATAACCAGGGAATTGAAGTCTACGGTATGCCTACCACGCGTAGTTGGGGATTTTCTTTGAAGTGTGAATTTTAAGAGGGGGAGGGAGACTTGATATGAAGAGGATTATAGTACTGATTGGCATGGTTTTCGTGTTTCTGGCTTGTACGGGAGACTTTAAGGAAATCAATACGGACAAGTCCGGTGTGACGGACGAGAACTTGCAGGCCGACTATAACGAACATGGCATCCGTCTTGGAATCATCCAGCAAGGCATCTATTTCAATTACGACTACGGAAAGGGGAAGAACTGGCCTTTTCAGTTGACCCAGAATTTGAATGCCGACATGTTCAGCGGTTACATGCACGATGCCAAGCCTCTGAATGGAGGTTCGCACAATTCGGACTACAACTTGCAGGATGGATGGAACAGCGCCATGTGGGGACATACCTATGAGTATGTTTTCCCGCAGATATATCAGTCGGAGAATGCCACACGTGATCGCATGCCTGCCTTTTTCGGCATTACCAAGATACTGAAGGTGGAAGTGATGCACCGTGTCACGGACTATTACGGCCCTATTGTGTATAGTCATTTTGCCGATCTCGAAGCCCGTTATATGCCCGACACGCAGAAAGAGGTCTATAATGCATTTTTCTGTGAACTTGATACGGCTGTAGCTGTACTTTCCGATTATATTGTCGAGCATCCGGGAGCTTCGGAGTTTGCGCGTTTCGATATGTTGTTGGACGGTGATTATGACTCTTGGATAAAGTTTGCCAACTCGTTGAGGATGCGGCTTGCCATGCGCATTGCGGTAGCCAGTCCGGAGAAGGCAAAAAGGAATCCGTAAAGCGATGGATAATGAATACGGAGTCATTCGGGAGGCGGACGAGTCGGTGGCGGTTTCCACGGCGAGTGGATATACCAATCCGTTGGGCGAGATAAACCTTGTTTGGAATGAAGCTTATATGGGAGCGCCGATGGAGTCCATACTGAACGGATATGAAGATCCCCGTCGTGAAATCTATTTTGCCACTTGCCAGGATGAACAGTTTGCAGGCGAGTATCGCGGCATTCGTCAGTACATGCTTTGCACATAACTATTATAATACACTCTCAAAATTGAAAGTTACCCAGCAGACTGATGCAGTGTTGATGCCGGCAGCAGAAGTCTGGTTCCTGCGTGCCGAGGCTGCCCTACGGGGATGGACCGATGAGTCGGTGAAAACCTGCTATGAAGAAGGGGTAATGGCTTCTTTCCGTCAGTATGGCATCTTGCAGTCCGATGCTTATCTGGAGAGCGACTTGTTGCCTGCCGATTTTGTGGATACCTACGATATGGAGAATGATATTACCGCCCGTTGTCAGGTTTCGCCACGCTGGCTGGAGTCAGCGGATAGGGATACGAAACTGGAGAAGATTATTACCCAAAAATGGATTGCCATGTTTCCCGAAGGGTGTGAAGCTTGGGCGGAACAGCGCCGGACGGGGTATCCCCGGCTATTCCCCGTGCGCTTTAATCACAGTAAAGACGGGTGTATAGATACTGAGACAATGATTCGCCGTCTGAACTTTCCCGGCGGACTGAAGACGGAGAATGCCGAGCAGTATGCCGCTTTGGTAGAGGCACTGGGTGGAGATGACAATGCCGGTACCCGATTGTGGTGGGATACCGGCATCAACTGGTAGAGATACCTTATTATTATATAGGGATATTTTTTATTGGATGGGGTGATTCTCGGCAAAAATTGCCATACGTTCGTCCAACTGGTCGTACTGATGGTCTTGGATAAAGGAAGTGCAGGCACGTAATCCTTCCTGATGGCTTCCGGTGGTCACCAGTGAAATGGCGCTTACACCGTAGTACATTAGTTCCCGCGCAAGTTCTCCGCTACTCATGCCCGGGTAACCGATGGTGAAATAGAAACCGTCGGCAACGGGATCACCCAAATCATTGTCGTATACCAAGTGGAAACCGTGGCGCAAGAAGATTTCTTTCAGGCGGCGGGCACGTTCACCGTATACTTTCACTTCATCAAGAAAGTTGTATTGATCTTCATTAGCTGCTTTAAGCATGGCGGCAAGAGCATACTGAGCAGAGTGGCTGGTGCCGGAGGAGAGTGCATAGAGTACGCGGTGGATGAATACTGTGCCGAAGGTGCCGCCGCCGTAGCGTTGTGTCAGCTCGGGATAGGCCCGGTGATACAGTTTGTCCGAAATGCAGCTGACACCGATACGTTGACCGGCATAGCTGAAAGCTTTGGAACCGGAAATGAGCAGCACGTAATAGTCCGTATAGTGTGCCACAGAAGGTTGGTAAGGCGCTTGGAACGGTTTGCTCAAGTCTTGGCGGAAGTCCATGGCAAAGTAGGCGAGGTCTTCCAACACAATGACGTCATATTGGGTTGCCAGTTCGCCGATGATGCGCAACTCTTCTTCTTTCAGGCAAATCCAGCTGGGGTTGTTGGGATTGGAATAGACGATGGCAGAGATATTGCCTTTGCTGAGGTAACTTTCCAGCTTCGCTTTCAACTTGTCGCCACGGTAGTCATATACGTCAAAGGTTTCATATTTCTGTCCCATCACGACCAACTGCTGCTTCTGTACCGGGAAACCGGGATCGATGAAGAGAATGGTATCCTTTTTCTCATCGCACTGGCTACATGTGAGGAATGAAGCGAAAGTTCCTTGCATGGAGCCGGTAACTGGTACACAACCTTCGGGGGCTACATCTACATTGATAAAGGCTTTGATAAAACGTGATGCTTCCTCTTTCAAGGCGGGAAGTCCGTTAATGTCCGGGTAGAGGCTGGCAATACCATTCTGCAATGCCTCCACCTCGGCCTTTACGCCGACGGCTGAGGGGGGAGTCCGGGTACACCCATTTCCATTTTTATGAATTCCACACCCGATGCCGCTTCGGCATTGGCTGCAATGGCTTTTACTTCACGGATGGTTGCTTTGGCAAAGTCTGTGATATGAAATCTGCGATAGTTTCATCTATCAACTTACGTTCAATAGGAGTATTTCTCATGATTTCAATATTAATTTAGTTTTGCAAAGGTAACATAAATCTCTTATAATCAAGCTATGTTAAAAAAAAGATGATTTTTTTTCTTTCAAGCTATTGCAGATATAAGAATTTTGTCTACCTTTGCAACCGCAATCGAGAGAGATAGCAACGAAAGAATGAAATAATGGTGCGTTAGTTCAGTTGGTTAGAATACATGCCTGTCACGCATGGGGTCACGGGTTCGAGTCCCGTAGCACCGCGAAAGTAAATAATAAATTAAAAGCAAAGCATCTTGAAATTCAAAGGATTTTCAGAGCTTTTTTTGTTTTCTTGTTATCGGCAAGAATAACGATTAAAAACAAATTCATGCGTGGATTATTCGTGGGATTTCTGCAGTCTTACTATACTCATCTGATG
>ENA-OQLB01001364-OQLB01001364.1-human-gut-metagenome-genome-assembly--contig:-NODE-1364-length-10489-cov-2.644663_pt1 | contig 10489 bp, 15 predicted proteins | sample MGYA00242656_ERZ504813 | MGnify/ENA primary metagenome ERZ504813 (study PRJEB26092, sample SAMD00036388) | human gut metagenome | host: Homo sapiens | study: EMG produced TPA metagenomics assembly of...
CTGGGTTATGAGCCCAGCGAGCTACCGAGCTGCTCCACCCCGCCGCCGGGCTGTTTTCAAATCAGCTCTATCTAAGATAGGGGAGAATGCGAGATTGTCAAATCGGCGTGTCGGATTTTGCGCTGAGTGAAATGCCGGGATTGATAACCGGTCATAACTCATGGCGATAACCTGACGGCGTATCAATATCCCGGCCATTGCCATAATAAGAACATGCCTATCAAGATCCCAAGCGCCTGCCCGCGCGTGCCATCCTCGACTCGGAACGCATCTTCGCCCTGGAGAAGCCCGAGGCGGAGCGCCAGCGTGTGCGACCGCTCAAATTGGTGATCCTGAATCTGATGCCCAAGAAGGTCGAAACCGAGACGCAGCTGCTGCGCCTGATCTCCAAATCGCCGCTGCAGGTCGAAATCGACTTCATGAAGACATCCACCCACGAACCGACCCATGTCAGTCACGATCACCTGGTCAAGTTCTATGAGACGCTGGATGCCTTCCGCGACAACTACTATGACGGTTTCGTCGTCACCGGAGCCCCGGTCGAGCACCTGCCGTTCGACCAGGTCGATTACTGGGACGAGTTCAAGTCGATTCTCGACTGGGCGAGCACCCATGTGTTCTCCACCATGTACCTGTGCTGGGGCGCGATGGGGGCGCTCAACTACCGGTATGGCGTGCGCAAGGTTGACCTGCCGGAGAAGATATTCGGGGTGTTCCCGCAGTACCTGCAGGACGAGTACTGCTTCCTGACCAATGGTTTCGACGAGATCGCGCTGCAGCCGCACTCCCGTCTGGCGGGTGTGAACGAGGCCGACGTGGCGGCGAATCCCGACTTGCAAGTGCTCACTTGGTCCGCAGTCCGGGCCTGGCCTGATCGCCACTCGCGATTTCTCCGAAGTGTTCGCTCTCGGCCATTGGGAGTACGGCAAGACGACGCTCCAGGAGGAGTACGAGCGCGACATGGCGAGGGGGATGGGCAACGTCCCGTTCCCGCACAACTACTTCCCGCATGACGATCCGCACCTTGAGCCGTTGTTCGCATGGCGATCGCACGCGAATCTGCTGTGGCGCAATTGGCTGAACTGGGTGTATCAGACCACGCCGTACGATCTCACCGAAGTGCCCGGATTGCGGGCGGAGCGCCGGCTTGGCACCGATCGTTTCCGCCACGCGCCCGCCGGCCCGCGCAAGGACGATTTCTCACCGTTCGTCCATGACGACTACGGCGTGATACGTGGCGAATGATGGTTCTCGCCTGCGCTGCGGTCGTTTGACGGGGATCTGGGACCATCCCGGTCGGCTCCCGCTGATGGTCTTTCGGATCTGGAGGGTGCAGATGACCTCGGAATCCCGCTGTAATTGGGCGGAGATTCGAGATTTGTTGCATTAGCACGGTTTGGTGTCCACATGGCGTACAAAAGAGGGCCATCGCCGTGCTCAATAGGTGGAATACCGCCTCTTTTGTCCATGCCTTATGAGCGGTGTTTAAAAAACCGTCCAAATAATGAGACAATGACCAATATGTTAACGCTCACAAATTTGGAGAAGAAACGCCGTACAGCCCTTGAAAAATAAGGCATGTTGCGTGTTGTCCAAGGTGGTCATAGGATAATCACTTAGTCATTCGGAGCGGAATGTCTGGGCAGGAACTCCGGTTGGTCGGTCTTATGCCCGGGCAGCTTCGATAACGGCTGGACGGACGATATCCAAACGTCACATTCGCCTCAACCGTTGGGCTAAACTGACAGCTGATAATGAGAGCAGGAGGCGCGATATGGTAGATGCGGTCGGTACGGGCGCACTATTGGCGGCCGACAGCGGTCCCGAACTGCCAACGGTCAATGATTTTCTTCCTCCCGAGATCCTGTTCCAGGGAACCCCCTTCGCGATCAATCGCATCATATTGATCCGCATCGTGGCGACCGTGGTGCTTCTCGTGGTGCTCGGTATCACGGCGAAGCGCGCCAAGCTCATCCCCGGCCGCTGGCAAGGCGTGGTCGAGATGGGCATCGACTTCGTGCGCGACAGCGTCGTATATCAGGTCATGGGCGAGCTGCGCGGCAAGCGTTACGTGCCGATGATTTCGACGTTGTTCTTCACGATCTTCGTGTTCAACCTGTGCGGCATCATCCCCGGCATGAACATGGCGGCCACCGCCACAGTGGTCATGCCGCTGGTGTTCGCGGTCTGGGTGCTCATCCAGTACTGGATCACCGCAGCACGCGAGAAGGGCCTGTGGGGCTACATCCGCGACGAGTGCTTCCCCAAGGGGGTGCCGTGGCCGGTGTACATCCTGCTGGCGCCGATCCAGCTGTGCGAGCTGGTGCTGATCCGCCCCGCATCGCTGACCATCCGTCTGTTCGCCAACATGATCTCCGGGCACTTGCTCGTGGCATCCTGCCTGGCGTTTGCACAGTACTGGGTCATCGACGCGACCAATAAGCTTGCCGGCATCCCCGTCGGCGCGCTGTGGTTCGTCTTCGGTTTGGTGCTCACCCTGTTCGAGGCGTTCGTCGCCTTCCTGCAGGCCTACGTGTTCGCCATCCTCTCGACGGTGTACATCAGCATGAGCTACCCGGAGGAATGAGCCGCACCCGCGTGAGACTCACCACGGACAATACGAATACTTTGCAATTCCCGAGACAACTGAAGAAATTAACCAAGTTTTTTTAACGGTTACGTTAGAAAGGAAACAGAAATGGACATCATTACTCTCGCTCAGGTCACCGGCAGCCTTTCCGTCATCGGCTACGGCCTCGCGACCCTCGGCCCCGGCCTCGGCCTGGGCATCCTGTTCGGCAAGGCGATGGAGTCCACCGCCCGTCAGCCCGAGGTGAGCGGCAAGATCCAGATGATCATGTTCATCGGCCTCGCACTGGTCGAGGTGCTGGGTCTGCTCGGCTTCGTGGCCGCCTGATCGTTAAGTGAGACGACAGGCGACGATTCACACGTTTATTCGACATTGAAAGGAGGGCTTCATGATGACAATAGCCGCAAGTGACGGCCTCAAGCTGTTCATTCCGCAGGTCTACGACATCGTGTGGTCCTGATCATCCTTGTCATCGTCGCGCTGTTCTTCCACAAGTTCTTCATGCCGAAATTCAACGCCATCTTCGATGAGCGTGCGGCGAAGATCGAAGGCAACATCGCCAAGGCAGAGCAGTCCAAGAAGGATGCCGACGCCGCCAAGAGCAAGTACGAGGCCCAGCTGAGCACCGCTCGCGTCGAAGCCTCCAAGATTCGTGACGACGCCCGTGCCGAAGCTTCCCACATCATCGCCGACGCACGCTCCCGCGCGGAGTCCGACGCCGCCAGATCACCGCCAACGCGCAGCGCTCCATCGAGTCGCAGCAGCAGCAGGCGCTGGTCTCCCTCAAGGGCGAAGTCGGTACTCTTGCCACGGCCCTGGCCGGCAAGATTCTCGGTGCCAAGCTTGAAAGCGACGACGTGCAGTCCTCGATGATCGACAAGATGATCGACGACCTGGACACGAACGACAAGAAGTGATTCCGGCGTTCCGGAAAGGGAGGTGACCAATGCGAGGAGAGGCATCCCGCATCTCGGATCGCGTTTCGCGTGACGAGTTGGCGCCCAAGCTGCGCTCGACCGGCAAGGACGCATGGCGTATCGGCAACGAACTGTTCACGATCACCAACGTGCTTGACCACACCGTGCAGCTCGAACGCGCTCTCACCGATCCGTCACGTCCGGTCGACGACAAGATCGGCGTGCTCAAGGAGCTCATCGGTGCCCAGGCCCATCCCATGACCCTGGAGATCATGAGCGATCTGGTCGGTCGCAAATGGAGCCGTGCCGCGCACATCGCCAACGCCGTCGAAGACTTCGGCGTTGACGCCATGATGTACTACGCGGATGCCGCGGGCGTCACCCTGCGCGTGTCCGTGGAACTGGCCGAGCTGCATTCCGCGCTGCTCAACCTGCCGGTTCTGCGTTCGAAGCTCAATGACGACAGCGTACCCGCCAAGGCGCGCATCGATCTGCTGAACGCCGTGCTGGGCAAGACCGAGTTCAACGAGGTCACGCTCCGGCTGGCGGAACACGCCGCGTGCAACCCGCGCAACCGGCGCTATCTGGAGACCATCCAGTGGCTGATCAACAAGTTCTCCCGCCACATGGGCGAGTCGATGATTACCGTGACCACCGCGTCGCCGCTGAACATCGACCAGATCAAGCGACTGACCGCCGTATATTCCGCGAAGCTCGACCATCCGGTGCACATCAACTCGGTCGTCGACCCCACGGTCCTCGGCGGCATGCGCATCCAGGTCGGCGACGAGGTCACGGACAACACCGTGGTCGCCCAGCTCCAGCAGCTGCACCGCACGGTAAGGGCGAAAGCCTGACGATACGGTTCCGGGCCGCGCCACACGCGGCGACGGAGTCCGACTTGAAATTTTCCAACAATAAGGAGTGATCATGGCAGAACTTACCATTGATCCCGCCACGATACGCAAGGCGCTCGATGATTTCGTCGAGTCGTACAAGCCGAGTGACACCCCCACCCAGGAAGTGGGCTATGTCGCGACGGCGGCGACGGCATTGCGCACGTGACGGGACTGCCTGGTTGCATGGCCAACGAGCTGCTGACCTTCGAGGACGGCACGCTCGGCCTGGCGTTCAATCTTGATGCCCGTGAGATCGGCGTGGTTATCCTCGGCGATTTCGCAGGTATCGAGGAAGGCCAGGAGGTCCGACGCACCGGCGAAGTGCTCTCCGTGCCCGTCGGCGACGGCTATCTCGGCCGCACCGTGGACCCGCTGGGCAACCCGATCGATGGTCTGGGTGAAATCAAGGGCATTGAAGGGCGTCGAATCCTCGAAGCCCAGGCTCCTGACGTTATGCACCGTCATCCCGTCGACGAACCGCTGTCCACCGGCCTGAAGGCCATCGACGCGATGACGCCGATCGGCCGCGGCCAGCGTCAGCTCATCATCGGAGACCGCCAGACCGGCAAGACCGCAATCGCGATCGACACCATCATCAACCAGAAGAAGAACTGGGAGACGGGCGACCCGAAGAAGCAGGTGCGCTGCATCTACGTGGCCATCGGTCAGAAGGGTTCGACCATCGCATCCGTGCGCCAGAGCCTCGAAGAGGCCGGTGCCATGGAGTACACCACCATCGTGGCCTCCCCGGCTTCCGATTCCGCAGGCTTCAAGTACATCGCGCCGTACACCGGCTCGGCCATCGGCCAGCACTGGATGTACAACGCAAGCATGTGCTCATCGTCTTCGACGACCTGTCGAAGCAGGCTGAAGCCTACCGTTCGATCTCGCTGCTGCTGCGCCGCCCGCCGGGGCGTGAAGCGTACCCTGGCGACGTCTTCTACCTGCATTCGCGTCTGCTCGAACGCTGCGCGAAGGTCTCCGACGATCTGGGTGGCGGTTCCATGACCGGCCTGCCGATCGTCGAGACCAAGGCGAACGACGTGTCCGCGTACATCCCGACCAACGTGATCTCCATCACCGACGGCCAGATCTTCCTGCAGTCCGATCTGTTCAACGCCAACCAGCGTCCCGCCGTGGACGTCGGCATCTCGGTCTCCCGAGTCGGTGGCGCCGCACAGACCAAGGCCCTGAAGAAGGTCTCCGGCACGCTGAAGATCTCGCTGGCGCAGTACCGTTCGCTGGAATCCTTCGCGATGTTCGCGTCTGATCTGGACGCCGCGTCCAAGAACCAGCTGAACCGTGGCTCGCACCTGACCGAGCTGCTCAAGCAGCCGCAGTTCTCGCCGTATTCGATGGAACAGGAAGTCGTCTCCGTGTGGGCCGGCACCCATGGCAAGATGGATGATCTGCCGCTGGGCGACGTGCTGCCGTTCGAGCACGCGCTGCTCGATTACCTGGAGCACAGCACCGACATCCTCAAGACCATCCGTGAGACCGAGAACTTCACGCCTGACACCGAAGCCGCCTTGGACGAGGCCGTCGAAGCGTTCCGCGAGACGTACGTGACCAAGGCCGGCAAGCCGCTGGTCGTGAAGAAGTCCTCGACGCGCAAGCCCGTGCCCGTGGAGCAGGAGAAGATCATCGCCAAGGCCGACAAGCCCGCGCACGATCCGACCAAGCACCCGATGGCTGGAGAAAAGAAGTAGCCCATGGGATCGCAACTCGCATTGAAGGGCAGGATCGCCTCTACGGGATCGCTGGAGAAGATTTTCAACGCCCAGGAGATGATCGCGTCTTCGCATATCGCCAAGGCCCGTGACGTGGCCCTGAACGCGAAGCCGTACGCCGATGCGATTTTCGATGCCGTTCAGGCTGTGGTAGCCCACACCCGTATCACGCATCCGATTGTCAAGAAGGAGGAGGACAACCCCAAGGTTGCCGTCCTCGCCTTGACGGCGGATCGTGGCATGGCCGGCGCATACACCTCGTCGATCATCCGTGAGACCGAGGAACTGCTCACGCGACTCGACGACGCCGGCAAGCAGCCGGAACTCTACGTGTATGGCCGGCGCGGCGTGACGTACTACAAGTACCGCAACCGCGCAATCGCCGACACGTGGGAGGGGGATACCGACAAGCCGGGCGTTGAAATCGCCGAGGCCATCTCCAACGCACTGATGACCGCCTACATGAAGCCGGCCAGCCAGGGCGGGGTCTCCGAGCTCTACATCGTCTACACCGAGTTCATCAACATGGTGGTGCAGAAGGTGCGCGTGCTGCGTATGCTTCCCGTCGAAGTGGTCGAGGCCAAGGTCGAATCCGGCCCGGGCATGTCGCGCGAGAGCGAGGGCGACAACGCCGCCAGCTCCAAGGTGCGCCCGTTGTACCGTTTCGAGCCCAGCCTGGACAAGGTGATGGATGCCATCCTGCCGAAGTACATCCAGTCGCGTATTCACGAATGCCTGCTGGAGGCGGCCGCGTCCGAGACCGCGAGCAGACAGAACGCCATGCACACGGCGACGGAGAACGCGCGTAACCTGATCGACTCGCTGACCCGTAAGATGAACGCCTCCCGTCAGGCGTCCATCACCCAGGAACTTACCGAAATCATCGGCAGCGCCGACGCGCTGAACACAAAGGAAGAGTAGGAAGCATATGGCTGACAATCAGACCACAGCGGCTCCCGAGACGGCTGCAGAGCCGATCAATGGACGTGTGACGCGTATCCAGGTTCGGTTATCGACGTCGAATTCCCGGTGGGCCACCTGCCGATATCTACAACGCCCTGACCGTCGAGCTGACCAACACCGGCGCTCACGAGGAAGGCGAGACCGCGCACACGATCACGCTTGAGGTCGAGCAGCACCTTGGCGACTCCACCGTGCGCGCCGTGGCCCTGAAGCCCACCGACGGCCTCGTCCGCGGCGCTTCGGTGCACGACACCGGCAGCTCGATTTCCGTGCCTGTCGGCGACGTGACCTGGGCCACGTGTTCGACGTGACCGGTCACGTGCTGAACAAGAAGGCCGACGAGACCATCAAGGTCACCGAACGCTGGCCCATCCACCGCAAGCCGCCGGCATTCGACCAGCTGGAGTCCAAGACCCAGATGTTCGAAACCGGCATCAAGGTCATCGATCTGCTGACCCCGTACGTGCAGGGCGGCAAGATCGGTCTGTTCGGTGGTGCAGGCGTCGGCAAGACCGTGCTGATCCAGGAGATGATCCAGCGCGTCGCCCAGAACCACGGCGGCGTGTCCGTGTTCGCCGGCGTCGGCGAGCGTACCCGTGAGGCAACGACCTCATCGGCGAGATGGGCGAGGCCGGCGTTCTGGAGAAGACCGCACTGGTCTTCGGCCAGATGGATGAGCAGCCGGGCACCCGTCTGCGCGTCCCGCTGACCGCACTGACCATGGCAGAGTACTTCCGTGACGTGCAGAACCAGGACGTGCTGCTGTTCATCGACAACATCTTCCGCTTCACGCAGGCCGGCTCCGAGGTCTCCACGCTGCTGGGCCGCATGCCCTCCGCCGTGGGTTACCAGCCGAACCTGGCCGACGAGATGGGCTCCCTCCAGGAGCGCATCACCTCGACCCGAGGCCACTCCATCACCTCGCTGCAGGCCATCTACGTGCCCGCCGACGATTACACCGACCCGGCCCCGGCGACGACCTTCGCCCACCTGGACGCGACCACCGAGCTTTCTCGTGACATCGCATCCAAGGGCATCTACCCGGCCGTCGACCCGCTGAGCTCCACCTCGCGAATCCTTGATCCGCGTTACGTCGGCCAGGCCCACTACGACTGCGCCAACCGTGTCAAGGCCATTCTGCAGCGTAACAAGGAGCTGCAGGACATCATCGCCCTGATTGGTATCGACGAGCTTTCGGAAGAGGACAAGACCACCGTCAACCGCGCCCGCCGCATCGAGCAGTTCCTCGGCCAGAACTTCTACGTGGCCGAGAAATTCACCGGTCGTCCGGGCTCCTACGTGCCGGCCGACGAGACCATCGAGCCTTCACCCGCATCTGCGACGGCGTTTACGACGACGTCCCGGAGCAGGCGTTCTCCGGCATCGGCGGCATCGACGACCTCGAAAAGAAGTGGCACGATCTGCAGAAGGAACTTGGTGAGTGATGGCTGAATCGTCAAAGGCCCTGATGCAGGTCAACATCGTCGCCGCCGATCACCCGGTGTGGCACGGCACGGCGAAGTCCGTCACCATCCCCGCCTCCGAAGGCGAGATGGGTATTCTGGCCGACCACGAGCCGGTGCTCACGGTGATCAAGGGAGGCACGGTTTCGGTCGTGGATCCCGCAGGTGAGCGCCATGCGTTCGAGGTCAGTGACGGATTCATCTCCTTCGATTTCAACAAGCTCACGGTTGCCGTCGAACGCGGCCGTGACGTGGTCCGCACTGAAGGACCCGGTATCGAATAGCGAGCTCTTCGGCACGGCAGCGGCTGTGCCGTTGCGCTCGCACTGGGCGTCGTCTGCATCCCGCAGGCGGCGCCCTTTTTGTGTTATCTACTCGGTGTTATCCCCCTCTCCGTCAATGCCCGACGCACTCCACCATTCCCACCAAAATACGGGTTGAAATCGCCGAAATCCGCAATTCCCCGTGTGAAATCGCCGTTTCAGGATCCAAAAACGGCGATTTCACACGGGGAATTGCTCAAAGCGGCTATTTCAACCCGTATTTTGGCGTTCGATACGCCCGCGCTGTCGGCGCGGCCGTACGGTTCGTGCCTGTTACTGGTCCGAGAGGCGCTCCCTCCCTTCCGCGCGTACTGTACACTGGTGTGACGTGCGCGTTATTGTTGCTGATTGCTCTGCTGAATATTCCGGTCGCCTCAGTGCGTCGCTTCCTCCCGCGAAGCGCGTTCTGCTCATAAAGGCCGACAACAGTCTGCTGATCTTCTCCGAACTCGGCTCATACAAGCCGCTCAACTGGATGGCTGCGCCCTGCACTTTGAAGGACGTCACCCCGGACTCTGTTGAGGCCGCGGACGGGCCTACCCCCGAGCATATCCTTCGCGTCTGCGCCGACAAGACCAGCGACGTCTTGGAAGTCTCCCTGTACCACGTCTACTCCGACACCACCTATGACCTCGGCATCGATCCAGCCTCATCAAGGACGGCGTCGAAGACCACCTCCAGCGTTATCTCTCCGAACAGATCGACGCATCGGCCCCGGCTCCAAGCTCATCCGCCGCGAATACCCCACCGCAATCGGCCCCGTCGACATCATGGCCCTCAACGCCGACGGCGAGCACGTCGCCATCGAGATCAAACGCCACGGCGGCATCGACGGCGTCGAGCAGCTCACCCGCTACTGCGAGCTCCTCAACCGCGACCCCCTCCTCGCCCCCGTCCACGGCATCTTCGCCGCCCAGACCATCACCCCTCAGGCCCGCGTCCTCGCCCAGGACCGCGGTTTCGAATGCCTCATCCTCGATTATGACGAGATGAAGGTAGAAGATGATTCCCTTCGCCTCTTCTGAACACGCCTGAACACACCGCGATGGCGCGTTACCTGCGTTGCGTCTCAGTCGCGGTACCTTTGTACCGCTTCCTTCGGTGCGTCTTGGTACCGCGCGCATCGCGGGCGTGGTTCAGGGGTGTGTTGTGTGGTGGCGCGTTGCGGCGTTGCTCCTCAGTCGCGGTGCGCTCAGGCGGTATGCATGCGGCCCAGGGCGATGGCGGTGCGTAACACGTAGGCTTCGCGCGCGTCGGCGGCGTCCCAGCCAGTGGTTTCGGCGGCCCGCTTCAAACGGTACCGCACCGTGTTCGGGTGTACGCTCAATTCCTTGGCCGTGGTCTCCAACGAGCCGCCGTTGCGCAGGAACGTGGACACGGTTTCCAAAGTAGGATCGTCCGGCCCCGCCGTCTGCAGACTGGCATATACCGTATTCACCAGCTCGTCCACGGCATCCTGATCTCCCAGCAGCGCCCGCTCAGGCAGCACGTCATCGGCACGCATCGGGCGCGGAACCTGCGGCAATGCGGGAGCCGCCGCAATCGCCGAACGGACCGCCTGCACCGTGCGGCAGGCACCCTCGACACCGCGGCGCAAAGGTCCC
>ENA-OQLB01001366-OQLB01001366.1-human-gut-metagenome-genome-assembly--contig:-NODE-1366-length-10470-cov-2.060331_pt1 | contig 10470 bp, 16 predicted proteins | sample MGYA00242656_ERZ504813 | MGnify/ENA primary metagenome ERZ504813 (study PRJEB26092, sample SAMD00036388) | human gut metagenome | host: Homo sapiens | study: EMG produced TPA metagenomics assembly of...
TCCACACGCTGGCGGCCAGCATGATGCCCGCCGCCATGCCGCAGAGCATCCGCCGGGTGCAGGGCTCTCGGCCCGACGCACTAAGAAGACCCCCGCCGCCCCCCAGCGCCGTACAGAGCGCCGGCAGCAGCAGGATGACGGCTGCAAACAGATAGACGTTCACATTGCATTCCCCCTTCCCACCGATGTATGCGAAGGGAGGGGGAAATGTGAAGAGAAAAAGCTCTCCTCATTCCGGCAGCTCATGCAGGGTAAATTCGTTTTTTGTTGTTTCCAGGATTCCCTCATCCCGCATTTTGCCCAGCTCTTTCGAGAGGGCGCTGCGGTCGAGGTTGAGGTAGTCGGCCAGACCCTGACGGTCGAAGGGGATGCGGAAGCTTTTGCTGCCCGCCTTCGCGGCTGATTGGAGAGATACAGCAGCAGCCGTCCCCGGACGGTCTTCGGGGCCGTGCAGAAGATGCGCTCCGAGAGGGCCAGATTCTTGTGCAGCGAGATGTTGAGCAGGTTCTGCACGAGGACCGGCTGCCACTCGCTGTCCGGGTGGGGCGTGTGGATGAGGACGTCCATGTTCAAAAAGAGCGCTTCCGTCTCTTCCGCTGCCACCACGTCCACCATCATCGGCTCGCCGCAGAAGGCATAGGTCTCCGCGAACACCTGCCCCGCCGGGACATGGCTCAGGATGCTCCTGTTGCCCCAGAGGTCGATGTTCTCGATGTTGACGCCGCCCGCCTGCACGATGCCCACCTCGCGGGTGATACAGCCCGCCCGCAGAAGGACTTCGCCCTTCGCGTAGGTCTTGCAGCGCGCACCGCCGCAGGTGAACATCTCGGCCAGCGCCGTCTCGCCAATGCCCCGGAAAAGGGGCGTTTTCTCTGTTTTCACCCTCAGCGCCCCCTTTTACCGCTTGACGTGGTAGACCTCGAGATAGACGCTCTTGCGCGTCTCATCCAGCGTTTCCTTCAAATCGCGGCAGAACTCCTCATCGTCCAGCAGCGCCACCACCTCGGGCGCATAGCGGGTGCCTCTCTGGGCGTGGAATTCGCCCAGCAGCGTATCCACCGGCTTTGCCATCGTGTAGCAGCGGCCGATATTGTCGGTGGCCGCGTCCAGCGAGTCGGCCACGGTCAGAGCGTCCACGATGGGCTTGATGCCTGCCGGGCAGGGAGGATAATTTTTCGGGTAGCCGCCGTGTCCGTCGTAGAAGGTGTGGTGGTAGAGCGCCGCCGGGGCCAGGTCGTCCTTTCCGCCCACATTGCACAGCAGCTCGCAGCCGAACACCGTGTGCCACTGGATGCAGGTAAATTCCTCGTCCAGCAGGCGGCGGTAGTTGTTGCCGATGTACAGGAACACACAGCTCTTGCCTACATCGTGGTAAAGGCCGCACTCATAGGCCAGCTCGCAGATCTCAATGCGGCTGCGGCGGACTTCCTCCACCGTCTTGCAGCCCATGACGCCCCACGAACAGCTCGGGCGACTTTTTTGAGCATCTGCTTGACGAACATGCGGGTCAGGCCGGCCACCATCATGGAGTGGACATAGGTCGCTTGTGAGCCACGAGGATATAATTCAGCAGACTGCGGCGGGCCGTTCCGGCCTCGGCCTGCATCTCCACCAGCTCGCGCACGGCACGGCTGACCACACGGGAGTACCGATTCTGGGGTACATTGTCCAGATACCGCAAGCTGCGGTCCATCACTTCTTCGGTGCGGCATGCCATCTCCCTCTGGTCGGCAGGCGGCATCTTGACCTCGTAGGCCACCAGATAAGACACCGCCGTGAGGTTCCTGTTGATGCCGGTGTCGCTGTAGTCCTGGATGTCGGTGTGGTGGATGATGTCCAGCAGCTCTTCCACCACCTCGCGGGCCGTACACCGTCCGGCATGGAAGCAGGCCGCCTTATAAAGATAGCTGACACGCCAGTTCTGCAGCCGTGCCTCCTCGCCCTTATAGAGCACCCGGTCGCGGTAGATGGCCTCCGCCGACTCCATCACCCTGGCGGCGACCCCCGGGTCGTTGTGGTGGCGCAGATAGCTCAGCAGCGTCTCCCGGTCCATATGCATCGCATACTCGAATTCGCCCCACGGAAGGTCCGGGTCGAGCCGGTGGTAGTAAGGGTCGGTGATGATGCCCATCGCCTTGTCGAACACCTTCATATATTCGGTGCATTCTTCCGGCGTACTGCGCGGCATGGACATCCGGCTGTTGCCCAGACAGCGCATGATGTAGCCCTTTGTTGTCTTATCAAAGGACTCATACTCCGCAATATAGCCTGCACCCTCCCGAAAAAGGCCGCGCACCTGCGTCCCGTAAGGGTTGATGCATAGTCGCCGCCCCGGACATTGAGGTAGTGGAGAGAAGCCGCTTTTCCATACAGATAGCGGACGATGGCAGGCTTGTCGCCCCGAAGGCGGGCGTTTTCCAGCAGGAGGCTGTAGACCTTGTAGGCGATGCCGCAGTCCTCGCTGCTGGCGTAGTCGAACATCTTGTCGGCAAACTCCTGCAGGCTGGCAATTTCGGCACCCGTCAGCTCCGCAGGCGTACGCCGGAATACCAGCTCATTGAGGATGGCGTTGTTCTCCTTCATGTAGTCGAAGCACTTGATGGCGTTGGACTGGATGGTCTCCAGCAGCTCCTTCGCTTTCATATCCGGGGAGAATTTAGGCTGGGAGAGGGTGCGGACCGTCCTGAGATCTTCAATATAGCGCTCGAATCGTGGTCACTCCCTCCTCCCCTTTCCGTTTTTTCACGCTCTGCTGTTGGCAGAGTCTCGTTTCCCGTGATAGTTTATTATACCGTCTTTTCAAGTCGGAATCAACTGATTTTTCCGGCCCGTCCGTTTCTGACGCACGAAAAAGACTGCCGTGCATCGTCTTTCTGCACGGCAGTCTTGTCAAATCGGATCTTCAGTTGCGGTAGCAGCGGTCCTGGCCTACCCAGCCAGTCCTCGCACAGGCGCTCGGCCTCTTCCCGCTGCGGCTCACACAGCGGAACAGCCGCCCCTTCAGCGAGCAGTAAGAATAGCGAACCTTCGGCACCCCATTTGCATCCCGGAATGATTCCCATCGTTCCTGTCCCGGCATCAAATAGCTTTGTTCCATAGCTTTCGCGCTTCCTTTCCGGCTGCTCCGGCAGCACAACGTTTTTATTTTATCACGTTTTGGCCGGAAGGGCTATTCGCTCTTTCCACAAAAAGCGCTCTGCATTTTATGGGAGAATGCGCATTGACAAACCGCGATTCAACAGCGTTTCTTTTTCTTCCAGACAAAATACCCGGCGTATAGGCGAATGCCGCCAGCGCTGCCAGCGAGACTTTGCCGGCCAGGGAATAGCCGTCGGCCTGATAGACGAAGTCGATGGTGTTCTCCCCGCCGGAGCCAGGACGGCCATCAGCCCTCGTCCACCCGGACAATATCTGCCTCTTTGCCGTTGACACAGGCCGTGAATCCATCGTCGTACGGTACGGAGAAGAAGACGAGGTCGTCTTTTTTCAGCGTGATCTCCGCATGGAAGCCGGAGTTGGTCATCTGGAAGCTGCTGCAGGCCGAGGCGCGGCGGTCGGCGCAGTCAGAGACGTAGGTGTCGTACCACAGGTCGTCCAGCTTTGCTTCAGGCAGCTTCTTGAGGTACTTGCCGTAGGTTCGGCGTCCTCTTCGCTGAGCACCAGCGCCCGCATCAGGAGGTTCGCGCGGGTATTTTTAACGGTCGTCTCGTAGGACTCCTCCGTAATATAGTAGTCGTAGGTAAAGCCCATGGGAACGTAGTTCTCGTTCTCATAGAGCATGAAGCCGTCTTTGGTGTCGTAGTAGCTCCATCCGTCGTCCGCAGCGGCGAGGAAATCCTCCTGCTTTTCGGGCGTGGTGATGAGGTACTTGACGCTCAGCAGACCCCGCAGGGCGTAGTTGGAGATGTCCGGCTCACTGCGGACATCCCGCTTGACGCCCAGTGCCGGGTAGAAGCTGAGGATGCTGGGCGCGGCCGTGCTGCCGAAGTATTGCAGACTGCTCTTGTCGAGCCAGAGGCCGAGGTTATCGTGGGTCTTGTAGGTATCCACGCGCCAGTCGCCCTCGGGCAGGTCATCCTTGAGCTTGATGGCAGAGGTGTACTGCTCCACAAGGTCGCTGTCGGTGTGCCACTGGCCGAACTTGCCGATGCCGATGTGTACCATGCCGAACGCGCAGGCAAAGGCCAGCACCACTGCGTCATCCGACGGGCAAAGGCCCGGCTCCCCCGCCAGCGGCGGCAGAGCAGGCGGTACAGGATAAGACCGCCGATGCCGAAGCTCAGGACGGCGGCATACTGGCCGGGGTTCTGCAGCACACCCAGCGACCATTCTTTGGTATCACTGTCCTGCACCGGCACCAGGGCAAACGCCAGCGTCGCGATCATCAGCCAGCCGATGCCGCGGACCGGGGCGTCCAGCTCGTCGGCAGAGATGTCGGGGCTTTCCAGCGCACTGGCCGTCATGGCGCAGAGGATGAGCACCGGCATATAGTACCACCGGGCGTAGTAGCTGGAATTGAGGGCGTAGAAGGCGCTGTTGAGCACCGGCACCAGCGCGAAGATGGCGCAGGTGGCGACGATGCGCTTTTTGCTGTCGCCCTTCCGCGCCCGCCAGTAGCCATCGCGCCGGCCAGACTGCACAGGGGCAGATAGGCCGACATGCTCGTCCACTTGATGATGCCCTCCGACCAGATGGAGGTGATGTAGGGCGAATCGGGCGGTAAGAGCCAGCTCAGCAGGATGGCCAGATACTGCTGCACCTTCGAGTAGGTCAGAAAGCCCCAGCCCGACGACAGGTCGATGGTGCGGGGGTTCTGCAAAATGCTGAGCACCGCCGGCCAGAGCAGGACGAAGCCAGAGCCGCGCCCAGCAGGCTCTCAAAGGCCAGCCGGACGAAGAGGCGGACATTCATCGGGAAATCTTTCGTCGTCAGCTTGCAGATGAAGTAGATGACGAGGAAGAGGACCTGTCCGATGAAGAAAAAGTAGTTGTTGAGCAGGTTGACGCCCACCCAGAACGCGAAGAGGCCGTAGTGCTCTTCCTGCTCGTAGAGCGTTTCGTCCAGCGCCCAGAGCATCCACGGGAAGAGGGCCACCACGTCGATAAAGTGATTGAAGAAGACATTGTAGATGCTGAAGCCCGAGAAGGCATACAGGCAGGCGCCCAGCACCGCGTGGTCGGAGCGGCGGACATAGCGGCAGAGGTAGCGGTAAGCGCCGCCGCCCGCCACGGCAAATTTCAGCACCAGCAGCGGCACCATGAGGTAGGGCAGCCAGTTCTGGGGGAAGATGAGGGACAGCCAGAAGAAGGGCGAACCGTACAGGTAGAAGGAGTAGCATTCATCACGCCGCTGCCCAGGTCGGTGGCCCAGGAGAAGGTGCTGCGGGCCGCGCCGGCCATGCCGTCCGGGCAGCTGCCCCCTTGATAAAGCCGTTCATATAGCGGTAGAAGCTGATCTGCTGGCTGTTGAAATCGCCTGCATAGTGGAAAAATCCGCCGTCGATGATATAGAACGGCAGGAAGAATATCGCCGCCGTCAGCGCACAGAGCAGCATGGTGCGGAGCATCTGGTCCCGCCGCCCCGGCATATTGAGCAGCCGGGCATTTCCGGTCTGATTTTTTGAATCGTCCATCGTCTATCCTCTTTCCCCGCCCGGAGGGGCGGCACAGGCCCATCGCCTGCATCGTTCTCGCGTTCCAGTATAGCACGCGGCTGTGTGGAAAAAAAGAATTTTTGTGTTTTGCTTGACATTCGCCCGCCGGGCGGGTATAACCCTCTCAAAGACACTTCAAGGAGGCCGACATGAAGCTATACCCGTTCAGCGCCCTTCTGGCGCGGATGAAGTACATCACCCGGTGGAGTCTGATGCACTCCACCGCCCGGAATCCCTCAGCGAGCACACCTGCGACACTGCCCTGCTGGCCCATACCCTCTGCCTCATCGCGCGGCGGTACACCGGCACGCCCTGCCGCCCCAAGACGGTGGCGGTGGCGGCGCTCTATCACGATGCACCCGAGATCATCACCGGCGATATGCCCACGCCGGTCAAGTACAGCAGCCCCGGCCTGCGGGACGCCTATAAGCGCTGGAGACCGAGAGCGTGGATTCCATGACCCGCCTGCTGCCGCCGGAGCTGGCCGAGGAGGTCAGCCCCTTCATCACCGGCAGCCTGCTGACCGCCGAGGAAAAGCGGCTCCTGAAAGCTGCTGACCGGCTCTCGGCCCTCGTCAAGTGCATGGAGGAGCAGCGCAGCGGCAACCACGAATTTGACGCCGCGCTTCGTCAGCAGCGGGAGGCACTGGAAGGGATGCACTGCCCCGAGGCCGACTGGTTCATGGCGCACTGCCTCCCCTGCTTCACCCAGAACCTCGATGAGCTGACCCGCAGCGAATGATCACGGAAGGGGACTTCCCGCACGTCGTCCGGGTCCAGCCCGGCCTTGCGCTGCTCTTCGAACACTGCCGTGATGAGCTCGTCCAGGTCTTCCAGACGGGACAGGGTGCAGCAGCAGCGGCGGAGGGCGGCAGCGCCCTTGAGGCCCTTCATGTAGTGCATGGTCTGGGCGCGGGCCTGAGGCATGGCGGTGTATTCGCCCTTCTGCTCCACCATCTCTTCCACCTGACGGCGGAGGGCGTTCATCCGGGCCTGCAGGTTCGGCTCCTTGGGAGCCGGCAGGCTCGATGGCGGCGTTCACCCGCTCGAAGAGCCATGGGTCGCCCAGCGCGGCACGGGCGATCATGACGCCGTCGCAGCCGGTGCGCTGCATCATCTCCACGGCGTCTTCTGCCGTGTGGATGTCGCCGTTGCCCAGCACAGGCACCTTCACCGCCCCCTTGACCTTGGCGATGATGTCCGGGTCGATGCCCGGGGTGTACATCTGCTCCCGGGTGCGGGCGTGGACGGCGATGAGTTCAGCCCCCGCCTGCTCGCAGGCTTTGGCCGCACTCCACCGCCGTGATGTGGTCGCGTCCCAGCCTTTCCGCATCTTGACCGTCACCGGGCGGGTGGTGTGGGCCTTGACCTGCTCGACGATGCGGCCGCAGAGGTCGGGGTCCAGCATCAGCTTGCTGCCCGCGCCGCCCGAGACGATCTTCGGGGCCGGGCAGCCCATGTTGATGTCCAGAAAGTCGAACTCGTATTCTTCAATGGCCGCTGCGGCCTCGCCCATGATCTGGGGCACCTCGCCGAAGATCTGCACGCCGTAGGGTGCGCCGTTGGGTTCGGCTTTGAGCAGGCTGACCGTTTTGTGGTCGTGGTAGACCAGCGCCCGGCTGGACACCATCTCGCTGACCGTAAAGCCCGCGCCGTGCTGGGCCATCAGCCGGCGGCAGGGCGCGTCCGTAAAGCCCGCCATCGGGCCAAAAACTGCCCGGTGGGGCAGGGTGATATTTCCGATTTTCAGAGAATCCATCTTATCCCTCGTTTTGCTTGACAATGGCTTGCAAAAGCTCTATACTATAAACAAGAAAGGCACTGCCTGCGAATGGTCAGCGTCCTTCCGGCTTTAGATCAAAAGAAATGACCGCAAGCTTTGGGGGCGTGGCGGTCATTTCTTTTTGCTGTTAAAAATGGTCCAGCTGATCTGAAACGTGATGTAAATCGCTCCGCCAAGAAGCGAGAGCAGCAATACGACCTGTTCAAACGTCATGGAACATCCCCCTTTCGCACCATGCGTCAGGGGATAGCAAAAAATTCACCTCCCCGGCGCAGGGCCGGAAGGGCGTGACCACCTACATTGCAGACAGTACCTTGCTGCATCGGCAGCACCTATAGAATATCATATTTCCCGCACGAATACAACACCCCGCTGTCTGCAGGCCGGGGTGTTCGTCTTGTCTATCGCAATTTCTCCTGCTATACTTAGGGCAAAGGAGCGGCGGGCGGACCCCCGCCGGAGAAATGGCTATGGAGTATCGTGATTGGACGAAAAAAGACGGCAGCGGGCGGGACATCTCCACCTCGCTGCTGGGCTACGGGTGTATGCGCTTTCCCACCCTGCTGGATGGCCGCATCGACGAAGTGCGGGCCGAAAAGCTGCTGAACACGGCCCGGGAGGCGGGCGTCAACTACTTTGACACCGCTTTCCCCTACCACGGCGGTGAGAGCGAACCTTTCGTGGGCCGGGTCATTGCCAAGTGGCCTCGGGAGAGCTTCTTCCTCGCCACCAAGCTGCCTCTGTGGAGCTGCAAGACCCTCGACGAGGCCAAAGACATCTTCGAGAAGCAGTTCGAGCGGCTGGGTGTGGACTACATCGACTTCTATCTGCTGCATTCCCTGCACAAAGCCCGCTACGACGCAGCCAAAGAGATGGACATTGTGGACTGGCTCTGGGAGCAGAAGGCCGCCGGGCGCATCCGGAATTTTGGCTTCTCCTGCCACGACAACGCGGCGGGCTTCGAGCATATCCTGCGCGACCAGCCGTGGGACTTCTGCCAGCTGCAGTACAACTACCTCGACACCGATGACCGTGCCGAGGAGATCGCAGGAGACCGGGGCTATGCTCTGACCGAAGAACTGAATGTTCCCCTCATCATCATGGAGCCCATCAAGGGCGGTACGCTGGCACAGCTGCCGCCGGACGCTGCCGCGCCGCTGAATGCACTGGACGCCGACGCAGTGCAGCCTCGTGGGCGCTGCGCTGGGCGGCCAGCCATAAAAATGTGAAGGTCGTCCTCTCCGGCATGAGCGCAGAAGACCAGCTGGACGACAACCTCGCCACCTTCGGAGATTTCCGCCCCATGACCGACGCCGAGAACGCCGCCATCCGGCAGACTGCCGACGTCCTGCGCAGCCACATCAAAATCGGCTGCACCGGCTGCCGCTACTGTATGCCCTGCCCCATGGGCGTGGACATTCCCGACAATTTCAGCATCTGGAACAAGCTCGGGATGTTCGGCAACAAGGACGCCATCCGCCAGCAGTGGACAGCCCGCTTCCCGGATGCTGAAAAGGCCATTCACTGCGTCCGCTGCGGCAAGTGTGAGGCCGTCTGCCCCCAGCATCTGCCGATTCGGGACTCTCTTGCAAAGCTCCAGACGGAACTGGACAATTTATAATGAGTGAAAGCGGGCGCTCCTCTGTCTCTCCGGACAGGTAGAGCGCCCGCTTTTTTTGTTTAACCTACGTTGATGTGACCCACCGGGAGGACTTTGCGCTTGTTGTCGTCGGGCTTTGCCGTCAGGCTGATCGCCAGCGACACCGGGCCGACGCGGCCCATGAACATACAGGCCATATACAGCAGCTTCGCGCCGGTGTTCAGCTGCCCCGTGACACCCACCGACAGGCCCACCGTACCGAACGCCGAGCAGGACTCGAAGATGCAGTCGATGACCGACACCGTCTCTGCGGTGTTGTAGTACACCACGACGGCAGAGCCGAACGCCGCCACCGCGCCGATGACGATGATGGTCAGAGCGCGGTAGACCGTCTTGGACTCGATGTGGTGGCCGCCGATAACGCAGTCATCGCGGCCTGTGCCACGCTGCGGATGGTCAGGATGAGCACCGCGAAGGTCGTCACCTTGACGCCGCCGCCCGTCGAACCGGGGGCCGCACCGATGAACTGCAGCACGCTCATCAGCAGCTTGCTGATGGGGCTGCAGGCCGCGAGGTCGATGGTGTTCATACCCGCAGTACGGTGGATACCGACTGGAACAGCGCCGCCATGATCTTGCCCGGGACGGACAGGCCGCCCATCGTCCTGGGGTTCGACCACTCGAGCAGGGCCAGCAGCGCCGCGCCGCCCACCCAGAAGATGACCGAGAACTGCAGCACGACTTCGCGTGGAGAGAGAGCCGCCGCTTTTTGCGGTGCTCCGCCAGCTCCACCCAGACCATGAAGCCCAGACCACCGGCCATGATCATGAACATGATGACAGCCTGCACATAGTAGTTGTTGACGTACGGCGCCAGCGAGGAGTAGGCGCCAAACCGTCCGAAGAGGTCAAAGCCTGCGTTGCAGAAAGCCGAGATTGCCGTGAACACGCTGACCCACACACCTTCTGCGCCGAACTGCGGCACGAATGCGAAGAGCAGCAGCACGATGCCCACGGCCTCGAAAGCCGCCGCCAGCTTGATGACGATCTTCAGCACCTCAGTGGCCTTGGACAGGCCGTCTGCCGAGACGCTCTCGCCCAGCAGCCGCAGGTCGCGGAAGCCCATCCGCCGCCGGGCCGCCAGCGCGAAGAAGCTGGTGAGGGTGACAAGGCCGAGGCCGCCCACCTGAATGAGCATCAGGATGATTACCTGCCGAACAGCGAAAACTGGCTCCATGTACCCGCACGACGAGGCCCGTCACACAGGTGGCACTGGTGGCGGTGAACATGGCGTCGATGACCCCCAGCCGCCCCGTCCTGCTGGAAATGGGCAGGGTAAGCAGCAGCGTCCCCACCGCGATGACCAGCAGAAGCTGCCGCAGATGGTCTGCGTGCGCTGCTGCCCGCCAGCCAGCCCTTGTTGGGTCGGCGTGTCCT
>ENA-OQLB01001368-OQLB01001368.1-human-gut-metagenome-genome-assembly--contig:-NODE-1368-length-10464-cov-4.200445_pt1 | contig 10464 bp, 15 predicted proteins | sample MGYA00242656_ERZ504813 | MGnify/ENA primary metagenome ERZ504813 (study PRJEB26092, sample SAMD00036388) | human gut metagenome | host: Homo sapiens | study: EMG produced TPA metagenomics assembly of...
CTGGTTTTTGGTTATATTGTTTTTTGACCGCTACTTATAATTTTATAGCAACATAGCGCATGAGTCCAACAAAGAAAATTCCTTCTCCTATCGTATCCCTTTTCCCCATAATTATTTTAATAGGAATGTTGTTTGCCACCATCCGCACTTTTGGAAGCGATGCTCTAAATGGCGGAAGTCAGGTGTCCCTGCTCACCACTACGGCAGTTTGCATATTCATCGGAATAACATTCTACCGGATTCCTTGGAAAGATTATGAAATAGCCATTACCAATAACATCGCAGGCGTATCCTCCGCCATTATCATACTGTTGATTATCGGCGCGCTAAGTGGCGCATGGATGATCAGCGGTGTAGTCCCCACCCTCATTTACTACGGAATGAAGATTATACACCGGACTTCTTCCTCACCTCTACCTGCATCATCTGTGCATTGGTGTCAATCATGACAGGAAGCTCATGGACACAATAGCAACCATCGGCATCGCTCTTTTAGGAATAGGGAAAGCACAGGGATTCGAGGAAGGCTGGATTGCAGGAGCCATTATTTCAGGAGCTTACTTTGGCGACAAGGTTTCACCGCTGTCAGATACTACGGTGCTTGCCTCCTCGGTGACTGACACTCCGCTGTTCCGCCATATCCGCTATATGATGATTACCACCATTCCGTCGCTCGTCATCACTCTTATCATATTTACGGTAATGGGATTCACGTACGCAACCAGTGGTACAGAACAAATAGCCGAGTTTGCGGCATCATTGAATAGCCGATTCCACATCACTCCCTGGCTGCTGATTGTCCCGGTGGCTACCGGAATCTTGATTGCACGCAAAATGCCCTCTATCATCACCTTGTTCCTGTCCACCCTGCTGCTGCCGCCTTTGCCATCATATTCCAGCCCGACCTGCTTTATGAGATTTCCGGAAGCAACGGGCTGTTTAAGGGAACGATAATGAGCCTATACGGCAGTACCAGCCTGCAAAGTGATAGTGCCATGCTGACAGAGCTGATTGCCACACGAGGCATGGCAGGAATGATGAATACCATTTGGCTGATACTTTGCGCCATGTGTTTCGGCGGCGCAATGACAGCGAGCGGCATGCTGGGAAGCATCACATCCGTATTTGTACGGTTCATGAAAAGCACTGTCAGCGTTGTGGCATCGACTGTCGGTTCAGGACTATTCCTCAACCTTGCTACGGCAGACCAGTACATCAGCATCATCCTGACCGGAAACATGTTCAGCAACATCTATGAAAAGAAAGGGTATGAAAGCCGCCTGTTGAGCCGCACAACGGAAGATGCCGTCACCGTAACTTCGGTTCTCATCCCCTGGAACACATGCGGAATGACACAAGCTACTATTCTGAGCGTGTCCACGCTGACCTATCTCCCTTACTGCTTTTTCAATCTTATCAGTCCACTCATGAGTATCCTCATTGCAGCCACCGGATATAAAATAATTAAAAAAACAGTGAACAATCCCGGTTAGGCATTGTTCTTGCAATAAACTTATAACGAACAATATAATTTAAACCTAAACAAGAATTAAGTATGAAAAAGTTTATTGCATTAGCAGCATTAGTATTGGTAAGCATGGTGACAACCACCATGTATGCACAAGAGAGTAGCACACAACGTCGTGCAGACCGCAAAGCCCAAAGAGACGCAGAACGCGCCCGCCTGAAAGCGGAACAACAGGTAGCCGATGCCGTTTCCTACGATGACGCCGTAGCAGCACTGAAAGCACAGCAATTTGTATTGGAAGCCAATCAGGTGATGTTCCGCAACGGGCAAACGGCTTTTGTTACTTCCAACACCAACTTTGTATTGGTGAATCAGGGAAGAGGCACCGTACAGGTAGCTTTCAACACTGTTTATCCCGGTCCTAACGGTATTGGAGGTGTGACAGTAGACGGTACCGTATCGGACATAAAAACATCTACCGACAAACGCGGCAACATAAATTGCAGCTTCAGCATTCAGGCATCGGTATCTCCGCCCAGATATTCCTTACCCTGACTAATGGCGACAACAACGCAACCGTTACTATCAACCTAACTTCAACTCCAACACGATGACTTTAAGTGGTAGTCTGCTGCCGTTGAACCAATCGAATATCTTCAAGGGACGTTCCTGGTAAACCCCACTGCAATATATATACTCTCAACTCCGCTGCAAATCACTTAAAAAGTGTACATTTGCAACGGAGTTTCTTTTTTTAATGCGCCAATGACTATTATGAGAGAATTTATCATCGCTGACAATCAAGATATAACCAAAGCAGGCATGATGTTTCTGCTAAGCCGGCAGAAAGACACTGCCTTGCTGCTGGAAGCCGACAACAAAGCGGAACTCATACAACAGTTACGGCTGCACCCCGGAGCGGTGGTAATACTGGATTATACCTCGTTTGACTTTGTCAGTTCCGACGAATTGATTGTATTGCACGAACGTTTCAAAGAGGCGGACTGGCTGTTGTTCTCCGACGAACTGAGCATCGGATTCCTACGACAAGTACTGTTCAGCAGCATGTCATTCGGAGTAGTGCTAAAGGACAATTCCAAAGAAGAGATACTCACCGCCCTGCAATGCGCTTCGCGTAAAGAGCGTTTCATTTGCAACCACGTCAGTAACTTGCTGCTGTCAGGAAACAGTCAGACATCCCTCCTCCACCCCATTCAGCAAAACGACCTGCTGACACCGGCCGAACGAAGCATCCTGAAAGAAATCGCATTAGGAAAAACCACTAAAGAAATTGCAGTTGAAAGAAACCTCAGCTTTCATACCATAAACAGCCACCGGAAGAATATTTTCAGAAAGTTGGGCGTGAACAACGCACACGAAGCTACCAAATACGCTATGAAAGCGGGTATTGTGGATTTAGTGGAATACTATATTTAATTTCTCCACTTCCGATGCACAGTCTGGAAGCCTCATCATACACAACGCCAAATTGCCCCGGAGCTATCCCCTGTAACTTCTCTTCGGAAACAATCCGGTAGCCGTCCCCGTCCTGCAACAGTTTGCCGCCGATAAAATCAGGAGTATGGCGTATCTTGAATGTTACCGGAATCTCCCCTTCCACTCCCTCCCAAGGATTTTCCGTAATGAAATGAAAATCCTGCATACTGAACTCATACCCGTATTGTTGCTCCGTTTCATATCCACGTGACACATAAATCACATTTTCATCCGTATCTTTACGAACACAAACCAGGGGCCTCCGCCCAATCCCAGCCCCTTACGCTGGCCGATAGTATGAAACCAGTAGCCGCGATGGGTTCCCAGTATCTTTCCCGTTTCCAGTTCAATAATCCGACCTTCTTTTTCGCCCAAAAAGCGACGGACAAAGTCGTTGTAGTTAATCCTCCCAAGAAGCAGATGCCCTGGCTGTCACGTCGGCGGGCACTGGGTAACTTCGCTTTCAAGGCGATGTCGCGCACTTCCTGTTTCATCAGTCCACCCAACGGAAACATCAGTTGGAAACTTGCAGATAGTCTATCTGCGCAAGAAAGTCCGTTTGGTCTTTCACCGGATCGAGGGCCGTTCCCAGCCAAACCTTCCCATTCTGCAGAATGGTAGCAGCATAATGCCCGGTTGCCGTAAAATCGAAATCCTTACCGGCGTACCGTTCAAAACAACCGAACTTAATGAGCTTATTGCACATCACATCCGGATTCGGAGTAAGTCCCCGACGCACTTTGTCAATGGCATAAGCAGCCACATTGTCCCAATACTCCCGATGCAAATCAACAACCTCCAGTGAAAGGCCGTAACGGCGGGCTACGGCGGAAGCATCTCCAAGTCTTCCTCCGCCGAACAATCCATATAGTCGGCATCGTCTTTCCCTATTTTTATATAAAACAACGAAGGGCGATGCCCCTGCTCACAAAGGAGGTGCACGACAACAGAACTGTCGACACCTCCGGATAATAAGACGGCAATATTCATACTAAAACAATGTATCTAAAATTTCATCCGACAAAAAATTAATTCTATCGGACGATATGTACTTTTCATCCGAGATTAAATCTTCTCCAACGCCTGTGACACATCATCCAACAAATCATCAATGTGTTCCGTCCCAATGGAAAGGCGCACAGTTCCCGGCTTGATGCCTTGCTCTGCCAACTCCTGTTCGCTCAACTGCGAATGGGTAGTAGTTGCCGGATGTATTACAAGCGACTTTACATCCGCCACATTTGCCAATAATGAGAAGATCTGCAAATTGTCAATGAACGCCTGAGCTTCTTTCACCCCGCCTTTAACCTCAAAGGTGAAAATGGAACCGGCGCCTTTCGGGAAATATTTCCGGTATAATGCATGATCCGGATGATTCGGCAAAGACGGATGGTTCACCGCTATCACCTTAGGATGCCTTTCTAAGAAATCAACAACCTTCAGAGCATTCTCCACATGGCGCTCCACACGCAAAGAAAGAGTCTCCAAGCCTTGCAGCAGGATAAACGCGTTGAACGGCTGATAGCAGCGCCGGTGTCACGCAATAGAACGGCGCGAATACGGACAGCATATGCCGCCGCACCTGCCGCGTCAACAAAACGCACACCATGATAGCTTGGATCGGGCTCGGTCAATTGCGGGAACTTACCGGAAGCCACCCAGTCGAACTTACCGCTATCAACAATAACACCGCCTAAAGAAGTGCCATGCCCGCCAATAAACTTAGTGGCGGAATGTACCACAATATCAGCGCCATGTTCAATAGGACGGATCAGGAAAGGAGTACCGAAAGTGTTGTCGACAATCAAAGGGATTCCATGACGATGAGCAATCCCGGCAACCGCATCAATATCAATGATGTTCGAATTGGGATTTCCCAATGTTTCTATAAAGACTGCTTTCGTATTTTCCTGAATAGCCTTCTCGAAATTGGACAAATCATCCGGAGCTACAAAAGTGGTCGTAACGCCATAAGAGGGCAATGTATGCGCCAGCAGATTGTACGTTCCGCCATAAATGGTCTTGGCAGCCACAATGTGATCACCTGCACGCGTAATATTCTCAAAAGCATAGGTCAGAGCTGCCGCACCGGAAGCAACCGCCAACCCCGCAATACCTCCCTCAAGAGCTGCAATGCGTTGTTCGAGCACCCCTTGTGTGGGATTTGTCAGTCTGCCGTAGATATTACCCGGATCTTGCAACCCAAAGCGGGCCGCTGCATGAGCCGAGTCATGAAACACGTACGAAGTAGCTGATAGATAGGTACGGCCCGCGCATCGGTCGACGGATCCGGCTGTTCCTGTCCCACATGAAGTTGCAGCGTCTCAAAATGTAATTTCTTTGTTTTCATCGTCATTTGTATTTATAAGTGAATAAATTCTCCATGCTTGGATGTTGCAAAGATAAAGGGATAAAACAAAGCAGCCTATGACACATGATAGGGAATTTTATACCATATTTGTGGTAGATACAAGAACTATTCGCTATTTTTGTGGGCGAAAACCAAATGATATAGAGACTGATGAAAAGAAGGAAGCTGTTACTTTTCCCTCTGCTGGGACTTATTGCATTGACAAGCCTGTGCTCCTGTGGAGAAGATCGCTGGAAAGAATACTACCCGCTGACAGGACGCGACCTGTGGATAGATAGCCTGATGAGGGAAGTCTACCTATGGTATGAGGACATTCCTCCTTCTAAAGGTCTGAACTATTTTCAAAATCCGGAGACTTTCCTGAAGAGTATCCTATCGAAGAATGACAAAGGCTTTTCGACCGTCGATACCATAATGGATACCCCTCTGCCAAGCTACGGCTTTGACTATACATTATATAAAGTTGCTACCAGCGACACCACTTACAACGCACTTGTCTCTTACGTGGCAAATGGTTCTCCGGCAGCAGAAGCCGGACTGCAACGAGGCAACTGGATAATGCTCGTAGACGGCGACTCCATCACCAAAAAGACGGAAGAGAGACTGACAGACGGCGGTACACGAACGTTGCGTATCGGAAAGTATGTGATAATAAAGGATGAAGACGACGAAGGAACAGAGGGAGATACCGGAACCGGAGATACGGAAGATGAAGACGACGAAAGCATAGGAATGATACAGGCAATCGGCGACATCGCCTTACCCGCTGTACGGCCTGTAACGGAAAGCGCAATTCATACAACCAAGTTTGTGCAACTGGACGGTACGGACCATAAAATAGCCTACCTTGCATATAATACCTTCACCGCCGGAACTGCGGAAAACAGCGAAGCATATAACAATGAATTGCGTGCTTTCTCCCAGCAATGCCAGCAATTCGGCGTTAATAACTTTATACTCGACCTCCGTTACAATCCCGGTGGAGAAATGGAATGTGTGCAACTTCTTGCCGATATGCTTGTGCCTGCCGATAAACTGGAAAGTCCTTTCGCTTTCCTGCAATACAATGACAAGCAAAGCAGCAGAAATCATGACCTGATATTGGACTCCCAACTCCTGCAAGGCGGAGCAACCTAAACCTGTCCAAAGTTATATCATCACCGGCGGAACTACGGCAGGCGCTGCGGAAATGCTTATCAACTGCCTGAAACCCTACATGACAGTAGTCCTCATCGGGCAAACTACTAAAGGTGAAAATGTAGCTACGGAAACTTTCATCAATCCCAAATATCCCTGGGCAGTACGCCCGGTGGTATGCGAAGTGTTCAATGCCAACGGAGAAGCCGATTACAGCACAGGTTTCAAACCGGACCTCTCCATTAACGAAACATCCTATTTGCAGTACTATCTTCCTTTAGGAGATTTTAATGAAATTTTGTTCAATACTGCAATGGGAATTATTGCAGGCGCCATTGAACTGCCGGAAGCCCAAACAAGAGAGACCTCTGTCAAGAGTTTCGCCACCCCAAAGAATATCCGCAAGGGGCTGATTATAAAATAACAGGAATGAGAAAGAAACTAATCTTTTCATTATTGATTATACTCATAGCAACAACTGCTTGTGAAGATAACAATGATTCAGGCGGCAATGGCAGTTGCCCTACCGTACCTTTTTCTACAATCCGGCTGACAGAAGACAGCCCTTATGAAGCGGGAGTGCCTACGGTGACTACCACCCAGACCTATTCATACAAGCGAGGGCAACTGGCAGGATTCACTACCGTACAGAGTTATTCTGTTCAAAACGAACCGGTGAAAATAGAAAATACGACATCGGTAACCTATGAAGAACACCAAGCCATAGCGACCGACAACTTCGGCAATGTATCCACCTATCTCCTTAATGATAAAGGATATGCCATCCAATGCACGCGGCAGGAAGTAGGTGCAACCCGCACCTATGGTTTTTCTTATTTCACCTCCCCTGAAGGAAAGCCCTATCTGAAAAACATAACAGAAAGCATAAACGGTAAAGTCTATGCGTCTATCGGCATAGATTACAGCAATCCCCAAGCATTACGCATTGTGCAAAAAATGGACACTTACACGCAGACATACACCGCCACCACTCCGGCAGGCAACAGCATAATCAACCAATCGGAAGTTCCTTGCCTGTTTTTTGCCGACCTATATCCTCTTTCCCTACATTCCGCAGCGTTATATGGGAAATTGTTAGGAGAGCCTTTCAGTATCTTAATAGAACAGATTATTCCTGACGGAAACACAATAAGTCAGGAAGTCAGAAAATACACCTACTCTCTGGATAAGCGGAATATCATCACTTCTTGCAAAGAGGTCACAAACAGTTACGGTACGAATTACATCCGTACCGTAAACTATGTTATTGAGTGATTATTTATTAAAGAATTTACTGAAGAACAATATCTGGTAGTCTATGGAGTTATTCCAATAAGTACCGGTATGTCCGCCGGGACGAGTGATGAAGTCATGATCTATTTTGTATGCCAGCAAACGTTTATGCAGTTCCTTGTTCACTTCAAGGAAGAAGTCGCTTTCACCACAATCAATAATCAAGGCCAAATCCCCATTCGCCAGTTTGTCAACCTGATTGATTACTGTATGATTGTTCCATATCGCCTCGTTGGCAGTGAGCTCTCCCAATTGTTTCTTCATCTCCCAGTTGTTGGGAAACGGGCGAATATCCACTCCGCCGCTTGTGCTTCCCGCCGCCCCGAACACATCTTTATGGCGGATAGCATTCCATAATGCACCATGTCCGCCCATGCTCAGACCGGTAATGGCGCGCCCCCGCTTCTCCGGAATCGCAGCATAATGCGTATCTGTATAGTTCACCAGTTCCGACGAAATAAAAGTTTCATAACGATAGGAAGGATCCTTAGGACTATCCCAATACCAACTGTTCTTACCGTCAGGGCATACGAATATGATACCTTTTTCATCGGCAATTTGAGGTAACTCCGGCCTTATTCCAATCCATGTACGCGCATTGCCGCCATAGCCATGTAACAAATACACCGCCGGGCAAGCCTGCGGGTTCTTGGCAACGGCTTTATCCGGAAGAATATAAACTACCTTCACGTCCTTGTTCATCGAAAGACTTTTCACGAACACAGTATCTACACGTGCAGCCTGCACACTGAAAGCCGCCACTTGTAGCAAAAATACGAATAGAAAATGTTTGCTTTTCATGTTAATTTGTTTAATCTTCTTAAGAGACAGCAATATTAACAATAAATATTTGAAAAACGTTATCTTTGTACACAAACTATTTGTAATCCAAACATGGAATTTATTATTATTCTATTTTTACTTATCCTGAATGGCATCTTTGCCATGTATGAAATCGCATTAGTATCTTCAAGCAAGGCACGTTTGGAAACCCTTGTAAACAAAGGGCAAAAAAGTGCAAAAGGCGTTTTGAAACAATTGGAAGAACCGGAAAAATTTCTCTCCACCATTCAAATCGGCATTACTCTGATCGGCATCATATCGGGTGCTTATGGCGGTGTAGCCATAGCCGACGATGTGGTTCCATTATTTGCCATGCTCCCCGGTCTGGAACTATATGCCAAAGACTTGGCTATGATCACCACTGTCGCCGTCATTACCTACTTATCCCTCATCATCGGGGAGCTGGTTCCTAAATCCATAGCCTTAAACAACCCGGAGCGCTACGCCACGCTGCTAAGTCCGTTTATGATTATCCTGACTAAAGTATCTTATCCTTTTGTTTGTCTTCTCAGCGCTTCAACCAAGCTCACAAATAAACTTATCGGTATGAAAGAAGGAGAAGAACGGCAGATGACACAAGAAGAACTGAAAATGATTTTGCACCAAAGCTCCGAACAAGGTGTCATCGATAAGGACGAGACCGAAATGCTTCGTGATGTTTTTCGTTTCTCGGACAAAAGAGCCAACGACCTGATGACACATCGTCGTGATGTAATAGTACTTCACCCCACAGATACGCAGGAAGAAGTTCTACGAGTTATCCACGAAGAGCATTTCAGCAAATATCTGTTGGTGGAAAGCGGAAAGGATGAAATTATAGGAGTAGTCTCCGTAAAAGACATCATCCTGATGTTAGGAGGTGAACAGCCGTTCAATCTGCGTACAATTGCACGCCCTCCACTGTTTATTCCCGAAAGTTTATATGCCAAGAAAGTTTTAGAGCTCTTTAAGAAGAACAAAAACAAGTTCGGAGTTGTTGTAGACGAGTATGGGAATACAGAAGGTATTATCACCTTACACGATTTGACGGAAGTATCTTCGGTGATATTTTGGAAGAGAACGAAACGGAAGAAGAAGATATAGTCACCCGGGCAGACGGTTCCATGCTGGTGGAGGCTCCATGAACATAGGGGACTTTATGGAAGCAATGGGCATACTGAACTATGACGACCTGAAAGAAGAGGACTTCACCACTTTAAGCGGGCTTGCAATGTTCCTCATCGGACGGGTTCCGAAAGCCGGTGACATTTTCAGCTACAAGAACCTGGAGTTTGAGATAGTGGATATGGATCGCGGAAGAGTAGATAAATTACTCGTTATTAAACGGGATGACGAAGAATAACGCTATTGGCGTCTCTTAATATTAATTTAAACCATTAAAGCAATGAAAAAAGTAATGATGATTGCAGCGATTGCCGCTGCATTGGTATCCTGCCAATCAAAAGGAAATCAAAACAACGACACCATGGATGAAGGTGTCATGACTGTCGTAGGCAACGATTCCTCTGCAGTAGCCGTTTATGAGGGTATACTTCCCGCAGCCGACGGTCCGGGTATCCAGTACGTACTGAGTGTCGACAGCATAGGCCCTGACGGTGAAAGCGGTTATACCTTAGTTACGACCTATCTGGATGCAGAAGGACCGGGGAAGAACAAATCTTTCACTTCCACAGGAAAGCGCCAAGTTATCCAAAAAGATGCCAACAACAATAAGAAAACTGCCTATAAGTTAACTCCCAATGACGGCGAGGATCCCGTATACTTCGTTGTTGTAAATGACACTACTTTAAGACTGGTAAACGACAGCCTGCAAGAAGCTGTAAGCGATTTGAATTATGATATTATTCAGGTGAAA
>ENA-OQLB01001369-OQLB01001369.1-human-gut-metagenome-genome-assembly--contig:-NODE-1369-length-10463-cov-1.670472_pt1 | contig 10463 bp, 14 predicted proteins | sample MGYA00242656_ERZ504813 | MGnify/ENA primary metagenome ERZ504813 (study PRJEB26092, sample SAMD00036388) | human gut metagenome | host: Homo sapiens | study: EMG produced TPA metagenomics assembly of...
AAGTACAGAGCCAATGTATTTCTCATCAATATCCTTGATCTTCGAATCGGAAAAATATCCACTGAAATAATCGTTTCCCATATCAAAGGTATCATTCAACTGCTCCTGTGGCATAAATACACAGATTCCACCGCTGTATTTGTAGATTCCTTTAACCTTGAATGTATACTTTGTCTTTTCATATTTTTCTTTCAACGTGATTGAATCGCCCGGCTTCAACAGAAACTTCTCTGCATAGGCACTGGAAATATAGACACCCTCACTGTCCTCCAGATCTGCATCGATATATTTACTGTCCGGTTTGATTCCGTACAGGATCACTTCATCTGTCTTATATTTGCTCGGCAGTGTTTCCAGCGAATACGCACTGAATGCTTCCGCGTCTTCATTCTCCGTCTTTGTTCCATAAGAGAACTGTAAAAGCTCCAGCATACTGTCCAGTTTGTTTCCGCTCATCGCACTTACCGGAACCTCCAGCATATACTGGTATTTTGCAAGCATATTGCTCTGGATATCCTGCTGATAGTGCGAAAGTACTGACGGCAGCAAAAGTCCAAAGAATAAAAGCAGATTCGCAAATATGATTCCAATAAAAAGTACAATGTAATTGCTCATATTCTGGAAGATCACACGGAGCCGGAATCGATGGAAAATTCCAAGCTTCGGACTTAGCCGGACTGCTCTTTTCCGCCTGCTTCCAGAAAGATCTCTTCTCAGGAATTTCAGCGGTGAAAGCCTCAGCTTGTAACGAAGGATTCCATAGTTGACTACCAGCATGATCAGCACCGGAACCACCGTTGTCATCCAGAAAGCCTCTGCATTCCATACTGTCACATAGGTCGGCAGACTATAGCTTCCATAATACATCCCCGCACATACATTTTTCAGTGCTGTATAACCCAGAATATTTCCGACCACCGCACCGATCAGCGTAACGATCACCGGAAGTGCCATGTAATGTCCGATCAGTTCTTTTCTTGTATACCCGGAAGCCCGCAGAGTTCCGATCACGCCTGCTTCTTTACGGATCGTATTGCTGATCGTGATTCCAAATACAAACGCAATGATCACAATGATCATATAGAGGAGCATTGTGATCATTGCACGGTCACTCCCCATATCATCACCGGTAAATGTAATTGCCTGGTTCAGATACTGTGCACAAAAGACTCCAGAGTGACTTCTTCCCCCAGTGCTTCCATCAGATCTTCCGACATCTTTTTTTCCTGTTTTTCATTTTCCGGTGCTTTGTCATACACCCAGGAATAACTGTACTGAATCTTATCCTGATTCAGAGATTCAAACTCTTCCGGTGTTACAACCGATACCCCGAATTTGATTGCATCAAACATGCTGTCATTATTGTTCTGGAACAGGCAGCTATAGTCAGACAGTGCCACAAATCCTGTGACTTTCCACTTTTGTGAACCACTTTTCAGTGTATCTCCGACAGAAATCTTATTATTGTCCGCATACATACGGTCAATTGCCATTTCTCCTGCTTTTCAGGAAGCTTTCCTTCCATCAGGCACACCAGTTGATCTCTTCCCTGTTTTTGAAAATACGCATGGTACTTCCATTATCCAGTGCCTCTTCCAGATAAAAGTTTTCATACAGTGTCACACCATTTTTCTCGATGTTTTCCTGTTGTGCTTTGGTAATTTTTTTCTTTACCCGGAAATTTCCATCTTCAATCTTGTATTTCTCAAAGCCTTCATTATATGCTTTTATCATGCTTCCGTCAGCAACCAGAAAGCCGGATACAAACCCAATCGTTACAATCATAAGGATCAGAACCACCAGGTATTTTCCAATTTCTCCCTTCAGTTCTCTCGGAAGCCGTTTTCTCAACGGACTCTTCATAACACGCGTCCTCCTTACCATTCCAGCTCACTTGCAGAAAGTTTATGCTCATTACAGTAATTTTTGCGGATCATTCCATCACGAAGTTTTACCACCCGGTCTGCCATATCCTTGATTGCATCGTTATGGGTAACCATAACAATGGTATTCCCATATTTCTGATTGACTGTTTCGATCAGCTTCAGGATTTCCTTGGATGTCTTATAATCCAGCGCACCGGTTGGCTCATCACAGAGCAGGATGTCCGGATTTTTGACAATTGCACGTCCAATCGCGGTTCTCTGCTGCTGTCCTCCGGAAAGCTGGTTCGGCAGCTTGTTCTGATGTTCATAAATACCCAGCGTTTGCATCAGCTCATCCACATCCAGCGGACGATTACTTAAATAAGCACCGATTTCAATATTTTCTCTAAGTGTCAGGTTTGGAATCAAATTGTACATCTGGAATATATAACCCAGATGCTTTCTCCGGTACAGGGACAGCTTCTTCTCTGTCATATCCTCCAGCTGTTCTCCATCAATCGTAATACTTCCTTCATCTGCCCCGTCAATACCGCCTATAATATTCAGAAGAGTCGATTTTCCGGAACCGGATGGTCCCAGAAGCACACAAAACTCTCCTCTTTCAATTTCCAGATCAAATCCTTTCAGAACATTTACCCGGCTGTCGCCTGTTCCAAACGACTTTTTGATCCCCTTAATCTCTAAAAACATTCCTCTACTCCTTCCTTTAGTTACTCATATCGTAGTGATGTTATATTTCATACACTTATGTTAGTTTAGGCTTACTTTTTTGTCAATATTTTAATTGTTATTTTTTGAAAAAGATATTGACAAATGGAAGGAAAATTTTTAAAATAACTATCTGTGTAATTTTATACCAAAATCTTTGTGGATTTTTCTGGATATCAAAATAGATATCTACTTTTCGCCACATAACTTGTTGCATACAGCGACAGTTATGTGGCTTTTTATATATCGGGCTTCTGCCCTTTTTTACAGATTTTGTACCTTATGCTTTACATTTATCAGGAGGAATGTTTATGAACCAGACTTACATGAAAGAAAAACCGATTCTGCACTTCTGCTTTCCATGCTCTGCCAATGGTGATTTCAATGATGGTCAACTCCCTTTATAATATTGTTGACAGCTATTTCGTTGCACGGATCAGTGAAGAAGCAATGACTGCTCTGTCTTTAGTCTACCCGATCCAAAATTTTATCACCTCGGTCGGTGTCGGCTTTGGAATCGGAATCAATGCCGCCATCTCCTTTTTCCTTGGCGCCCAGGATCAGAAAAAGCGGATGCAGCTGCCACACAGGGACTTTTTCTCTCTGTCATCCACGGTATTGTTCTTACCGTAGTCACAATTGCCGTAATGCCGCTGTTTTTACAGATTTTTACAAAAGACGTGACCGTTATTCAGATGGGAAATGCCTACTCCCGGATCGCATTTGGATTTTCCATTGTAATCTCTCTTGAAATTACCTGGGAAAAATTTTCCAGGCAGTCGGACGGATGCGCGTGTCCATGATCTGCATGATGAGCGGATGTATTTTCAATATCGTACTGGATCCACTTCTGATCTTCGGAATCGGACCGTTCCCGAAAATGGGAATTGAAGGAGCCGCACTTGCAACCGGTCTTGGTCAGGTTGTCACACTGGTACTGTACCTTGCCTTTTATTTTACCAGACCGCTTCCGGTGAAGATTCATAAAAGCTGCCACGTAGACCGTGCCATGGCTGGACGGCTTTACGCGGTTGGAATCCCTGCCACTTTGAATATGGCACTTCCATCCCTGCTTATCACCGCACTAAATGGGATTCTCTCCGCCTACTCCCAGATTTACGTGGTGGTGCTCGGAATCTATTACAAGCTTCAGACCTTCCTGTATCTTCCGGCAAATGGAATCATCCAGGGAATGCGTCCGCTGATCGGATACAACTACGGTGCCGGTGAGACAAAGCGTGTCCACAGACTGTTTGCCGATACCCTTTATCTGAGTCTTGGGATCATGCTCTTTGGTACCGTTTTCTGCCAGCTCTTCCCGGATTCACTGATCGCACTGTTCAGTTCTAATCCGGAAACCATTCAGGCAGGAGGAATAGCACTTCGGATTATCAGCCTCGGATTTTTAGTTTCTTCCGTGTCCATCACCAGCTCTGGTGCACTCGAAGGACTTGGAAAGGGAACACCGTCCCTGCTCATCTCACTGTGCAGATATACGATCATCATTATTCCGGCCGCATTTATCTTAAGCCGGATCTTCGGGGCTTCCGGAATCTGGTACGCATTCGGAATTACCGAATTTGCAACTGCTGTAATCGCCTATATGACTTACCGGCGGGCAACCATAAAAAAATAGGCATATCTGCATCAAAAAGTTCTACTACTTTTTCGATACAACAAAAACCGTAAATCCGGATTTGCTCTTTACAATACTGCAAATCTCCGGATTTAGGTTTTTAATTTTCTCTTTATTTTACTTTTCCATCCCAGTCCGACTTTTTATTTGCAGACTATTCTTCTTCGCTGATAATATGTCTCGCAACATAAACACCACTTGCAGATGCATGGGACAGAGAATGTGTAACACCACTTCCGTCACCGATCACATACAGTCCCTTATGGCAGCTTTCCAGATTTTTATCGATCTCTACTTCCATATTGTAGAATTTTACTTCCACACCATAGAGAAGGGTATCGTCATTTGCTGTACCAGGTGCTACCTTATCCAGAGCATAGATCATCTCAATGATTCCATCCATGATTCGCTTTGGAAGAACCAGACTCAGATCACCAGGCGTTGCTGATAAGGTTGGTGTTACCAGACCTTCTTCAATACGCTTTTCTGTACTTCTTCTTCCACGTACCAGATCACCAAAACGCTGTACGATCACACCACCGCCTAGCATATTGGAAAGTCTTGCGATACTTTCACCATATCCGTTACTGTCCTTAAATGGCTCAGAGAAATGCTTTGCAACCAGAAGGCAAAGTTGGTGTTGTCCGTCTTTTTTTCATTTCCTTCATAACTGTGTCCGTTTACTGTGATGATACCGTTGGTATTTTCATTTACCACAATACCGTTCGGATTCATACAGAAAGTACGCACATTGTCCTCAAATTTTTCTGTACGGTATACGATCTTGCTCTCGTAAAGCTCATCTGTCAGGTGTGCGAAGATCACTGCCGGAAGCTCTACACGGACACCAATATCCACGCGGTTTGATTTGGTCGGGATTGCAAGATCCTTGCAGACCTTTTCCATCCATTTGCTTCCGCTTCGTCCGACAGAAACCACACATTTCTTACATTCATAAGCGCCATTTTCACATACAATGCGGTATCCGCCATCAGTGATCTCGATTGTCTCAACCGGTGCATCAAAGAAGAAGTCCATTTTATCCTTCATCTGATCATAAAGATTCTGAAGAACGACATAATTGATATCTGTTCCCAGATGACGTACAGATGCATCCAGAAGATTCAGCTTGTTCTGAAGACAAAGCTTTTTAAATTTTGTTCCGGCTGTGGAGTACAGTTTTTGTCCCTTCTCCACCATTTTCCATATTGATCTCATCGACGTACTTCATCAGCTCAACAGCCTGTTTTTTACCGATTATACTCAAATAAAAGTTCCGCCGAAATCATTGGTGATATTGTATTTCCATCTGAAAATGCTCCGGCTCCGCCAAATCCGCACATGATCGAGCAGCGTTTGCAGTTGATACAGCTCTTTACTTTTTCGCCATCAATCGGACATTTTCTCTTTTCCAGCGGATAACCCTCTTCAAATACTGCGATCTTGCAGTCTGGTTTCTTTTTCATCAACTCATAAGCAGCAAAAATCCCGCCTGGTCCGGCACCGATAATAATTACATCATACTTCATCCGTATATCTCTCCTTTATTTGCATGATAAAATATAATTTTCACTAAATTGACTGTGTCATAAATATAGACTGTAATATATGTGCAATTCTATACTATGTCACATAATAAAACTGCCGCATATCCGTCTGTATCCAGATGATTCTGCACGGCAGTTGTTCTTCTTTAGCACAACCTTTCATATTTTAAGAGAAAATCTTTCTTTTCGTCAAGGTGTTTCTTCTTTTTTTATATGAATTTGCATTGAATTTATTTTCTTTTTTATATAGATTTTGTAATATTTTTCATTATCCAGTTTTTATATTTGCACTGTCAAAAATCTTTCTGTTTTCTATATTGCTGTTTCTGCTACCTTTCGTTTTCTGGCGGATTTACAGCTTCACGATGGTCGCTCATGTTCCATTGCCGGAATAATCTTCTCTACCAGATCTTTGTCTTAAGTCTGAGACTCGATGTATTGATACATGGATGACATCCGATATATTCTCCTGTAAGCACATCTTCATCAATCAGAAGCCGTACCATCTTGTCCTTATCATTCATCAGTCCAAGCACACTTAAAGATCCCGGCGTGATGTCCAGATATTGTTCCATATACTCCGCTTTGCAAAAGAAAGTCTGGACGAACCGATCTGCGCTGACAGATCCTTTGTTTTAAACACCTTATCTCCCGGAAGCATCAGTAAATAAAACTGTGTCTCCTGTCGGTTGCATAAAAGCAGATTCTTGCAGATCGTCGCCTCCAGCGTCCGGTCGATTTCCTCGCATGCTCCATTGTCATTGCGGCTTCATGGTCGATTCTCTGGTAGCTGACTCCTAGCGAATCCAGGAAATCATATACGCGGATTTCCTTATCCAATCTGCCTTGTGTGTCTGTTGGTCTTCCGTTTACTAATTCCATTTCGTTTCCACTTCCCATCTCATCGTATATTCAAGCCACATTATAATATTTTAGGAGAAAAAATACTCACACTTACTCTGCCCACTAAAATACTCTAATTCTACAATTTCTGCAGGTCTTATTTTCTTTATATAAGTAAGTGTTCTAAAAGCCATATCATGTCCTACTAAAATCACCTTATTATAATTTGCATATTTATCGGCCACTCTCTGTATCCTATTTCTCATTTCATCCAAAGTTTCCCACCTTAATTGCTGATTCTTTGGATATGTTCCTTTATTATCATTAAATTCTTTTGTTAAAGCAATCACTTCTTCTGAAGTAGTAATTTGATTTGTTTTATCAACTTGCCATTCATGCAAATCAATTTCAACATTAATTTTCAAACCTGTTTCTCTTGAAATAATTGCTGCCGTTTGTAAAGCTCTAGTATAGGGCGATGATACAATTAATTCTGCTGTTTTTAAACGCTTGTCTTTTGCAGTTTTTTCAACTTGCTTAAACCCTGTTTCTGAAAGCGGTGCAAAAGAACGTCCAAATCCATAAAATCCTTTTTCTAACATATTACCATAATCTGGTTCTCCATGTCTAATAAGATAAAAAAAACGCCATAATCATTTCTCCTAGTTCTTCTTTATCCATCTACTTTCCACAAAATATCTTTAATCCAACATGTTAATTATATCATCCTCCTCAGCTTCATAACAAATATTTTTCTATCAGATTCTCTATTATCTTTGAATTTAATATATTTTGTTCTGTTTCGAAAGTTATGATCAACCGCTCCCCAGGATATATATGATTTATTTGATAGGATTCAATTTTACGCACTGCTGCTCTTGCATAATCCTGTTTATCCATCATTCCTTCATGTTCCCAATATATTTCCCGGTAAGTCTTTCTTGACAAAAATGTAAAATCCGGATACACGGTACCATACCCTTTCAGATGAAGTGGCTTTTCATATTTGTAAAGAATATTCTTTCTATAAAAATAATCTGCTAATATCTTCTCTGACTTTGATCTGACACGTTCTCCCTTCTCAGTAAGAATTAATGGTGTTCCCTCCTTGAACTCTTTCCCCTGATATTCTTCTTCATACCACTTTGTAAGCAGCTGATCCCATGTTGGTTCGATCGGAGTTACCAGTAATTGTCTCGCTTTATTCATAGACGTATAAATTTTCTCAATCTCATCATCTGAATAATTTTTTGTTATTCTCTTTATTTGTTTAAGCCTTGCTTCTCCCTTTTTTACCACTGCCTTATTATAACCTTTTTTGCGCCAGGCACTTTGGCAATTTCTTTATTATCTCTTGGAATGTAGACTCCTTTGTTATCATCTATACATTGATAATAGCGCGGCTTATTTTTATCTATTGAAATTCTGAGGTGTCCTTCTGGTACTGTTGTATTCAAATCAGCTTTAGCTTGCGTAACAACTTTCTCCAAATGTTCCTGCATCTGAAGAAGCATGTTTCTAATTCATACATATATATAAACATTTCTCCTTTGCTTTTCTATTTTTCAAATCCTAATCAATTCATTTCGAGAATTTTCTTGATTTGTTTCGAATTTTGAAAATTATAATCAACTTATTTCTATAATCTTCTTGATTTATTTCGAGTTTTGTCAATTACAATCAACTCATTTCTGTAATCTTCTTGATTTTTCTTTGAGTTTTTGAGAATACAACCAATTTATTTCCATCATCTTCTTGATTTATTTTCATTTTTCCGGTATACAATCAATCCATTTCTGGAAACTTCTTGATTTATTTTCATTTTTTGGAATTATAATCAATCTATTTAATTAGACTGTCTTGATTTGTTTTAGCTTGTAATAATTTGCAATCAATTACTCATTTGTCAAAATGATTTGATAAAAGATTTTTTGATTTGGTGGATTCAGTGTATCATATATATTCTGAAAAGAACAGTAAAATTTTCATTTTAATCATAATTTAATATTTCTAATCTATAACTAGATAAAATAAGAGAGCGTGTGAAAAAACGAAAGTTTTTTTCACACGCCCTCTTATTATTTATTTCTTGCTATACGCAATATGCTTATTTTGCATTCTTCTGTGCGATTGCAGCCTGTGCAGCAGCCAGACGAGCGATCGGTACACGGAATGGTGAGCAAGATACATAATCAAGACCAATGCTGTTGCAGAATTCTACAGAGCTTGGATCTCCACCATGTTCTCCACAGATACCAACGTGAAGTTCGGATTAACCGGTTTTCCGAGTTCGATAGCCATCTTCATAAGTTTACCAACACCTGTCTGGTCAAGTTTAGCAAATGGATCGTTCTCGAAGATCTTAGCGTCATAGTAAGCGTCAAGGAACTTACCAGCATCATCACGTGAGAATCCGTATGTCATCTGTGTAAGGTCGTTTGTACCGAAGCAGAAGAAGTCAGCTTCTTTTGCGATGTCATCAGCTGTAAGAGCAGCTCTAGGAATTTCGATCATTGTACCAACTTCGTACTCAAGGTCGCTTCCTGCAGCAGCGATTTCAGCGTCAGCTGTTTCTACTACAAACTTCTTAACATATTTAAGCTCTTTGATATCGCCAACCAGCGGGATCATGATTTCCGGTTTAACATTCCAATCCGGATGAGCTTTCTTAACATTGATAGCAGCACGGATAACTGCGCTTGTCTGCATCTTAGCGATTTCCGGATAAGTTACAGCAAGACGGCATCCACGATGTCCCATCATTGGTTGAATTCGTGCAGAGAGCTGATGATTGCTTTAATCTGGTCAACAGATTTGCCCTGTGCATCAGCAAGTTTCTTGATATCTTCTTCTTCTGTTGGAACGAATTCATGAAGCGGTGGATCAAGGAAACGGATAGTAACCGGATTTCCTTCCAGTGCTTCATAAAGTTTTTCGAAGTCTCCCTGCTGTTCCGGAAGGATCTTAGCAAGTGCAGCTTCTCTTTCTTCTACTGTTTCAGAGCAGATCATTTCACGGAATGCATCAATTCTGTTGCCTTCGAAGACATATGCTCTGTACGGCAAAGTCCGATACCTTCAGCACCAAGTTCGCGGGCTTTCTTAGCATCAGCTGGTGTATCAGCATTTGTACGAACTTTCATAGTTCTGTACTTGTCAGCCCATCCCATGATTCTTCCGAATTCACCTGCAATTGTAGCGTCTACAGTCGGGATGATTCCGTCATAAATGTTACCTGTAGATCCATCAAGAGAGATTGCATCTCCTTCATGGTATTCTTTTCCACCAAGTGTGAATTTCTTGTTTTCTTCATCCATGTTGATGTCACCACAACCAGATACACAGCATGTTCCCATACCACGTGCAACAACGGCTGCGTGAGATGTCATACCACCACGAACTGTCAGGATACCCTGTGCGGATTTCATACCTGTGATGTCTTCCGGAGATGTCTCCAGACGAACAAGAATTACTTTTTCTCCTCTTGCAGCCCATTCAACAGCGTCGTCAGCTGTGAACACGATCTTACCGCAAGCAGCTCCCGGAGATGCTCCAAGTGCTTTTGCCATCGGTGTTGCGGCTTTCAGTGCGGCAGCATCGAACTGCGGATGGAGAAGTGTATCAAGGTTTCTCGGATCGATCATAGCTACAGCTTCTTCTTCTGTTCTCATTCCCTCATCAACAAGGTCACAAGCGATCTTAAGAGCCAGCCTGAGCTGTTCTCTTTACCGTTACGAGTCTGAAGCATGAACAGTTTACCATGCTCTACAGTAAACTCCATGTCCTGCATATCTCGTAGTGTGTTTTCAAGTGTTTGTCAACACATCTTGAACTGTGTCGAACG
>ENA-OQLB01001370-OQLB01001370.1-human-gut-metagenome-genome-assembly--contig:-NODE-1370-length-10459-cov-1.727255_pt1 | contig 10459 bp, 16 predicted proteins | sample MGYA00242656_ERZ504813 | MGnify/ENA primary metagenome ERZ504813 (study PRJEB26092, sample SAMD00036388) | human gut metagenome | host: Homo sapiens | study: EMG produced TPA metagenomics assembly of...
GTTCTGCGAAGAGCCGCAATATATTCGCCGTTTGCATCGTTAGAACCTGATTTTCCTCTGCTGCCTGTAAATTTATTAAACGTAATTCCATTTGCAAAAAATGCGGAACTGCGTTTTTTCAAAAGCTTCTGCAAACATCGGATCAAACGCAGCGCTTACATCTGACGAAAGCATTTTTTGAATTACTCAAAGCCCGGCGGACTTTTAATTCGGATTCACCTTCTGTCACGGCAATCAGCTCGGCAACTGTATTTTCAAAAAACCGGGAATGCATTCCCGTAGCTCCCACACTTCCGATCTCTTCTTTATCTACAAGCAGACAGCATCCTGTTTTTTTCGCTTCCGTCACATCCAGCATCGCAAATAAAGACGTAAACGCGCACACACGGTCGTCCTGTCCGTAAGAAAGATTCATACTTCTGTCAAGTCCGCAGTCACGGGCTTTTCCTGCCGGAACGATCTCCAGCTCCGCCGAATAAAAATCTTCTTCATCGATACCGTACATCTCTTTTAAAATATTGAGCACATTTTGTTTTACAGCGTCTTTTTCTTCTTTCTTGAGATCGTCCGCTTTCTCTATCGGACGGTTTCCGATCAAAAGATCTAATTTCTCGCCTTCGATCACCTGCGACGCTTTCTTTTCCAACTGTTCCTGGGGCGAGATGAACAAGCAGATCTGTGATGACAAATACAGGATCATTTTCATCTTCTCCGATGGATACCTTCACAGTTTCTCCGTTCTTTTTGACGATGACGCCGTGCAGTGCGAGCGGCTGTGCCACCCATTGATATTTTTTTATACCGCCATAATAATGAGTATCAAGATAAGCAAGTTCTTCATTTTCATAGAGAGGATTTTGTTTCACGTCAATACGCGGCGAATCAATATGTGCTCCAAGAATATTCATTCCCTCAGAAATCGGTCTCTCACCGATTCTAAATAAAGCAAGCATCTTATTCATATTGACTGCGTATACTTTATCTCCCGCTTTCAGCTGTTTCTCCTGTCTTAATATTTCTTTCAAGATCCGGTAACCTGCATCTCTTGCCATATTTACGCTAAGTTCTACGCACTCCCGCTCTGTCTTTCCGGCATCCAGGCAAGCTTTGTACTTTTCATTGATTTCATGAAGTTCTTTTTTGGCAGCTTCATCATAAGAGCTCCAGAGATTCTTTTTTTCTTCCATTTCTATACCTCTCTTCAATTCAGTTGGGATTCCCCACAATATTTTTAGTATAATCCTCTCCCGATAAGAAGTCAATTATTACCCTTTAACTTTACAAGCATTTCCGTCATCGTTTCCTTCAAAACCGGATGCCGTTTATGCGGTGCGATCTCACACATTGGTCCAAGCACAAATTCCCTGTTCTGCATATCGATATGTGGTATACATAAATCATCCTCTTCAATGATCTGATCCCCATAGAAAATGATGTCCAGATCCAGTGTTCTCGGTCCCCATCTGCGGATCCGCTTTCTTCCGGCTTCCTGCTCAATTCGGTGCAACAGCTCCAGAAGCTCATGCGGGGTAAGCAGTGTTTCCATTTTCAGTGCCCCGTTCAGGAATTCATCCTGATCCGTCACACCATATGGCTCGGTTCCGATCAGTTTCGATACCTTCAGGACTCTACAAAGTTTTTCATTTTTCAGCTCTTCTACCGCATTCTCAATGTATTTTTTCTTATCACCCATATTCGATCCGAGTGCGATAAACGCTTCATTCCAGCAACGTTCAATCTTCACGGAAACCGTCTCAAGCGGCATCCTACCGGTGCCCATGGTTTCTTTACTTTCCACCATGACTTTCCGGATCTTCTCATCAAATAATAAGATCTCTTCTGCAAGCTGCTCTGCTACTGCTTCGATCAGCCTGTAATTCTTCTCTTCCAGCTTTTCTTTTATCAGATGGGAAATGGTTCCGTAATTCACAGACGCTTCCAAGTCATCCGTTTTTCCCGCCTTGCGTGTATCCACATACAAAATGCAGGAAACCAGAAACTTCTGTCCCAGTCTGTTTTCTTCCGGATACACCCCATGATTTGCAAATATTTCCAGGTTTTCAATTTTTATCTGATCCATCTTTTTCTCCTGCTTACTCTCTTGCCAGAATCACTTCTGTCATCTTGATCGCTCTGCGGTTTTTCTCAGCATCATGAACGCGCACAAATCCATAATGACTCTGTACTGCCATCACGGTTGTGACAAGAGTTCCTTCTTCTCTTTCTGTTACCGGCAGATCCAGTGTCAGACCGATCATGGATTTTCTGGAAGTTCCAAGAAGCATCGGATATCCAAGTCCGTTAAAAAGATCCAGATGCTTCATCACATCCAGGTTCATCTCGTAGGTCTTTCCAAATCCAACCCCCGGATCCAGCATGATCCGGTCATCTTCAATCCCAGCCGCTTTCGCTGTATCTACACACTTCTGCAATTCTGCATACATATCCTTCAGGAAATTCTTGTACACCGCCTCATTTTTATTATGCATCAGACAGCATGCCGCATCATATTTTTTCACAAGACCTGCCATCTTTTCATCGTACTGGAATCCCCAGATATCATTTACCAGATCTGCCCCTGCCTGAAGTGCTGCCTCTGCCACATCACTCTTATAAGTATCAATCGAAACCGGCACATCAAAATTCTTTTTGACAGCCTCGATAACCGGCGCAGTTCTTGTAATTTCTTCTTCTGACGTAATCTGCTGGTGTCCTGGTCTTGTGGACTCTCCTCCGATATCCAGGATATCGGTTCCGCCTTCTAAAAGCTCTTCTGCATGACGCATTGCCGCATCATAACCGTTCCACTTTCCCCCGTCCGAAAAAGAATCCGGTGTTACATTCAGGATTCCCATAATATAAGTATGTTTTGCTGTGTCAAATTCTTTATTCCCAATTTTCATTTTGTTTCCTCGTTTTCTACCAGATGATTTTCTGATTCTTCTTTTCTCCACTCCAGTTACAGTCCTTCTCAGCCGGACACGTATAACACGCACGGGAAATCTTATCTGCATCATAAAGGATTTCTGCAAGTTGCCACTTATCCTGCCCTGCATTTTCTGTCTCTTCTGCATTGCCCCGGTGACTTAAAATTGCAAAAAGAATCCTGTCCGACTCCTCCTTTGTAAATCCAGTCTCTTCCAGAATCCTTTTTGCAATTTCAGCACTCGCTATCTCATGGGGAACTCCCGCCTTATACTGCTGCCATTTCCCAATATCATGAAGTAATGCCGTCGCATAAATCTCTTCTTTTCCAAAGGCATATCCACGCTCCATCGAAAAAATATACATCAGACGTGCCACGTCCAGAAAATGGTTCATATCATGATGGCAGAATATTCTTTCCTTTTCTGCATCTTTATTCTTTACCAGTCCTTCTATAAAAAGAGGATGCTCATATATTTTCCAGATTCTCTGCATCCTCCTCTGCTCTTCCAGTTTTCGTTTTATTTTCATCGCACTAACCTATCATACGGAAAAACATGTTCTGCAGCTTTCATTTTCTTCAAATGCACCTCTTGTAACAACACTGACCGTCTTGCTTCCCGGCTTCTTGATTCCACGCATGGTCATACACATATGCTCTGCCTCAGCAAGTACCATTACTCCCTTTGGATGAAGATTCTCCATCAGGCATCCGCGATCTGTGCTGTCATCTGCTCCTGCAGCTGAAGTCTTCTGGCAAACACTTCCACAGTCCGTGCAAGCTTGCTAAGTCCCACTACCTTTCCATCCGGAATATAGGCAATATGAACCTTTCCGTAAAATGGCAGCATATGATGTTCACACATGGAATAAAACGTAATATCTTTTTCCACAACCATCTCATTGTTTTCTGCTGTAAATGTCTTTTTCAGGTGTTCCGCTGCATCCTCATTCATTCCGCCACAGATTTCTTCATACATTCTTGCAATCCGGTCCGGTGTCTCAGCCAGTCCTTCCCTATCCGGATCTTCACCGATTCCTTCCAGTAAAAGACGGATTGCCTGTTCTACTTTTTTATGATCTACCATAATGTTCTCTCTTCCTTTTTTCTTTCAAACACGTTTGTTTCCCGTTCAAGTCTTATCACTTCTCCCAGATAAGATAAGGAACCAAACACCAGAACAACATCTTCTTTCCCACATTCTGCTTTTGCTTTTTCAAGCGCATCTGCAATGTTCTCTGCCGGTTCTGACTGTACGTTCTTGGCCTTTAATACTTCACATAATCTCTCTTTTCCCAGATTTCTCTCCCCATTTGGAAGATCGATCGTATACACCTTTGAAAGATACGGAGCCATGATCTCTGCGATTTGTTCATATTCTTTATCTTTAAAAACCCCCATCACACCGACAATCTTTCTGCCCGTCAGATAGGTTCTCACATTTTCCGCAAGTCTTCTTGCGGCATCCCTGTTATGCGCTCCGTCGGCGATCACGGTCGGTTCTTTTTCAAGTACCTGAAACCGTCCAGGCCATGTCACTTTCACAAATCCCTTTCTTACAGCGTCTTCCGGAATCGAAACACCGCTCCTTCTTAACGCATCCACAGCTTCCAATACTGTCGCCGCATTGTCAATCTGATATCTGCCAGCCAGGCGAAGACGGATATCTTTATATTCTCCATAAGAAAAAATCTGTCCATCCATCGTTTCTTCAGAAATCACAGCCTTTTCCGGATGCGAAACCACAAACCGGCATCCACACTCTCCGGCCTTTTTCTGGAGGATATCGGTCACAGACATCTGCTGTGGCGACGTGACAACTGCCAGACATGATGGTTTTATAATTCCGGCTTTATTTTCTGCTATCTCTTCTAATGTGTTTCCCAGCACTCCGATATGATCCATACTGATCGATGCAAAAATACTCAAAACAGTTGTATCTATTACATTTGTCGCATCAAGAAGTCCACCCATTCCGGCTTCCAGAACGACATAATCACACTGTTTTTCTCTTGAAATAGAGAAATGTCGATCGCTGTTTCTATCTCGAAAACAGTTACGGTGAGATCCGTTTTTTCTTCTACTTTTTCTGCTGCCTCTTTCACCTGAGATACAAAAGGGGCGAGCTCGTCCTCCGCCATCCATTGGCCATCAACCTGAAATCGTTCCATATATCCCATCACGGTCGGAGAACAGTATCTTCCGGTCCGGTATCCAGCCTGCTGCAGGATACCGGAGAGTCCGGCGAGAATCGATCCTTTTCCATTAGTCCCGGCTATATGTATAAATTTCAAATCTTTCTGCGGATTTCCAAGCTCACCCAATAAGCTCTTTATACTATCTAAGCCAAGTACACTTCCGTATTTCGATACATGATCCAAATATACCCTTGCTTCTTCGTATAACATGATTTAATTTTCCTTTTTGTACTTTTCAGCATATGCTGATATCTGAATATTTTATCATATTCCCTTACTGCTGTACAGTTCTATTTCTTTTTCTTTGGTACAACGTGGATCGCTCCACCCTCTGCTTCTTCCAGGCTTCTCCGATTCCTTCATTATACGTCGGATGTGCACGCATTCCCTTCAAAAGCTGTGCAACCGTCATTTTATTTGCGATCGCAGTTACAAATTCACCGATCATGTCTGTGGCTCTTGCACACATCATCTGTGCTCCGAGAATCACATCTGTCTCTTCATTTGCCACGATCTTGATAAATCCTCTTTCTTCTTTTGTAATAAGCGATTTACCATTGGCACTCATGATAAATTTACCAGTCTTCACTTTGATTCCCTGTTCTTTGGCTGCATCTTCGGTAATACCTGCTGATGCGATTTCCGGATCTGTATAAACACATCCCGGAACCACATCCAGATTCACGGAAGGTTCTTTTCCCGCCAGCTGTTCTGCAACAACGATTCCCTGTGCACTTGCTGCATGGGCAAGCTGTGCACCAAAGATCAGATCACCGATCGCATAGACTCCCGGAATACTGCTTTCGAATTTATCATTTACAAGAACACGTCCTCTTTCCATATCCGGAGCAGCGCCTTCTGCAAATAATCCGTCGGTATTCGGGCATCTTCCGACTGCACACAGAACATATTCTGCTTCTACAGTCTGTTCTTTTTCTTTTTCAACGAAGGTACATACACAGGTATCCCCTTCCATGTGCACACCCTGTACTGCTGCTGATGTATGGCTTTCTACGCCCCGTTTCTTCAGGATCAGTTTCAGGTTCTGTGCGATCTCTTTATCCATATTTGGAACCAGACGCGGCATTGCTTCAAGAATGGTTACCTTAGATCCAAGTGCAGAATATACGGTAGCAAATTCTACACTGATCACACCGCCACCGATGATAACCAGACTCTTTGGAACTTCTCTCATCTTGAAGAGTTCATCACTTGTCAGAACTCTTGGAAGATCCATTCCCGGGATTGGAAGAATCAGTGGTTTGGAACCAGAAGCCAGAATGACATTCTCTGCTTCAATAGACTGTTCTTCATTCCCTGTAATCTTAACTTTTTTCCCCTCAAAAAAGTGTGCCTTTTCCATGATATCTTGTTACGCCGTTTGCCTGCAGGAGCTGTTCTACTCCCTGAACAAGCTGTCCGGTTGTCTGCTCCTTATATTCCAGAATTTTTTCAAAATCATAAGTAACATCTGATGCTGAATTCCGAAGCGGTCCGCTTCTTTGATTTCACGATATAATGTCGATGCATGAATCATTGCTTTTGCCGGAATACATCCTCTGTTCAGGCATGTTCCCCCGACTTCTCTCTCTTCGATCACTGCGGTCTTCATTCCAAGCTTCGCAGATTGATTGTCTGCCACATATCCTCCCGGACCGGCTCCAATTACTACTACATCAAACTTCTCGCTCATTTTATTTCATCCTCCTACAGTTCCTCGCCCTGAATCCATTCGATAATGTCTTTCATCATCTCTTCTTCCTGTGGATCATCTGACCAGAACAGCCCCAATTCCGTACAGATACTTTCCTTTCTGTACTTCAGTCCTTTCAGATACTTCGGAAGTGTATGTATGAAATCCGGATTCAGTGCATCCGACCATGCAATTGCATCCTTGATCTTTCCTGATTCTACTGCAAACTGAAGTGTAATTCCTCCCCATCCAAAACGGTGGGAAAGCTCATACTGAAAATCAATTTTTCTGCCATAGAGCCAGTTCCATGAAGAGAAAAATTTCTCTCTTTCTGCAATTACTCCGGTATCAAGGTCTTCTATTTTTTATCACGTACCTTTAATCCGTATACCTTTTCAAATGACTGCTTAAGTGCCACCTTCAGTTCTTCCATTGTAAGCTCCGGAAGATAATCTCTTAAATTTGTCACTCTGGATTTTACCGAATCAACCCCCTTTGATTTCAGTTTATCCTTTGATACAGTCAGATATCTGGATAAGGTTTCCATGTTTACTCCTACCATGATCGTGCCATGGTGATAGCAATGTTTTTCCTGCTCATAAAACGCATTTCCCGAGAATTTCTTTCCATCGATCAGGATATCGTTACGCCCGGATTTTTCAGCCTTCAATCCAAGGATCTCCATCGCTCCTATGATTACCTGCAGTTGCCGGTCCAGATCATATTCTTCTTTACTGATCAGAAATGTGAAGTTCATATTTCCCAGATCATGGTACACAGCTCCACCACCTGACAGGCGCCTGGCAAGATGACCACCTTCTTCTTCCAGCTTTGTTGTTCTACATTCTTTCCAAGCATTTTGATTCCGTCCGATAACAACTGTATTCTGATTCTGCCACAAATAAAGAATACATTCTTTATCCTCGCAGTGGAGGAGCAAATACTCCTCCACTGCAAGATTTCTATATGGACTGAACTGATTGCTTTCAATATAAGTAATCTTTTCAATCATAGTTTTTCCCTCGCTTTAAGCTATAACTTATTAGTCCTGCCATTCGTATCGCAGATATGGATGTCTTGCTGCTCCAACCTCATCCATTCTTGTAACCGGTGTTGTAACAGGAGCCTGATGAAGCTGTTCGGCATCTGTTTCTGCAATTTCATACAGTTTGCGTAATACTTCTACTGCTTCATCCAGAGTTTCTTTGGACTCTGTCTCTGTCGGCTCTACCATCAGTGCTTCCTCAACGATCAGCGGGAAGTACATTGTCGGTGGATGTATACCGTTATCAAGAAGTCCTTTTGCAATATCCATTGCAGAAATTCCTGTTTTCTTTTTCAGATCTGCAAGACTCATTACGAATTCATGCATACATACCTCGTCATACGCCATTGTATAAAGGTCTTTCAGTTTGTTCATCATGTAATTTGCATTCAGAACTGCATTCTGGCTCGCTTCCGGAATACCTTCGCGTCCCAGTGTCTTCACATAGGTAAGTGCTTTTACGATGACTGTAAAGTTCCATAGAAGCTCTTCATCTCACCGATGCTCTGTGGTTCTTTTACAAATTTCAATTCTTCTTCTCCATCTACTACATAAGACGGAAGGAACGGAACCAGCATGCTCTTGCATCCAACAGGTCCGCTTCCAGGACCACCGCCACCGTGCGGAGTTGAGAAGGTTTTGTGAAGATTCAGATGGATCACATCAAATCCCATATCTCCAGGCGAACAGTTCCCATAACTGCATTTAAGTTTGCTCCGTCATAGTAGCAAAGTCCGCCACAGTTATGAACGATCTCCGTGATCTTCAGGATATTCTTATCGAAAAGTCCTACCGTATTTGGATTGGTAAGCATAAGTCCTGCTGTATCCTCTCCGCATACTTCCTGTAATTTTTCAAGATCAACACCACCATCCGGTGCAGATTCAATGCTGACTACCTGGAATCCTGCCATTGCCGCACTTGCCGGGTTGGTTCCATGTGCAGAGTCCGGAACGATGATTTTCTTTCTCTTTTCGTCTCCACGGCTCTTATGATATGCTTTGATCAAAAGGAGCCCTGTAAACTCTCCGTGAGCACCGGCTGCCGGCTGGAATGTCATACGATCCATACCTGTGATCTCGCAGAGAAGATTTTCAGAATTTCTTTGATGACTTCCAGGCATCCCTGTACCGTATGTGTCGGCTGCAGTGGATGAATCTCTGTGAATCCCGGAAGTGCTGCCATATCTTCATTGATCTTTGGATTATATTTCATTGTACAAGATCCGAGTGGATAAAAACCATCATTCACACCATGTGATTTCTTTGCAAGTTCTGTATAATGTCTGCTCAGTTCAATTTCAGAAAGCTCTGGCAGATGAAGTTTTTTCTTCTCTTTTATCTTTTTCCTGTGGAAGTGTTACTTCTACATCGCATTCTGGCAGTAAATCGCAACCTCTTCCAGGTCTGCTTTTTTCAAATATTAACATTACTGTACCTCCTTCAGAATCTGAACAACTGCGTCCATCTCTTCTTTGGTATTCACTTCTGTACAGCACCACAGGATTCTGTGTTCGTCAAGCGGAAATCCTCCAAGGATTCCTTTTTCCTCAAGTGCTGCAAGTGCTTTTGCGGCCGGAACATCGGATACAGTTACGAATTCATGGAAAAATTCTCCTTTGTTCTCGGTCTGATATCCAACTTTTGCAAGTTCTGCTGAAAGATAATGTGCTTTTGAAGTTGAAAGTGTTGCTGCTTTCTTAATCCTTCATTGCCCATTGTTGCCAGATAAACGCCTACTGCAAGTGCGCAGAGTGCCTGGTTTGAGCAGATATTGCTGGATGCTTTTTCACGACGGATATGCTGTTCTCTTGCCTGAAGAGTAAGTACATAACCTTTCTTTCCATTGTGGTCTTCTGTCTGTCCAACGATACGTCCCGGAAGATTTCTCATCATCTTCTGTGTTGCAGCCATAAATCCAAGATATGGTCCGCCGAATGCAATAGAAAGTCCAAGTGGCTGTCCTTCGCCAACTGCCACATCAGCTCCATATTCTGCCGGTGTCTTTACTACACCGAGAGAAATCGGATTGACATTCATCACATATTTCGCACCAGCTCCATGTGTGATCTCACCAATCTCGGCTGCTTCTTCCAGATTACCGTAATAGTTCGGATGTTGGATCAGTACACATGCTGTCTGTGCATCTACATGTTCTTTCAGATATTCCATATCTGTAAGTCCGTCTTTTTCCGGAATTACTTCTATTTCCATTTCATTACCGAAGCAGTATGTTTTGATTGTTTCAAGAACATATGGATTCACGGTAGCTGAAACAAGTGCTTTGCTGCGTTTTCTGTCACGGCACATTGCCACACCTTCTGCGGATGCTTCTGCACCATCATATACGCAGGCATTGGAAATATCCATTCCTGTCAGATCACAGATCATGGTCTGATATTCAAAGATCGACTGCAGGATTCCCTGGCTGATCTCTGCCTGATAAGGAGTATATGCAGTTAATAAATTTTCTTTTTGAAAATCACGCTTCTTTACTTGTTAGACCGGAACGTAAAATGCCGGCTAAGCGCCTGCGCCGACGGAAATCGTCTTAAAGACTGATTCTTTGCAGCAATATTTTCCATATCACGACGTACT
>ENA-OQLB01001372-OQLB01001372.1-human-gut-metagenome-genome-assembly--contig:-NODE-1372-length-10428-cov-2.159208_pt1 | contig 10428 bp, 16 predicted proteins | sample MGYA00242656_ERZ504813 | MGnify/ENA primary metagenome ERZ504813 (study PRJEB26092, sample SAMD00036388) | human gut metagenome | host: Homo sapiens | study: EMG produced TPA metagenomics assembly of...
GCGTCGAAATCGCTGGTGGTTTTCTGGTTCTCTTTTGACATCAAAAGAGAACATTAGCCTTAATGTAAAAGCGCTCTAACCCCGCGCACAGGCGCGAGAACCATTTCTGATTCTCTTTTGGCACGCAAAAGAGAACTCAGCTTAATGGAAGAGCACTCTCCCCTTGTAAAAAGCCTTCAAAAAGGGTATCATAAAGAAAAAAGCAAAGGAGCCTTACTTATGCGTGCTTACGAGCGACTGCTGAAATATGCCAAAGTATATACCACCTCGGACCCCGAGTCCGGCACCCATCCTTCTGCCGCACGGGAATTCGACCTCGCCCACCTGCTGGTGGAAGAGATGAAGTCCATCGGCATCGAGGACGCCTTTGTGGACGAGCACTGCTACGTCTACGGCAGCATCCCCGCCACCAAGGCTGCGAGAAGAAGCCCGCGCTGGGCCTCATCGCCCACATGGACACCGCCCCCGACGCTCCCGGCGAGAACGTCAAGCCCATCCTCCACGAGAACTACGACGGCGGCGACGTCACCCTGCCCGGCACCGGCACGGTCATGAAGACCTCCACCTTCCCCTTCCTGAAGGAGCTGAAGGGCGAGACCCTCATCACCACCGACGGCACCACCCTGCTGGGCGCTGACGATAAATCCGGCGTCGCTGAGATCCTGACCGCTGCCGAGACCCTGATCAAAAAGAAGCTGCCCCACGGCAAGCTCTGCATCGCCTTTACCCCCGATGAGGAGATCGGCGAGGGCGCTTCTCTCTTCGACATCCCGGGCTTCGGCGCAGACTTCGCCTATACCGTCGATGGCGGCGACGTGGGCGGCATCGAGTACGAGAACTTCAACGCCGCATCTGCCACTGTCACCATCCACGGCTTCTCCGTCCACCCCGGCAGCGCCAAGGACGCCATGATCAACGCCTCCAACGTGGCAATGGAATTCCACATGGCCCTGCCCGTCATGGCCCGCCCCGAGACCACCGAGGGCTATCAGGCTTCTACCATCTGTGCCAGATGTACGGCGACGTCACCGAGGCAAAGCTGGCTACATCCTCCGCGACCACGACGCCGGCAAGCTGCAGTTCAAGAAGGACAACCTTCTCCACATCGCCTGCTACCTCAACGGCAAGTACGGCCCCGGCACGGTGGAAGTCGAGATCAAGGACAGCTACCGCAATATGCTGGAGAAGATCAAGCCCCACTTCCACCTCGTGGAGACGGCCCGCAAGGCCATCGAGAAGGCCGGCCTGACCCCGGAAGAGATCCCCGTCCGCGGCGGCACCGACGGCGCTGTCCTGAGCTGGAAGGGTCTGCCCTGCCCCAACCTCGGCACCGGCGGCTTCAACTTCCACGGCGTCTGCGAATGCACCACCGTCGAGCGGATGGACAAGGCCACCGAGATCCTGCTGAATATCATTGAGCTTTATTCCAAATAACTTCGCATCGTAAAAATGGCTCCGGCATCTGCCGGAGCCATTTTTTGCTTCTTAAAACTCGATGCTCTGCGCCGTCTTGGCGATGGCTCCCAGCAGCTCCACCAGCTTGCCCTCGTCCATCCGGCTGCTGTTGTTGGCAAAGGCGTAGAAGCAGCCCTGCACGCAGAACGAGAGCAGGATGCCCCGGTTCAAATCAGCCGCGAAGGTCGGGTCGGCTTCCTCAAAGCGCTGGCGCAGCCCCTTCTCGATGCTGTTGGCGAAGATGCCTGCCGACTGCCCGAAAAGAGGATGTTCACGGCCCGCTGGTTCTGCATGAAGGCATGGAACAGCTCCCGCGTCAGCGTCTCTGCCTGATGCAGTGCCACGCTGTCGTTGGTGCGGGGTACGCTGGCCAGGATAGACTCGATGAGCTTGTTTTCCAGTGCATTGGCCAGCGCGTAGATGTCCTCATAGTGGGCATAAAACGTCGATTTGTTGATGCAGGCCATCGCACACAAGTCTTTTATCTTGATTTTTTCCAGAGGGTTCTTCTCCCGCAGTTCCATGAAACCCTGTTCGATGGCGCGGTCGGTACGGGCGATACGGATGTCCACAAAATCCACCTCTTCCGTGTTTTAGTTGATTATCCAACGGTTTTCGTCTTTCGTCGATGGACAAGACCCCGTGGATTTTTTACAATGAAAGCAGTCCCCTTATTCTTCTTTTTTATAGAGCAGGCCCTTGGCGTCCAGTGCCGCTTCGATGCGGCGGAACGCCTCCGGCGTGGGGCAGCTCAGGGTGTGCAGATGCACACCGCCGGTCATCCGGCTCAGCAGGCACTCGGGCGTATCCGCCGCCTGCCGGATAAAATGGTCCACGTCGTACCGGCTGGCGAGGTTGAGGTTGCCGCGCAGCTCACCGTAAAGCGGGTTCTCCACGGCCACATCCACCACGATGCCGCCCTGGTCCACCACGGTATACAGCTCCTCCCGCATCTGGTCTGAAGTGCTGTGGACACAGGCGAGGATGCCCGTGTAGCCCCGCGCCGCCGGGTGGAGCTGATAGCCCCGGGGCGTTGCGTCGATCTGCGTCCCCGACGCCCGCAGCAGGGCCACATCACCCACCACGATCTGCCGCGAGACCCCCAGTTCCCCGGCCAGTACACTGGCACTCAGCGGTGCATCGGCCTCCGTCAGCCGCTCTAAGATCACTTTTCTGCGCTGCGCAGCATTCATCTTCCACACTCCCCCTTTTTATCCTACCAGCCGCAGCAGGGTGGCGTAGTTGGAGGGCAGCTGGACTTTCAGCTTCCCCCACTCCACCTGCGTCAGGATGGGCTGACTGCCCACACAGTCGGCCAGCAGGTCTTCGACACCCGAAGCCTCCACCGGCAGCTGGAATTCCATCGAAACCGGGCTGTCACCGTTATTGTACACCGCCACGACAGCCCTGCCGTCCAGCACCCGGGCGTAGGCGTAGCTCTGGGTGTCAGCGTCAGCTCCTTGAACTCACCCCAGCTCAGCTCGGGACACTCCGCTTTCAGCCTGCCCAGTGCGGCATAGATGCTGGTGACAGGGTTCGTCTTCTCGGCGCGGTGTAGTCGGCCAGCTCGAGGCAGGGGCGGAGCGGCCAGTCGCTGCCCCACTCTTTTTTGCCCTCGATGCCAAATTCCGAGCCATAATAGATGGACGGAATGCCCCAAAGCGTATATACTAGAAGAGCAATATGCCGGATGTGGTCGCGGTTGCGCAGTTTATTGGGCAGCCGCTCCACATCGTGGTTATCCGAGAAGTTATAGAGCCGGGTATCGTGGCAGAGGCCCTGCAGACGCCGCATGGTATGGGCGATCTCGAAATAGTTGTGGTCGTTGTGGCCGCTCCACAGACCTTATGCAGTTCGTAGTTGGTGACGGAGTGGAGCATCTCGGGGTTGGCCCAGCGGCTGTAGTCGCCGTGGATGACCTCGCCCATCAGCCAGAACTCGGGCTTCACCTCGTTGGCAGCGCGGCGCAGGCCCTTCATGAAGTCGAAGTCCAGCACGTCGGCAGCGTCCAGACGGATGCCGTCAATATCGAACTCATCCACCCAGAAGCGGATGGTATCGAAATGGTAGTTCTGCACCTCGGGGTTGCGCTGGTTCAGCTTGACCAGCAGGTTGAAGCCGCCCCAGTTGCCGTAAGAGAAGCCGTCGTTGTACTCGTTGTTGCCCCAGAAATTCACGTCGCAGAACCAGTCGCGGTAGCGGGCGTTCTCGCGGTGCTCCTTCAGCTCCCGGAACGCGAAGAAATCGCGGCCCACATGGTTGAACACGCCGTCCACGATGACCTTCTGGCCCCGCTCATGGCAGGCGGCGACAAATTCCCTGAACTCCTCGTTGGTGCCGAGACGCCGGTCTACCAGACGGTAGTCGATGGTGTCATAGCCGTGGGAACCGCTCTCGAACAGCGGGCCGATATAGATTGCCGTACAGCCAAGCTTTGCCGCGTGCTGAGCCCACGCATCCAGCTTTTTGAAAGCCCCGGGGACAGGCTGTCCGTCGTTTTCATGCGCGCAGCCGCACAATCCCAGAGGATAGATGTGATAGAATACCGCATTGTCATACCAACCATTGTCTGTACCGCTCCTGTTTTCCAAAAGTTACAGCAGAGCACTTTTCCGACAAAAGTACATCTGTGTCCTATTCAGTATAGCACATTTTCCGACAAAAGTGTGATAAAAGTGTTGTATATTTCTCATTTTACATATTCCATCGTACACGTTCTCTGTAAAAAATTGCGATAAAAGGAGTCTTTCGTATGAATCTTCCCTCCATCCCAAAATCCTTCTTCAACGGCGACTGCTTCGACGCCTACCGCATCCTCGGCGCGCACCCCTGGCAGGTGACCGCGGCGAAGAGGGCTGGCGCTTCGCGGTCTGGGCTCCCGGTGCTACGGCTGTGGAGGTCTGCGGCGGCTTTGACGGCTGGGGCGCAGGCATCCCGCTCCAGAAAGCCGACACCGGCGTGTGGAGCGGCTTTGTCTCCGGGCTGTGCGAGGGGGAGCTCTACAAATACCGCATCCACGGGCCGACGGCAGCGTGGTCATGCGGGCCGACCCCTACGCTTTCGCGTCCGAAGTCCGCCCCGCCAACGCCAGCCGCCTGACCAGACTGGACGTTTCCTTCGACGACAGCGCATGGATGGAGCGGCGGGATAAATGCCGTGATCTGCCCATGAACATCTACGAACTCCATGCCGGCAGCTGGAAGCATAAGCCCAACTCCACCCAGCCCGACGGCTCGGACGGCTGGTACGATTACGAAGAGCTGGCCCGGGAGCTCATCCCCTGGCTGCTGGAACACCACTTCACCCATGTAGAGCTTCTGCCGCTGGCAGAACACCCCTTCGACGGCAGCTGGGGCTACCAGACCACCGGCTACTTCGCCGTCACCAGCCGGTACGGCACCCCGGCCCAGTTTGCCTCCTTCGTCAACGCCTGCCACCGGATGGGCATCGGCGTCATCATGGACTTTGTCCCCGTCCACTTTGCGGCCAATGCCGACGCGCTGGCCAACTTTGACGGCACCCACCTCTACGAGTACGACAGCGATGTGGGCCACAGCGAGTGGGGTACCTGCAACTTCAACTACTACCGCCGGGAGGTGTGCAGCTTCCTGAACAGCGCCGCCGCCCTCTGGATGGAGGTCTACCACTGCGACGGCATCCGGATGGACGCCATCTCCCGCGCCTCTACTGGCAGGGCGACCCTGCCCGGGGCGTCAACGAGGGCGCCGTCACCTTCCTGCGGAACCTCAACCATGGCCTGAACGAGCGCTGGCCCACCGGCGTTTATATGGCCGAAGATTCCACCAACTTCCTCAAAGTCACGGCCCCCACCCGCTACGACGGCATTGGCTTCGACTACAAGTGGGACATGGGCTGGATGCACGATACGCTGGACTACTTCGCCACCCCCTTCGGCCAGCGTCCCGACGCATACGGGAAGATCATTTTCAGTATGCACTATTTCTACAACGAGCTTTACCTGCTGGCGCTGAGCCACGACGAGGTCGTCCACGGCAAAAAGACAGTCATCGACAAGCTCTGGGGCACCTACGAGGAAAAATGCGCCCAGCTGCGCACCCTCTATTTTATATGTATGCGCACCCGGCAAAAAGCTCAATTTTATGGGCAACGAGCTGGGGCATTTCCGGGAGTGGGACGAAAAGCGGGAGCTGGACTGGGACCTGCTCAAGTACCCCTTCCACGACGCGTTCCAGAAATATTTCGGTGCTCTGAGCCGCCTTTACGCCACCCAGCCCGCCCTCTACGCGGGCGAGTATGACCCCCGCTGCTTCGAGTGGGTGCCAGCGAGAGCCGGGACGAGGCGTGTACGCTGGCTGCGCAAGGGTGCGGGACAGACCATCCTCTGCGTCATGAACACCCAGAACACTGCCCACAAAAAGTTCCCGCTCTACCTGACTTTCCCCGCCGGGGCCGAAGAGCTGCTGAACACTGAGGCCCCTTGCTGGGGCGGCGCGGACAAGTCGAAGCCCAAAGCCCTCCACACCTCGGACGGCGGCGTCTATGGCCGGGACTACACCCTCACCCGTGGACCTGCCCGCCATGGGCAGCCGGATGTTCAAGCTCACCCCCGAAGCGCCCCGCCCCGAGGCTGCACAGGCCAGCGCCCGCCGGGCCGCTGCCGCACGCCGCAAGGCAGCCCGCACCCAGAACGCCAGGGCGGATGCCGCCGCATACAACTCCAAAAAGTAATATTTGTTTCAGAATATCCCGTCTGCTGAAAACGCAGCGGGATATTCTGCGTTCTGGCGCGGTCTGCGTCTGGACAAGCCTTGACGGAGCCGTTATACTGTTAGATGGAAAGCTGTGTTTTGCATTTTCCGGAAGTTAAAGGAAAGGAGTCATCCTTCTATGCCATCTGCTGCTGTTCGCCGACTCTCGCCTCTGCAATGGGCGGGGGTCGGTCTGGGCGGCTGTGCGGTGCTGCTGGCTCTTCTGGGGCTGCTTGCGCCGGCCAGCGCCTTCTTTTCCCGCTGCTCAGTCTCTGGGCCAGCGTGGGGCTCTTTGTTCTGGCCCTCTGCGTTCTCCGTGTGGCAGGTGCAGAGCTGGACTTCTTCCACAAAGCCGTCGTCTTCGGCATCTGGGCTGTGGCTGTCGTCTATTTTTACTGGACATTATCGAGCCGGAGCTTTGTATACGTCTGGGATTACGCCAACTATCTGCTCAAGCAGTACGACGCCGAAGCCGCCTTTGCCCAGAGTGCAGGCGCGGGCCTCGCATGCATCTTCGGCTCCATGGCCGACGACTACACCAATTTCATCACCCTCTTCACCGAGTTCCCCTTCTGCCTCACGAGCCACACCGGCGACGCCTATTCCTTCAGTCAGGTGTTCTACATCCTGCCCACCCTGCTGGTGCTGCTGGCAGGCCTCGTCGTCAAGGTCGGCAGATCCTGAATGTGAAGAACCGGATGTACTATTTCCTCTTCGGGATGACGCTCACGGCGGCTTATCCCTTCCTGCGGATGAGCGCGGTGCTGGCCCAGCCGGACTGGTTCGGACTCATCTTCGCGTTTGCGATTCTTCTACTGACGCTGGATTTCCGGTTCGACAAGCTGGAGCCGGTGCGGTTTGGCCTCATCTTCTGGCCACTGCCGCCATCATCCTCGCCCGCCGGTGGTACCTCTACTTTGTGGTGGGCTACTACTTCGCCTACGCGCTGCTGCTCATCGCGGGCTGTGTGCGGTTGGCGAAGGGCGGCGAAAAAAACGCCGTCCTTGTCCGAATCAAAAACCTCGTCCTCTTCGGCCTTGCGTCCGTCGTGGCGATGGTCATCCTGCTCTGGCCGATGGTGTCCCACATCCTCGCCTACAACTACGCAGGCCGCTACTCCTATTATAACGGCGGCGGTCTGGCCCTCGAGGCGTTCTATCACATCGGCCGGATGGGCCTGTTCAACATTCTCCTCATGGTGCTGGGTCTCGCCTTTGCGGCGAAGCACAGAGCGCCCTCCCTGCCTGTCTCGCCGGGTGTGAGCTGGTGGTGAGCATCCTGCTCTTCACCCGGGTGCAGAACACCGGCTCCCATCAGTTCCTGCTCTTCCTGCCGGGATACTTCATCCTCTTTCTGCTGGGTGCCGCCGCGCTGGCCGAGGGCATCACGCGCCGCCGGAACCTCAAGCTGGGCTGCTGGGCCTTCGTGCTGGTGCTGTCCATGTCGGTGCGGTGTTCGCCGCTGACTACGCTGGCCATGCCGGGTTTCGTCATTGAGCATTTCCCGATCCAGATCCCGGCCACCCGGTATTTCATCTCGCTGGACAAGCTCATCTACGACAGGAAGGACATCGGCAGATCCGGGCCATCGCCGACTGGATCGACTCCCACTGCGCCGAGGGCGAAGTGAGCTACATGATCCCCCACGATATGCTCTACAACCCCGACCACTTCAAGAACTGCCGCCTGCCGGACGCCCCCATCAACGACAAGCTGGCCTTCGGCTTCTCGGTCCCCGGCACCCACAATTTCCCCATGCAGTTCTTCGAGGCCAAATACGTTATCACCTGCGAGCCATTCCCCCAGACTTACGTCGGCAGCGGCGAGATGTCCATCAAGCTGAACGACCGGTTCCTCGCCGTGAGAGACAGTACTTCGCCTTTGAGCAGAGTTTCGATATGGGCAACGGCACCACCTTTACCATCTGGAAGCGCACCGCTGCCCCCACCCGGGAGGAAGTGGAGTATTATCTGAGCGCCTTTACTGAGGAAGACGCCCAGTACCCTGAAATGTTCTCCCAGGTGGCCGAGGCATGGCTCACCGCCCACGGGCTGTGAGCTTGCCCTTTCTGCTGAAAACGTGTATAATTCGATTTATTGCTATAAAACCCGCAGCGCCGCCCGCCGGCCTGCTTACGTCATAAGGAGTACGCCGCTATGGATAAGAAGAACACGCCTGAAGTGAAGCTGGGCCAATACAAGGGCCTGGCCGTCACCCGTCACGTCCGCCCCGTCACCGACAAGACTGTGGACATCGAGCTTGTCCACCAGGCCCGGATGCACGCCGTCTACCACCCCACCACCGAACCTGCCAGGCGCGGCTTCCGCGCCCTGCTGGACTTTGCCGGCTACATGGACGGCAGGGAGATCCCCGACAGCCGGATGGAGAAGGTCATGGTCGTGCTGGGCGACGGCAAGCTGATGCCCGCCGCCGAGCAGGCCATCTACGGCCACCGTGCCGGCGAGGTGTTCCGCTTCGACTTTACTTACCCGCAGAACTTCCGCCTGCCCGAGCTGTCCGGCAAGACCGCACAGTTCGAGATCGAGCTCCGCTCTCTGGCCGAGAAAGTCACGCCCGCACCGGATGAGGCTTTCGCCAAGAGTCTGGGCTTCGACTCCCTCGACGCGCTGAAGGCTGACCTTCGCGCCAAAAAGCAGAAGATCCACGAGGAAGGGGCTGACCGCGCCGCCGGAAAGCAGCTGCTGGACATGGCCGGTGCCAACATGACCGTGGACCTGCCCGCCGAAATTCTCGACCGCACCGCCCAGAACGAGATGAAGCTGCTGAAAGAGCGCCTCTCCCGCAGCGGCATCACCCTCGAGCAGCACTGCAAGAACAGCCGCACCACCCCGGAAGCTCTCGAGAAGGACTACCGCGCACAGGCCGAGAGCCGCATCCGCTTTGTGCTGGCCGCCAAGGCCATCGCCGAGGCGGAAAACATCGTCGTCCACCCCGAGGAAGTCAACGCCGAGTACCGCCGCCTGTCCCAGCTGCAGGACACCCCCGAGGCGGAGATCCGGAAAGCCCTGCCCGAGGATACCATCGCCGCCGCGCTGGCCGCGAAGAAGGTGCAGCGCTTCCTGCTGGACAACGCTCAGGTCACCACCGTGACCGATGCCCCCGAAAAGGAGTGATACCGCTATGGGTCTGTTTACCCGTTATGCAATGGACGCCCTGATGAAGACCTCCCACCCCGAGGTCATCCGCCGTCAGTGCTGGAATCTCCACCCCCATCGCACCCCCTGCACGGCCTGCAAGGATATCTGCCCCTACGGCGATGCCATCTTCACCCGTCCCAACCTCGTTAAAGACTGGGACCCCTGCACCGACTGCGGCCTCTGCGTATCCGCCTGCCGCTCGGGCTGCATCATCCCTTCGCCGGAGCAGGTACAGCGGGACACCTCGCTGGCGGATACCGACAACGACACCCTCTGGCTGGGCTGCGAGAAGAGCACCCGCAAGAACACCGCCGTCCGCGTCTGCATCGCCTCCTTCTCGTGGGAAACGCTGGCCTATCTGTCTCTGAACAAGAAGCTGGTCCTTGACCTGACCCCCTGCGGTGAGTGCGAGAACGACGTCTGCGCCGCCCAGCTCCGCAAAGAGCTGACCCGTCTGGTGGAGTTCCTCGGCCCCCAGCTCTTCGAGAGCCGGGTCACGCTGGCCTATGAGCAGGACGAAGCGCCCTACCATGTGCAGGAGCTGAGCCGCCGGGAGATGTTCTCCCATATGACCGAGGCTCCCGCGCCGGCACCAAGAAGCTGCTGCAGATGCTGCCCGGCCTGCGCAGCGAGGAGGACAGCGCCGCCGACTTCCGCCTCATGCTCCACCAGCGGACAAAGCAGCTCAAGGCTGCTTCCGAGACGCCGCTGCGCTACGGCTGGTATCTGCCGAACTTCACCCAGAAGTGCTTCGGCTGCGGCAAGTGCGAGAAAGCCTGCCGCTCCGGCGCACTCAAGCTCGAGGATATGCCGACGGCCAGACCCGCGTGGTCGTCACGCCCTGGAAGTGCAGCGAGTGCGGCGTCTGCGTCGCAGCCTGCTCCAACAGCGGCATCGACGGCATGAAGCTGCGCCAGCTCACCACCCTCGGCCCGGTGAGCATCTACAAATGCAGCAAGACCCTCTGCGCCGACTGCGGCAAGCCCATCGCGCCGAACAGCTCCGAGGGCATCTGCTCGGTCTGCCGCATCAAGCGCCGCACCAAGCAGCGTCAGGAGGAGGCCGCAGCCCGCGCCAGGGAGCGGA
>ENA-OQLB01001373-OQLB01001373.1-human-gut-metagenome-genome-assembly--contig:-NODE-1373-length-10426-cov-1.617827_pt1 | contig 10426 bp, 12 predicted proteins | sample MGYA00242656_ERZ504813 | MGnify/ENA primary metagenome ERZ504813 (study PRJEB26092, sample SAMD00036388) | human gut metagenome | host: Homo sapiens | study: EMG produced TPA metagenomics assembly of...
CGTTTAATTTCCCCAAGGTATTCCAAAAATTCGTCTTCCGGAAGCCGGCTTGGAATAATAATATCCCTGTATACAATCACAATCGTTTCCCTCAGGATACAACCTGCTCTTCCGTCTCTGCTCCTTCTGCCACCAGCTGCATCCCCAGTTCATGAGCCATCGCAATGATAGATTTTAAGATGCTTCTCGACTTCGGATTTGTCTCAATCTGACGTACCAGACTCATATCGATCTTTAAAATATCGAAATTATAGTCCTGAAGTACACCATAAGAAGAATATCCGCTTCCAAAATCATCCAAAAGTGTCACCGCACCTTTTTTCTGCAATGATTCCAGGATATTATTGCGGTTCTGCTTCATTGCCTCAAACGATGTCTCTGTAATCTCAAATCTTGATTTGATTCCAAGCTTCTGAGATGACTCTACATTTTCCTCAATCCATTTCATCATCTTTTCATCATAAAAATCCATCCATGACAGATTGATTGATATCGGGATATTTTTCTTACCGTCTTCGCATCGCTTCCGCATGAATTCAAATACTTTTTTTTGCCACATAAAAATCCAGTTCCGAGATATGCCCGCTCTCTTCTAATGCCGGAATGAATATGGCAGGTGATACGAATCCTCTCTTTGGATGCATCCAGCGGATCAGTGCTTCTGCAGACCTGATCTCTCCGGTCTTCGCATCTACAACCGGCTGATAATATACTTTGAACTGTTCCTGCGCCAGTCCGTTTCTGAGTTCTCCTGCAAGTTCCGCGCGATCAATGTAATATGATTTCATCGATACATCATAGATATTATAAGGTTTTACATATTCGTCTGTAATATATTTTTTTGCAAGCTTCGCACGGTCGATCATACCGTTGATGCTCATTTCTTTGTTTTCAACAAAGAAAATTCCGCAACCACAGAAGATGTGCATCGTCTTTCCATTCTTTGTGAAATTCCACTCACAAAGTCCGGAAAGCGCATCAAAATCCAGCTTCTTTTTCTCTACCAGACAGGTGAACTGATCAGCCTCCACCCTCGCCACTACGCATGGCTTCAGGTGGATGATCGCAGATTCTTATAAATTGTGCGCAACACATTATCACCAATGTCAACTCCGAAAAGCTCATTAACCGCTTTGAAATTCCGGACGTTAAAGTACAACACGGCATAATCGGTCCTGTCATCACAGTGCCGGAATATGTTTTCCGAATTATGGATGAATCCCTGTCTGTTGTATCCACCGGTCAGCACATCTTTGCCTGAAAGCTCGGTGATATCTTCCGTCACAGCTAGAATGATTCCCAGTTCCTTGAACATATACATGAAATTAAACTCTTTCAGGCGTATCTCTCCATCCTCACTGATCTGATGGACAGTGAAGGAATAACGGCCATTTTGATTCAATTCACTGCATATCGTTTCTATGTCTGTATTTTTCTTCAGATGCTCTTTTTCCTGCTCCGGAACCATCGTGCCCAGGATTTCCCGGCAATACGTATTATAATCGATCTTCATATGAAGATATCTGTATGCATTAAAATCCTCTGTCGATTCCATATTGATCAGATTTCTGCGGGCATCGATCAATGCAACCTTTTCAAAATTCTTTTGGTAAAGAAGCTGTGGGATTTTTTCTGCCAGATAACTTTCGGTTATGTCCTGAAAATAAAGCACTCCTTCAATGTCATCTGTCATAGAGTTTCGGATCATCTCTATCGTAATGCGGAACATACGGATCTTCTCATCCTTGTCTCCCTGAGCAACTGTTTCAAACGAAACAATTGTTCTCCCACCAGCAAATTCTTTCAGTAGATTTTCCTGTACAAACAACTGGTTTGCTTTTGCTCTGTCTTCACAGCCTATCGCATACATCGATATTCTTCTGACGTAATTCGTTCTAGATTTCTTTTTCACCCCTGATTCCAATGCTCTTAGTCTTTACTGCACAGGAGATACACTTTCCCTTACTTACATTTACCGTTACTGTTCCAAGTGAATCCGTCGTCTTTCTCATGACTTCATCCAATTGTTTCAGATAGTCATCATTAATATCCCTTACATACAACATCACGATCTGATTATCATCTTCGTATTCCTCACTGCATATCATTGTAAGTGATACCCACTTGATTCATCCTTCACTTTCCGGCGGTAACGGATCATCTCTTTTCTGTTTCCTCCTGCGAACGCTTTTCTCAGACGTTTTATATTACAAAACTCAAGATATTCTTTTTTATCGTCTTCATAAATGCAATCCACGTCCGCAAAGCCGCGTAGTCTCCCTGAAAAGGATGTAAAACTGTCGAAATATTTTTCCTGATCGTCAAGTCCATCTTTCAATATCAGATAACTGTCTGTTGTCAGGTTGACTTTCAATATTACATAATAGAAAACTGACAGCATTCCCAATGTATCCTGAATATTTCCCATGGATTTATCATGCAGTGCAATCGTGTTCTGCACTCTTCTCAAAACAACAGCCGCATCAAATGGACGCGAGAAATAATCGCTTACACCAAGCTTATATGCGCGTCCGATATTATCATCAGAGGAATCTGCCGAGATACTGATAACCGGTATACGATCCAGCCATAGTCTTTCTTTCATAACCTGCAGCACTTCATATCCATTCATTACAGGCATATTCATATCCAATAACAGCAGGGATAATTCCATATGGTGTTCTGACATAATATAGACCGCCTGCTGTCCGTCCTCTGCCTGTATCAAATCATATTCGCCCTCAAGCATACTCACCAGGATCTCACGGTTCATTTCTGAATCATCGACGATTAATATCTTTTTCCTCTGTTCTTCCATATCGTTTTCACCCCCCCCCGAATATTTGTTCGTTTTTTATTTTCCTTATCATAATCTATATTTTATCATCATAATCTGTCTGAATCCAGTACAATTGTAAATGGTCCATCATTTACCAGACTCACTTTCATATCCGCCCCAAACATTCCCCGCTCTACTACCGGTATATGCTCCTTGCACTTACTTATAATATATTCGTAAAGTTCTTCAGCCATGTCCGGTTTTCCTGCTTCGACAAAGCTTGGACGGTTTCCTTTTTTACAGTTTGCATATAAAGTAAACTGAGAGATCAGAAGAAGTTCCCCTCCCACTGCATCCAGCGAAAGATTCGTCTTTCCTTCTTCATCCTCAAAAATACGTAATCCGGTCATTTTCTTGACCATCTTATCAGCAATCTCTTTTGTATCTGAATCAGCCACACCTATCAGGACCATAAATCCCTTTCCTATCTGTCCGATTACTTTTCCATCCACTTTTACGCTGCTTTCTGTAACTCTCTGAATCACAAACCGCATTTTCTCTCCTCCTGCTACCCATTATTTTTATCCGGAAGCTGTGCCAGTATAATTGCCAGAAACATCAGTATGCATCCTAACGATTCTCTGAATGACAAACGTTCTCCAAGTATGATCCAGCCCGCAAGCACTGAAAAGCAGGATTCCAGGCTTAAAATCAGAGATGCTACCGCCGGATTCACATTCTTCTGTCCAAGTATCTGTAATGTATATGCAACCCCGCAGGATAATACACCTGCATACAGAAGCGGCATCCATGAAGCCGCCACAGATACAAGCCTTGGTGTCTCCAGCACAAACATAACTGGTAATGACAGAATTCCACTCACGAAAAACTGGATACAGGACATCTTCACACCATCCACTTTTGGAGAAAAATGATCGATTACCAGAATATGCACGGAAAAAACAAGTGTACACAAAAATACCAGAACATCTCCTTTTCCAACAGAAAAAGACTCCGTAATACACAAAAATATAATCCGACAAGTGCCAGTAACACCGCCATCCATACCTTCCATTGAATTTTTTTATGAAGAAAAATTCCAAAGAACCGGAACGATCACTATATAAAAGGCTGTAATAAAACCTGCTTTTCCTGCTGTTGTATACTGAATCCCGGCCTGTTGGAGACTGCTTGCTGTGAATAATAATACTCCACATGCAACACCTCCTGTTATCAGATCTTTTCCGGATTTCTCTTTTTCCGAACAGTCTGTTTCCGGATCTTTATTCATTCTGTTCAAAAACCATATACACGGTAAAAGTGCCACCGCTCCTATCAGACAGCGGATTCCATTAAAAGAAAAGGGTCCCAGATGATCCATTCCTACACTCTGGGCAACAAATGCTGTTCCCCATATAAATGCTGTCAGCAACAGCATGCCCCCATTTTTCAGTTTCATTCTACTTTCCACCTATACTACAAATTACATATATAATTTTCTTTTGCCAACATCTTATCATACTATAGTCTATAATACGACATATTTCGAGCATTTTCAAATTATATATTTTTTTTCAGACAAATCTGACTTGACATTTCTGTCACTTCACCGGATACTAAAAACATAAAAAAGTAAGTCCTCTTAACCGGACTTCATCAATGCAAGGAGGTTCTGTCATGTTATCAGAGCGATTATTAAAGCTTCCGGGATTCCTTTATCAGATTGGAAGTAATTACTATTATCTTGGGAAATGGATCTGTAAAAAATGTACAGATCAGGATGCCACAGACTGTGTCACCATGTATCAGATGTGCCGGACCGGCGGTGAAGAACCAGAGACCCGCACTTATTTCCAGAAGATTCGTGCTTTCAGTGATTTTGCATTGGAAGTTCCTTATAATCCCGCCAAAATTGCGGATGATATGAACATGATCCTGAAAGCCTTTCCGAGAAAGAAACTACCGGGCTTTTGGAACAGATTGCACATCTTGAAGAAGATGTAACAAAATATTAAACAACTTCCATTTTCATCCAAAAGGATACAGCAGCATAGAATTGTTCTATACTGCTGTATCCATAAACTGTACGTTCAATATAGTTATCACATTAAATTGCTACTTTCCGGTTGTTTCTTCATTGATCACGTAATAAGCTGCTGCTTCTTCCGGTTTCAAATATACATTCAGCGTTTTGATCTCATCTACATTTTTCCCCAAAGTTTTCCATGCTTCGTGTACTTTCTGTGTAATCTCCTCTGTGCTGATTTCTTTTCCCATATACTGAAGATAAAGCTTGTCTTTGCCTCTTTCTTCACATCTTCTGCTTCTTTCAATACGCCTGCTCTTGTCTCGATTGCCTTTGTTGTATCTTTTGCAGTTGTGATTGCTGCAGGTCTTGAATTGTTTCTTCTATTTTTTTCATATTGATAACCTCCTCAATCTACAAATAGAACATTACGTTTTCTATTATATCGGATTTACAGAAAATGTCAAAAGATATCCCCCATTATTCCGTTCCCCGTCCATACTGATTGATGGTCAGGTCTTTTACCACTTCTCCGGCAAGGATCAGGCCTGCTACGGATGGAACGAATGCAATACTTCCCGGAATATCTCTTCTCTGGTACATTTTCTTGCTGTCCCCGGTGGGCATACACAATGCTGTCTGCAGCTGATGCTCATATCTTCTAATGGACGTACCGGTTTTTCTTCCGAATATACCACTTTTAGTTTTTTTATCCCACGTGCTTTTAACTCCCTGCGCATAACTTTTGCAAGCGGACACATCTTTGTCTTATAGATATCTGCCACCTGAAATGCAGATGCGTCCAGTTTATTGCCGGCTCCCATACAACTGATAACAGGAACATCTGCGGCCTTCGCACGCATTATGATCTCAATCTTTGCAGTTACCGTATCTACCGCATCTACCACATAAGAATATTCTTCAAACGGAAATTCATGTGCATTCTCCGGAAGATAAAAACATTTTCTTATCTCTACATCTGCATCCGGGTTAATTTCCAGAATTCGGTCTTTCATCACATCTACTTTATACTTCCCTACGGTCTTTCTGGTCGCAATAATCTGACGGTTGATATTCGTCAGACACACTTTATCGTCATCCACCAGGACAAATGATCCTACTCCGCTTCTCGCAAGTGCTTCTACCACGTATCCGCCTACTCCGCCGATCCCAAAGACCGCTACCTTTGCATCTGCAAGTCTGTCCATATTGTCAGACCCTAACAGAAGCTGTGTTCTGGAAAACTGATTTAACATATTTGTTCCTCCACTCATATTTCATAATATTCCCTATTATAATAGTAGGATATCTAACAAGTCAACCATATCTTTCATCTCTGCTGTTTCCTTTTTCTATGTATTCTTCCGGCCACAGTCTCTTTGGATGCACATATCTTATCGGCGAGGCATACCAGCCATGCCTCCTTACACATCGGAGGTACAACATTCAACGGAAACATATGACGTAATATGATATTCTCCTCCCGTATGGTCAGTTTAAATCTTTCCTGGCATTCTGCAGCGCTCTGCCGGCATGGATAAATCCATGAAATCTGTGCCCTGCATTCTTTTCATGCCAGTCATATAGAAAATAATCATGCAGAAGCGCACCTCTGATCAGTTCTCTGCGGTTGACATTCCACGCCAGGCGATCCGCCAGTTCTACGCTTGTATATGCCACACTAATGCAATGCTTATATACCGAAATATCACTATGCTGCATGTATTTCTGCGTATACTTCATTCTTCCCTGCTCATCCAGTTCTTTTAATACATCTTTGATTTCCTTCAGGATTCTCTCTTCATCATTCATACAGCCTGCCTGTTTTATCCCTCGAAAACCTGTCGGATACTTTCATAGTGAAGAAATATCCCCTGATCCGCATATCTTTTGATTTCTTCGATATCTGCGATTGCAAATCCCGACACCTCTTCCTCCTGTGTCTTCACATCAGATTCATCAAAATCCAGAATAAATTTGTAGATATCCACAAAGTAATTGTTTTTTTCTTCCGGATTTACTCTCTTATATGAAAATGCATAGCCTCCTTCTGCTTCCGTCACATCGACTCCTGTCTCTTCCTTGATTTCCCGAATCACTGCATCCAACGAATCTTCCCCGCACGTACTCCGCCTCCCGGCACTTCCCACCATCCGGCTGCCCATTCTTTATCCATTCTTCTTCTGGTAATCAGATATTTCCCATCCGGCGCATCAGCACACCAAGAACAGTCAGGTGAAATTCTCCCGGTTTCATATTCCAGTCATTATGTTTCATTGTAGCTCCTGTACGCTCTTTATTTTCATCATAAATATCCCATATTCCATACTCTTTATCTCCTTTTACATCAAAAAGTGGAGAATCGTTCTGACTGACTCCCCACTTTTTTCTTCTTAATATTCCCCGTTTACAATCATCTTCTCAAATTCTTTCTTAATAAAATCGCACGTCGGTTTTGTCCACTGCGTTCCCTCCAGTCCCTTTTCGGATTTAATAAGCTGCAACGAGAACAACAATGCCTCCAAAATCTCTTTATGCTCCAGATTCTGAAGATTAGCGGCCACATAGTCTTTTGCTTCTTTTGGCTGTATTCCCGCCTTTTTACTCAACATCCTGCTGAACTGTTCAAATGTTATGATTTTCTTTCCATATTCCCAGAAATGATTCTCGTACTTTTTATATTTCTGTACATATTCCTGAATGATCTCCAATGATTCGGAATCCAGTGTGTATCCATATTTTTTAGCAATCGCTTCCAGTTCTTTCCACCACGAAACATCTACAGCAGAATAATCCATGCTGATCCGGAAACAGCCGCCTGTACTGTTGATTGCTTTTTGAAATTCATCTTCCCAGGTCGGACATACCAGCATCTTCTCGCCATTCACGATCCCACCCTGTATTATTTTTTCTTTCATCCTCATGTCCTCCTTACGGTAAAGCTTTCGTATCTTCAGATCAAATCAGTATGAATATTATACCATTATCTTGTTATGATTGCAAAGCCGATATTACAACCTTCGTCACACCAGCCAGGATCATCTCCAGACATGGAATTTTCTTATAATGCTTCTAATGCTTTATTAGATCCCACCAGGATCAGAACCATATCTTCACGCAATACTTCTGAAGGATCCGGATTCACTTCTACGTGCGCCCCACTTTTAATTCCCACGACATTCACTTCATAATTCCGGCGCACATCCAGTTCTTGCAACGTTTTTCCACTCCATTTTACAGGCATCGGTGTCTCAACTATACTATAATCCGGTGATAAAGCGATCCAATCTGTGAAGCTGGCAGACATAAGATTCTTTGCCATCCGGATTCCCATTTCTTTTTCCGGGAAAATAATGGAGTCTGCACCGATTTTTTTCAATACGGTTGCATGACGCTCATTTTTTGCTTTTGCAATCACATTCGGTACACCAATTTCTTTACACACCAGCGTTGCCATAATACTTGCTTCCAGACTTTCTGCTTCTGCGATCACAACGCCATCCAGATTCCTCGTGCCAAGAGATCTGACAAAATCCGGATCACCGATATCTGCCTGCATCGCATACGATACCGAGTCGGCGATTCCTTTTACGCGCTCCATATCTTTATCTACTGCTACGACCTCGCATCCGAGTTTTTGTAATTCTAACGCAATACTTTCCCCAAAACTGCCCAGACCAAATACTGCAAATTGTTTCTTCATAGTTACTCCTCCTCATTAACCAATCATAATCTTTTCCGTCGGAAGTGTCCGCATCTTTTCCTGCAAATTTACCTTTCCGGCAAATAATAACGCAATGGTCATCGGTCCGACTCGTCCTGCATACATCAGTATCATCAACACAATCTTGCTTCCTACCCTCAGATGAGTTGTCAGATCTTGTGTCAGGCCAACTGTTGCCATCGCAGATGCGGTCTCATACATAATTTTCTGAAGCGAGATTGTATCCGGCTCTATCACAGCAATAACCGTGGTTCCTGTTACATATATGCCAATGCCAGCATAAATGTCACGAACGCTACACGAAAGCTATCTTCAGCCACTTTTCTCTGGAAGCATTCAATATCATGACCTCCCCTGAGCATCGTGTGAAAAGCGAGAAATAAAAGCGCAAATGTCGTTGTCTTCAGACCACCCGCAGTTCCTCCAGGAGATCCTCCGATAAACATTAAAATAATATTCAGGAATCCGGTCTCTTCATGCATTCCCGACTGCTGAAATGTACTAAATCCGGCCGTTCTGGTCGTCACAGCCTGAAATGCCGAAGCCATTATCTTCTGTCCGGTATTCAGATTCCCAATCGTTTCCGGATTCTGGTACTCCAGTACAAAATTCAAAAGTGTCCCTGCTATCAGCAGGATCAATGTCGTAACAATTGCTATCTTTGAATGTAACTTAAGTCTGGTAAAACACCATTTCTTCGGAATTTCACGATGCCAGATCTTCTTTCCGTTATCAATCACGTCATACCACACCGTAAATCCGATTCCGCCAAGAATGATCAGCATCATCGTTGTAATGTTGATCAATGGACTGGTTACGTATCTTGCCAGGCTGTCCTCTCCGAGAATATCAATTCCCGCATTGCAAAATGCAGAAACCGAGTGAAAAACTCCATACCAAATTCCTTTTACAAGTCCATAATCCCGACTGAATTGTATTGCATAAAAAACGGCGCCGATGCCTTCTACCACTACCGTCCCGAACAAAATTCTGCGGACCATGCCTACCAGACCACCAAGAGAATTCATATTATAAGCTTCTTGAATGACAATTCTCTCTTTTACTGTAATCTTTCTTTTAAGAAGCATAAAGAATGCTGTGATACATGCAATTATGCCCAGGCCTCCGATCTGAATCAGAATCAATAAAATTATCTTTCCCATTATCGTGAACTGATATTTCGGAACAACCGTAACCAGTCCCGTCACACATACCGATGTTGTTGATGTAAATAATGCATCCAGGAAGCTGATTGGTTTTTCATTCGATACCGGAAGCCATAAAAGTACCGCTCCCAGAACAATCACACTCAGAAAACCAATTACCAGAATTTTCATGGTATTCCATCTGATATTTTGCTTTCTCTTCATTTTTATTTTGCCTTTCTTATCTGTATTTTTTCTTCTATAACACTATAATTTACGCTTGCACCTTAAAGAAGTCAATAGTTATTTTCCAGCCAAAACAAAAAAAGCCAGAAAAGCTTGTAAATAAAGCATTTCTGACTCTTCTAGGAGCAGGGGATGAGAGAATCGAACTCCCGCTAAGAGTTTTGGAGACTCCTGTCATACCATTTGACCAATCCCCTATAGATGCAACATATTATTTATACCACACTGCATTCCATTTGTCAATCCAAATCGACTGCATCTTAAAAAATAAAGTGACCATACAGTCACTTATCTAAAAGGCATTGCACCTTCAAAACTGCATACATGATTCCTTGGAAATCTGGCTGCCAGAAGCCTTCTCTTCCTCTCCTGGCTATTGGTCAAGCCCTCGACCGATTAGTAACAGTCAGCTCCATGCGTTACCGCACTTCCACCTCTGCCCTATCTACCTCGTCGTCTTCAAGGGGTCTTACTTCCTAAGAATGGGATATCTCATCTCGAGGGGG
>ENA-OQLB01001374-OQLB01001374.1-human-gut-metagenome-genome-assembly--contig:-NODE-1374-length-10418-cov-3.511223_pt1 | contig 10418 bp, 13 predicted proteins | sample MGYA00242656_ERZ504813 | MGnify/ENA primary metagenome ERZ504813 (study PRJEB26092, sample SAMD00036388) | human gut metagenome | host: Homo sapiens | study: EMG produced TPA metagenomics assembly of...
GCGACAGGCGATGCGGCTTGCGCGCTTTTGGCGCGCCTCCGGGCGGCCTTGCGCTGGGCCGGCCCGGCGATGTAATAGCGGCTCGTCCAAGGCCCGGTCTTGAGCCGCCTGGGCCGATAGGGACGGTAGGATTCGCTCTCGTCGGACGGGAACCACGTGTTGCGTTTGATCTCACGGCTGACGGTGGACGGGCTGCGCCCGATCATCGCGCCGATCGCCCGTATGCCGGTCCCGTTGCCGATCTCGATCTGGATGACCTGGCGTTCCTCTTCCGACAGGTGCGAATACACTTCCCCCATAGGTGCAACATCCCTTCCGGACTGGTTTTCTAGACAATCTCCAATCTAACGGGGTGTTGCACTTTCATTTAGACAACGGGTAAAAGCTTCCCTATTTGATAGACGTGATAGCATCACAGATGGATAACGCTTAAATTCCGATACACGTACTTTTGGTCCGGAGAAACTATGCCTAATATAGAACCACTTATTTCCATCATCGTTCCCGTCTACAACTCGGGAAAATATTTATCACGCTGTATTGAATCCATTCTTGCCCAATCATTCAAAAATCTTGAAATAATTCTCATTGATGATGGCTCCAAAGATGCATCATCAAGTATCTGCGATTCCTACGCAGCTAGCGATTCACGAATCAAAGTAATCCACCAAGAAAATGGCGGAATTGCCAAAGCGCAGAATACCGGTTTGGATATCGCTCACGGGGACTATATCGCTTTCGCGGATAATGACGATATACTCGACAGGCATAACATCGAATACTTACTGCATGCTTTACAAATCACTGGTGCAGATATGAGCAAAGCAAGGTGGCAGCAATTCGGCGTTTCCCAATTAGAAATTATCTCGCATCAAGCTCTGCAAGGTACTGTCGCACCAAAAATGATAAGTGTTTTCAACAGTCCGTTGCTTGCTTATCAAACGGTATTCAGCAAAACTCTCCGATTAATAGGAGAATATACCGGACATAATACAGAAGCACGATATTTTAACGAAGCGAACTGGTGTCGTCTGTACAAACGTGAGTTGTGGGATGGCATTCGGTTCCCAGAGGGGATGTATGCGCAGGATGTGATGGTCGCAGGCCGACTGTACGCGCGTATGAACAAAGTAGCCGATATTGATTGCGTGTTGTATTATTGGCTGCAATCTGCAGGCTCTGTAACACACAAGGAACGTAGTTTCAGCTTCTACCATGACAACGTGACGGCTGGAATCACGAATTTCGAATATGCGCTTGAACACGGTGTGATGCCGGCGCGTACGCTACTACACGCTGATCGGTTCCGTCAATGAGGAAGCAACTTGCACAGATATCAACCGAGTCTAGCAACCGGATTCAGTACGAGGCAGATCTGAAAAAGAAAGCCGAGCTTCTTGAACGTCTGACTACGTGTCAACGTCTACAATGCGCGGCACTACAAAAAATCCGCCTGTTCGAGAAGGGTATATACGATCGCAAAGTCAAGAACATGGCATAGCAGATACTGCTGTTTATGGAGGTGCCGGCGGCTACATTAGCCGCCGGCACCTCCATAAACAGCAGTATAAATACGTTATCTATGCCAACGAACGGCACGTACCACATTCAACGCGGCGTTCTTCACCCCACGCACAGCATTGATGGGTAACCAAGCTGCGCGATAAGTAACATTCTGCACCGGTTCAGGCATTTTCTTAATGGTTTTCGCCGTCAAAAACTGCAGACCCTTATGGAGCGACGCCTCACTGCCGGGAAGATCCTCATTGGATTTGTCGCCTTATATAAACCGTGCATATTTGTCTGCAACGATTCGCCCTCATGCGCACGAGAACTTGCTCCCATCAGCATGGCAGTGGAATAAACCAGCGAATCAACCTCGATACGTGCATATCGATCCGACATGACCCATGCGGGATAGTACCCTGCGACTGGCAGATGTAGCCGTTGGCGCGTTCGATGGCGTGGGACACGGTACCATCTTCGCCCATCTCACCTTCAGGCAGAAAGTCCTCGTATTTCCATCCGTATTCAAATAACGGCTTCAATGCTTCCACACGGAACCAATAGCAGGAGCCGATGGCGGATGCCGAAGGCTTACCCGGGCTCAGCGGCACATGGATATCGAAGCGATCTTCCAGCAGTTCCTTCGTGATCTCGAAGTTCGCGCCCCAGTCATGCGGCAGGGTGTGCGCAAAGTACAGGGCATGGAAGGGCGGCGGCGGGGCGACCTGACCCAGACGCGGTTCATTGGAGAACAGCGTGAGAATGTTCTCCACATAGTCGCGGCTGGCAAGCGTGTTCTCCATCAGCTTGTACGCGAAGCCTTGACTTTCGGTACCGTGATGGCCGTTCTCCTGATTCTGGCTCGACTTCTTGTCGTGCGCGAAACCGATGACATCGTATTTACCACTCAGCACGACATCGCATGCCGCGACCAGCAGCGCGGACACGTCACGGCCACGGTTCACCACGGAGATGAACGTGACCGGATGGTTCACGCCGTGGGAGCCATATAATCGCGGATCGCGTCGATCTTGTCTTCGGTGGTCGTGATGTACAGTCGGTCTCTTCCGGCAGAGCGCTGATGTAACGGCAGGTGTCACCCAGCAGGTCAAGGAAGTAGATGTGGTAGATGAACGCGGAACGCACGTCGGCTCCGGTTCTCGGATTGCGGGTCACGGTCGGCAGCACATAGTCGAGGTGCAGGGCTTTGCGAATGTCGTCGATATTGTAGTTCGGCAGAATCGCGTCCCAGATCAGGTCGACGTCGTAATCTGTCTCGTCCTTCAGGAAATCGTACAGATCCAGCGCTGGCTGGCCTGCGGTCTGATCGAAGTAGGCACTGTAGTCAACGAAGAAGGAACGACGCTTGAACACCGGGCAACGGTCGTCGCGCAGCATTTGCATCGGCATGTACAGCAGCGGGTAAGACGAGTAGCCCTTGTACTTGCGCCAATCGATGTAGGACGCCCATTTGAAGCCAAGCTGGGCGAAATGCTTGGTGAAGGTCATCTCATGCTTGCGTGTGACTTCCGCGTAGTCCTTCCACAGGGGCATGTTCTCCCAGTACTCGTGGAACGCCTGCGAGGAGACCAAGCTGCGGCGGTATGCATGCCAGTAGGCCTGCAGATGCGTGGGGATCTTCTCATCGTTCACGGTTTCGCCCGCGTACGCCGTGATGCCCCAGAAATCCACATCCTTGCGGGACATGGTTTCGAACATCTCCTTGAACGGGTAAACAGGGCCCATGATGGTGTCGTTCAGGCACAGCACTTCATCGTAGGTTTCCAGCTTCTCCCAGCCGATGGTCAGCAGCGCCTGCTTGTACGCGGCGACATCAAGCCCCGTGTTCTCACGAACCATGATGATGTCCGTGTATTTGCCGAACATCTTGCGGGCCTCATCATCAATCTTGCCATTCACGATGACGACGAGATCGGTCAGGTTCCGCATCAGATCCTCAAGGAAGCCATCGAGGAACTTCGCCGCACGACCGTTCTTATCGTAGAAACAGAGTATGCCCAGCCGCTTGGCCGTCGAATTGTCTACAAGAGTCATTTACTCATTCCATTCACTGTGCACAACATACTAGCGTACAAACCTTTTCACAATCTGTCCCATCTTCGCGCAAAGGATATAACAGGCTTCATCTTCTCATGCAGCTTCCACCAACGACTGCCTTGAATCTTCTTCAGGTTCTCGGTCAAATCATTTATGTCCGCTATGCGATGCTCTTCCACATCGCGAGGTATTCCACTCAGAGGGTACACGTTCGCGGAAACAAACAGCGAAGTGTCACTCTTCCGAGTGTTCACGGAATCCCCCAAATCAATAACGATTTGCGGGTCCGGATCCAGGAAGAAGTACGTTCCGTTCATCTCCAAAGAAGCGTTATTCCAACAATGGCGTTCAATCCCATTGACCTTCAAATCAGTGATGACGCAGGGAGACTCTCCGAAATCCACACGAGCCGTCCTCTTGCCATGTGGCACATGTATCTCAACAGAGTTGTTCTTCTTCAACCGTTGTTCTTGCTCCAGTACATCGCTTGCAGCAAAAACATATCCTTCACCAGCGAAAGACTGTACCGTCTGCTCGTAGAAGGCGGCATTGGGATTGGCAAGTCTACGATGCGCAGCTACATATTCGCCAATCATTTTCTGAGATTCTACGAGATATTCTCCGTATATCCGGTCGCTAATCGTTTTCCTATGCTTCTCAGCAATGCCTTTCTCATAGACAGCCTCAAAAGCGTTGCTGATGGAGTAGCAAGCAACAAAATCGTTTCTATGAGAGGTTTGAAACTCCACAGCCGCTGAATAGCCATCCTCAATGGCCGACACCAATTCTTCCGGCGTCCGTCTATTAGATACAGCATTCCTCATGGCTTCATGAAGAGAATAGCCGTCCGGCTTGGAACGCCCCGAGAAATTGTAATATTCGGCAAGTTCATAGTTGCTCTCGTTCAAGTATCCCGGACCGCCAAAACGATCGTACAAGAACACAGGTATGCCCTGTACAAGGCAGTATTGCACCGTCTTGCCTATCGAAATCACACAATCATAGTGATCCAACAACTCCGCAGAGGTGATGGCCGGCTTCTCGCTGCCTATCGCGTCGATGAGCATGTCCACTTGATATCCCCTAGCGGAAAGAAGGCTCATCGCCTCCTGTAATTCCTTCGGCGGATGGTTGGAGACCACTAGTATCTTATGCATCTCGCTTGATTGCATATGCTTTGATGCGACAAAATCAAGCGGCGCAGGATTCGGATAAAGCATCATCCGCTCGTAGGAACGAAACTCCGATTTCTGTGCATCACGTGTATTCGGAGCATTAAAGACGATGACATCAGCCAGCTTAGCTTCAAGATCGAAAGTATACGGATGCTCAATGTACACTTCCCGGTACGGCGACAAGTGTGAGAAAATCATAAGAGGGTCGGACTTCGCCGTATTATCCACGAATTCCTTCAGCAACTGCACAGGTAACGTCTCATGCTGAACCCATATGATATCGAAATCGCTCAGCGAGAGCGCAGACGATTCCTCCGACTCGGGAGTGAGGACACGGAACCCATTCTCCTGCAGAATATCCGACATTGGAGAGCCACACATCCAAGCGAACAATGTGACTTGGCAACCCTGCTTTCGCAGGTATTGTGCAAGCTCAAAAGCTTGCACCTCACTGCCTCCAATACCGGAAAAAGCACTCTGAGTTATCAGGACTCGTGATCCATCACGCATGATTTAAGTCTAATGCCCCACCGAATATAGTCAAAGAACGGACACATCAATATGGGGATGCATCAATACTTGGTTATATTCCTTATCCTTTTTAATGCCGAAGTTGTATACGTTTTCCTGCCTCAGGACAAGATCATATCCTTCTGCAACCGCAATATTGATATGGAAACTGCCATACGGCAACGTATTTCCTATGTTGAAGCGAATGCGATGAGTTCCCTTTGCGAAGATACCCTCACCCTTGCAGGAACGTGTTGAAGCGGCAACGGAAACGCGTCCCTCCTGATCTATGAGATTGATCGCGAAAACGCCTCCCTGCAAATCACGCTTGCATTCAAGTGTTGCTTCGACAACGAAGTCCTCGTTGATATCGAGTAGCTGACGTTCCTCGTCGGAAACGACAACCTTAATGTCCTTCAACTCACACGCAGCGCTAGTGCTCAACTTCTTCTCATTATTTTCAGCAGCAACCTCAGCCTGTTGCCTGCGTAGGAAGATGTTCGAATACGCATTGGCCACTTCATCAGGCTTACCGAACTTGGTAATATGCCCATTTTCAATCAGCATTGCCTTATTGCAATACTTACGAACATCATTCATGGAATGAGTGACAAGAATAATTGTCTTCTTCTCACGCTTCGCGTCAAAGAAAAAGTCCTGACACTTCTTCTGGAAAGCCTCATCGCCAACGGCAAGAACCTCATCAAGAACAAGAATGTCTCCCTGAGACTTAATCGCGACGGAAAAGGCAAGCCTCACCTGCATACCACTGGAGTAGTTCTTGAGCTTCTGCTCCATGAAATCGCCCAGCTCGGCAAAATCGACGATATCGTCATACATGGCGTCAATTTCGTCTTTGGAGAAGCCCAGCATTGCGCCATTCAGATACACATTCTCTCTGCCAGTCAGCTCAGGGTTGAAACCAACGCCAAGCTCAATGAAGGGGACAAGCTTGCCTTCAACCTGAACGCTACCGGTATTCGGCGTATAGATTTGCGAAATAATTTTCAGCAACGTCGATTTTCCAGAACCATTCTGCCCGACAATGCCAAAGAAATCGCCCTTGTGCACTTCAAAGGAGATGTCCTTCAGAACTTCCTGAATCGTATACCCGTGAACACCACGAATAAGATTGAACAAAGAGTTCTTCAAGCTGCTCGATTTCTCCGTAGGAAGCTTGAAGCTTTTAGAGACGTTCGTAACCTTGAGCGCAATATCCGAAGTTTGCTGCATATCTTCCTTCATTACACCAGCTCCGCGAACAACTTAGAACGAGACTCGAAAAACACCAGTCCACCTATAAAAATGACAACGGACAGAGCGACCGGAATCAAACCGACCAATGACGTACTGAACGATTGCCATACCGTCTGATTCTCGGGCGCAATAAGCACATACCGGGCGTCCTGAATTATCTGTGCCATAGGATTAAGCAGAATGAAACGAGCTGCTTGAGGAACCAATATTGGTGGCCACCAAAGAAATAGGGTAAATGATGGGCGTAGCTAGAAGCAGCTTGCAGAACGACTTCCCAAATAGGGCTCAAATCACGGAAGTTCACGAACAATGCGCCCAGGAAAAATGCAAGACCTGATGCAATGAGCAGAAGCTCCGCAAAAATAGGGATAATCAAGACCGCTTTAAACGAAATATGCACACCATTGATAAGGATGAAAAAAATCATCACGATGAGGTTGATCCCAAAATTGATCAGCGCACTCATAATCGAGGCAATGGTAACCGTGATCTTGGGGAAATGAATCTTTCTAAGCAGATCACCATGACCCACAACTGAAGTCATACCGCCGTTCGTGGCTTCCGCGAGGAAATTCCACATAACGCTACCCAGCAGAAGAGCAACTGCGAAATGCGGAACATCAGCGCCGAAGCGAAGGAACCGCACAAAAACCAGATACATTATGGCGAACAGCATAAGCGGCTTCAGCACAGACCACAGGTAACCCAAAATAGACTGCTGATATCGCAGCTTGAAATCCGTACTGACCATCGCCTTAAGTAACAGCCAATTTTTCCTTGTAAAAAGTTCGTTGACTTTCAATTAACCAATCCCTATAGAAGTATCAAACCATTCAACGGTTCAGTCGTGCTTCGACTTGACGATGATTTTGTTGTCGGCAACATCCTTAAGATGCTTGCCGTACGGGCTCTTGCCGTACTTCTCGGCAGCCTTCATCAGCTGCTCACGGTCGATCCAGCCATTCTCGAACGCGATCTCCTCGGCCACCGCGATCGGCAGCCCCTGCGCCCGCTGCACGGTACGCACGAACTCGCCCGCCTCGAACAGGGAGTCCATCGTGCCGGTGTCGAGCCAGGCGTAGCCGCGGCCGAGCGTCTGCACGTTCAGCGAACCGTCCTCCAGATACATCCTGTTGAGGTCCGTGATCTCCAGTTCGCCGCGAGCGCTCGGTTTGATCCGCTTGGCGAACTCGACCACGCGCTCGTCGTAGAAGTACAGGCCGGTCACCGCGTAGTTGGACGCGGGATGCTCCGGCTTCTCCACGATGGAGATGGCCTTCTTGTTCTCGTCGAACTCGACCACGCCGTAGCGTTCCGGGTCGTCCACGTAGTAGCCGAACACCGTGCACCATGCTCGGCCGCAGCCGCCTTGCGCAGCGTGCGGCCCAAGCCATTGCCGTAGAAGATGTTGTCGCCCAGCACCAGAGCGCACGGCTCGCCGTCGATGAACTCCTCGCCCAGCAGGAACGCCTGGGCCAAGCCGTCGGGGCTCGGCTGCACCTTGTAGGAGAAGCTCACGCCGTACTGGCTGCCGTCGCCCAGCAGACGCTCGAAGTTCGGCAGATCGTGCGGCGTGCTGATGATCAGGATGTCGCGGATCCCGGCCATCATCAGCACGCTCAGCGGATAGTAGATCATCGGCTTGTCGTACACGGGAAGCAGCTGCTTCGATGTCACCGTGGTGAGCGGGTAAAGACGGGTTCCCGAGCCACCGGCAAGAATGATGCCCTTCATAACACGACCTGCTTTCTTTCTCCGATACCTTCACGAAGCTTCGTAAGCGGTTCCAGCTTAATAGCCGCGCCACCTATATGAAAACCGCGCAGTGAAGTCTGCGCGGTTTCATTGCATTCACTGGGCGAATCCGGATTGTTTCTGTTCAAGCTTTCCAGACTCCGGTTAATGCGTTTACGGGTCAGCAGCAACACGCCACCCAGCAGGACAACGTCCGAGTTCTTGCGCACTTTGGGTTTTCAGGCCTGACGTGAAAGCATGGCCCCGCGTCCTGTGTACGTTTTTTCATTCGCCAAAACTAAAAACCGAGATTGGAAACCAGGAGGCGGAACCATGCCCGAGAACATCATACAGATCGACCAGCACATGCTCGAGACCAGGCTCGACCGGCTCGTCACGCAGAAGGTCACCGAGATACTCAACGCGATGCTCGACGCGGAGGCCGACGAGATCGCCGGGGCGTCCAGATACGAGCGTTCCGGCGGCTGGAAGGCGTACCGCGCCGACCATTACGAACGCAGGATCACCGCCAAGGCCGGCACGCTCGAGCTGAAGGTGCCCAAACTGAAGGGCGCCCTGTTCGAATCGGCGGTGGTCGAACGCTACCGCCGGCGCGGGGAAAGCGTCGAGGAGGCCCTGATCGACATGTACCTGGCGGGCGTCTCCACCCGCCAGGTCGACGACATCAGCCAGCTGCTGTGGGGCGAGAGGATGCCCTCGCAGACCCTCTCCGACAAACTCAAGAGGGTGTACGCCGACATCGACTCGTGGCGCACGAGGCCGTTGGAACGCGAATACCCCTACGTGTTCATGGACGGCGTGTGGCACAGGCGCTCGTGGGGCGGCTCGGTGGAGAACGTGAGCGTGCTCGTCGCCGTCGGGGTGGACTCCGAAGCCACCGCGAGGTCATCGGAGTGGCCGAGGGCATGAAGGAGGATTCCGCCAGCTGGGAGCAGTTCGTCAGAGGCATGATCGAGCGCGGCCTCAGGGGCGTCAGGCTGGTGGTGGGCGACCGTTGCGCGGGCCTGGTCTCCACGGTGCGCTCCATGCTCCCGCGGGCGGGGTACCAGCGGTGCATGGGGTGGTGCCGTTTTGTTGGACTTCTTTATCCTTGCTTTTTGATTATGCCACGAGTCCGAGCTCGCGGCGCCGGCCCATGATGCTCATGCCAAACTCGGTCTTGATGCGTTTGTCGCGGTACCAGACCATGTAGTCGTCGAGCATGCCGATGAACTCGTCCATCGAGACCCCGGCGAAGCTGCGCTTGTGGAAGAACTCCTGCTTGAGCCTGCCGAAGAACCCCTCAGCGGCGGCGTTGTCCGGGCTGCAGCCCTTCGCGCTCATCGAACGCGTCAGCTTGTGCTCCTCGCAGATGCGGATCCATTCCGGCCACCTATAGTGACAGCCGCGATCGGAATGGATGACCGGCCTGTCGCCCTCGCCGAGCGTGGAGCACGCGTCCGAAAGCATGCCGTCGGCCAGCTCGGCGTTGGGGCTCGTGCCGATCGTCCCAGGCGACGGGAAGCCCGTCGTAGCAGTCGATCAGGGGCGACAGGTACGCCTTGCCCGCCGGGATGCTGAACTCGGTCAGGTCCGTCACCCGCAGCATGTTCGGCCCGTCGGCGTGGAAGTCGCGGTTGACAGATTCTCAGGAGCCCTAGTGAGCTCGCCCTTGTACGAGCTGTAGCGCTTCGCGCTCTTGAACAACGGCACCATGCCGTGCTTGGTCATGAGTTTCATGACGCGTTTGGCCGACACCGTTATCCCCATGCCCTGCAATTCCAGGTGCACGCGCTTGTAGCCGTAGCGCTTCTCGCTGTTCTCGAACGCCCCTCGACCAAGGGAAGCAGCCACGCATCCCGGTCCGGCCTCCTCATGGCGTTGAGCCGGTAATGGTAGGTGCTGTGCGCGAGCCCGACCACGGGCAGCAGGCTTTTCACGCTCACGCTCTGAGCCTCACTGATTTGCTTGACGAGAATCGTCTTCTCCCGGTTGGTCAGGTTTTCCGGGTCTGCGCCCGGCTCTTTTCCCAACAGCTCCAACGCGCCCCGGCGGATCGCGATCTCGACGTCGAGCTCCCTCTTCTCCCGCCGCTGCCGCTCGACGTCGGCGTCCAGCTCGTCCAGACGGGCCTGCATCCGCGCCAGCCGCTTCTCCATCGACGCCAACGCGTCCGCC
>ENA-OQLB01001376-OQLB01001376.1-human-gut-metagenome-genome-assembly--contig:-NODE-1376-length-10363-cov-1.503126_pt1 | contig 10363 bp, 15 predicted proteins | sample MGYA00242656_ERZ504813 | MGnify/ENA primary metagenome ERZ504813 (study PRJEB26092, sample SAMD00036388) | human gut metagenome | host: Homo sapiens | study: EMG produced TPA metagenomics assembly of...
CTAATGAAATAGACATGATTATGATAATGTATTTCCTAAATATCTTCTGCATTTAGCCACCCTCTTTCCAATTTGTAATGTATATATATTATTATAGCATTGTTACTATGTCTTGATAATAAAAAAAGGATACAGATTATTTTGTATCCCGTTCGCAACCAAAAATAATATTTGCACTTTGGCGTGCTTTAGTTAAAACATCCATGACGATTCGTGAATGTTCAAGCATTTTATTACATGTAGTAAAGTCATTATTATCAATACATTCCGCAAAAACTTTAAATTCGCTATACATTCGATGATAGTTACCAGTTGGTAGAATCTCACTATCTCGGCCATTTCTTAAAATTTGCACATCAGTTAGAACACTGGTAGGACCATCAATTTTTACACAACCTTGATCACCTTGAATTGTAGAAATGATTGGAGCACCACAATCTTTAGCACCAATACAGATTGCTTTAAATGTTGGATATTCCAAGATAGCAACTCCTGAAGTATCAATTCCTTTTTCAATATTAGCAAAATATTCTACTTTATTAGGGGCACCAAATAAACCAACAACAAAATGAATATTATATACATTTAAGTCCATTAAAGCCCCACCAGATTTATTGACATCAAATGCTGGTAATATTTCACCACGTTTAAAAGCGTTATAACGTGAAGAATATTGGGAATAATTAGATGAAATAATACTGATTTTCCCAATCTCAGATATTTTTTCTTTTATTTCTTTAAAAGTTGGAAGATACTGGTTTGTAATTGCTTCAAATAAAAGACAATTTTGTTGTTTAGCTAAAGCAATTAATTCATCTAATTCATTGACATTTGAAGTAAATGGTTTTTCACAAATAACATGTTTATTATGCAATAAGGCTTTTTTTGTATATTCGTAATGGAGATGATTTGGTAAAGCTACATAAATAGTATCTATTTCATCATCATTTAACAATTCATCATAATCATAGTATGCTTTTTTTATATGATGTTTATTTATAAGTGTTTCAATTTTTTCTTGAGATTCTTTTCTCCCTAATATTGCCGTTAGTTCTATTTCATCAATAATATCAATGAATGTTAATAAATCGTAGACGATCATTCCGCTACCGATAATTCCAAGTTTCATGTTGAATTCCTCCCTGCTTACCACCATTATAGCATTGATTAGGTATATTAATTAATAATAATTTATGATAAAATACAAAAGATAAAGGAAGGTGATATTTTGAACGAAGATATTATTGTTGCAATTGCAACAAGTCGCTTAGAAGCTGCAATTTCAATGATTAGAGTAAGTGGTCCAGATTGTATTGCCTTTGTTCAAAAATTCTTTACAGGCAAATAATAGAAAAACCTAGTCATACGATCAATTATGGATATATCATTGACGATGGAAAAAGAATTGATGAAGTGTTAGTTAATATTTATCGAGGTACAAGAACATTTACAGGTGAAGAAATGGTGGAAATAAATTGTCATGGTGGTGTTTATATTACTTCACGAGTATTAGAAGTGTGTATCAAAAATGGTGCTAGAATGGCTGAGCGTGGTGAGTTTAGTAAAAGAGCATTTCTTAATGGTCGAATTGATTTATCACAGGCTGAGGCAATTAGTGATATTATTACTGCTAAAAATAGTTATGCAACAGATTTAGCGTTAAAAGGAATTAGTGGTAGTATTAGCGGTTTTATTGAAGATTTGAAAGAAGATTTAATTCAAATAATCACTCAGATCGAAGTTAATATTGATTATCCTGAATATGATGATGTTGAGGAATTGACTGCTTCTTCGTTATTACCACGAAGTGCCAATCTATTGACTAAAATGAATAAGATTCTTGATGATTCTAAAAATATTAAATTAGTTAAAGAGGGAATTAAAACAGTTATTATTGGACGTCCTAATGTTGGTAAGAGTAGTTTATTGAATGCTCTGCTTCGAGAGGATAAAGCAATTGTAACAAATATTGCAGGAACAACCCGGGATATTGTTGAAGGAAGTATTAGCATTGATGGAGTAGTTCTCAATATGATTGATACTGCAGGAATCCGAGAAACTGATGATATCATTGAAAGTATGGGGGTTGAAAAGTCTAAAGAACTGATTCACCAAGCGGACCTTGTTTTATTGGTAATTGATGGTTCGCAGTCATTAAGTAGTGGAGATATGCAGTTATTAGAACTAACAGAAGATGCTACTAGAATTATCGTGCTTAATAAAGCCGATCAAGGAACAAAAGTAGATTTAGATGGTATTGTTATTAGTGCTAAAGATAATCAAATTAGCACTTTGACAGAAGAAATCAAAAAAATGTTTGAGTTAGGTAAGATTATTGATAATAATGATCATATTCTGACAAATGCACGTCAAACAATGTTATTACAACGTGCTAGTCAGGCTTTAAAGCAAGCTGTTGAAGCTATGGAAATGATGATACCAACGGATTTGATTGTTACTGATTTATATGAATGTTGGAATAATTTAAAAGAAATATTAGGAGAGAAAGCGAAAGAAGATTTATTAGATGAATTATTTAAACGCTTTTGTATAGGTAAATAAAATGGACAAAAATAGAATTTTATCGGCTAGATTTCTAGGCTTTTCAAAGTATTTAGGGATTGTGGCAGCTATATCGTTTGTAGTATTTCTAATAATTAATGCTTTTAATACAGGTAATGATATATTATTTTGGATTAGCTATGTTTTATTGATGTTATCAATAATTGGAGCTATTCAATGTATCTGTCTATATTTTATTGGTAAATATTATGGTTCAAAATCTAAGTAGGTGGTTAAATGGATAAAACTTATGAACGAATAAATAGTTTATTTGAACATGGATTAATTGATAGCGGAATAAGTATTTTGATATCAGTTGTTATAGTTTTGGTTATTAATAAAATAATCAATAAAATTATAAAAAAGAAGATAAATGATCCGTTGAAATTAGTTTTTCCAATGCGTATTAAAAAAATCGTTTTAGTAACAATTGTTTTAGCAATTATTATGAGTGAAATTACGGCGATGCAGTCAATCATTAAGGCTCTGCTGGCCAGTGGAGGAATCTTAGCAGTTGTAGTTGGGTTAGCATCACAAGAAGCTGCAAGTAATATGATCAATGGTTTTATGATCATGACTTATAAGCCTTATAAAATTGGTGATTTTGTCAATGTTAGAGAATATAATGTTATTGGAACTGTAATTGATATTTCAATGCGCCACAGTGTCATTGAAACATTAGAAAGAACACAGGTAATTATACCTAATACGATAATGAATAAAGCAATTATTGAAAATGTATCTAATGTTAAGACTCAAAAAGCCAACTATTTATATCTTGAGGTTTCTTACGAAAGTGATATTCAAAAAGCAATTGAAATTATTCAAGAAGAAGGAAGTAAACATTCATTATGTTAGATGGCAGAACTAAAGCACAAAAGAAAAAACATGAACCAATGGTTAAAGTTCATTGTGTCGAATTTAATGATAGTGGAATTCAATTACGAGCAACATTATTCTCTAAGGATAGTGGTGCTGGTTTTCAATTATTATCAGATTTGCGTTTGATTATTAAGAAACGTTTTGATGAAAACGGGATTGATATTCCATATCCGCATCGAGTTGTAATTAATGAAACTAGAGAAAAAAATGATGAACAAACAAAATAGGTGGTTAGATTTAGCTCAAGAGTTACAATTTTTAGCTCAAGGTGGATTAGCATATACAAAAGATAAATTTGATCAAGAAAGATTTGAGCGAATTCGTCAAATATCTGCAGAAATGGTCGCTTTACAAAGTGATTTACCGATTGCAACAGTTACTTCATTATTTTGTAATGAAACAGGGTTTCAAACACCAAAATTAGATTCTCGTGGTGCTGTTTTTAAAGGTGATAAGATTTTGCTGGTGCAGGAATCTGATGGACGCTGGTCATTCCCGGTGGTGTAGATGCTTTAGCAAGTGTTAAAGAAAATACAATTAGGGAATTACAAGAAGAAGCCGGGATTGAGGCTCAGATAGTTAAAGTAATTGCAATTCTAGATCGTAATATTCATAATACGCCTCGCTATGCGTATGGAATTACTAAGATTTTCATAGAATGTTCTTATCTTGGTGGTGCATTTAAACCAAATATTGAAACACTTGATAGTGGTTATTTTAGCCTAGATGAACTTCCTGAATTAGCTGAGGAGAAAGTAACTTTAGAACAGATAAAAATGTGCTTCAAAGCACATTTTGATGATAATTGGCAATGTTTATGCGATTAATAGACAATTACTGGGTTGATTTATTCAACCTTTTATTTTATTGATTATTTGATAAAATATAGATACGATCAAATAGTTAAAGGAGGTCTACGAAATATGATTATAGAACACTTATTAGATGATAATAACCTTACCAATACTGAAAAAAGTATTGCTCAAATTTCTTTTAAACAAAGATCAAAAAATTAATAATCTTACAAGCAGTGAGTTGGGAAAACAGAGTTATACTTCACAAGCGGCAGTAACCCGTCTTTATAAGAAATTAGTTCAATAATTTTCGTGAATTTTTATCTACATTGATCTTAGAAAGAAATGATTATCTTAAATATAATGATCTCCCAACTGAGCATCCTGAACAGTATTTTACATCTTTAGAAGATACTGAAAAAGTAATTGCCTCTTTATATGAAAAAGCGATGATTCAGACAAATCGATTACTAGATAAAAATGTTGTTAATCGTGTTTGTAATCGGATATTGAGTGCTTCGTTTATCGATATTTATGGAATTGGTCTTTCAGATACGATTGCTAAAGAAATGTGTTTTAAATTACAATCATTAGGGCTTCCTTGTTCATATCAAAATGGTATTAATATTAAATATATTGATAATATGCAGCAGCATCAAAGTAACGTCTCGATCCTTATCACTACGACCGGCGATAATAACTTAATTAAAGAAATTGCTAAAATCTTAAAAATAGGAATGTATATACGGTCGGGATATTAGGTAAAAAGGGTAAGGATCTAATTCAGCTGTGCCACGATTATCTATTATTTGATACTAGTTTATTTGAAGATATTGATAGCTTATGTGCTACTTTTAGTGCTGAATACGTAATCAATATTTTATATGCAACATTGCTCTATCGTCTTGAATTATCTAATTATATAGCACTATTTAAAATAGCTGTCAGTTGATTATTTTTCTAATGCGTTTAAAGCTTGATTAAGAACCTTTTCACCATCCATCATACCGTAAATACGCATATCAATAAGCTCAACTGGAACAGTATTGTTTACTTCTTTTTTAATATTATTAAGTAAATATCTGATTTGTGGACCAACAAGAATTACATCAGCAGGTTCTTGGGCAAATTCATTTGGTAATTCTTTTTCACTTGTTGACCAGATTTTGCAATCAATTTCTTTTGTTTTAGCAACTTCTCGCATCCGGTTTACTAATAAACTTGTAGACATTCCTGCACAACATACTAATAAAATCTTTTTCATAATTTTCTCCTTAATTTTTATTTAATTTAGGTACAAATAATTGTTTGACCTAGGAAAATATATTCTTGAATATCGTCAATTTTAATTAACCGAGGAATATATTCTTGTGGTAATACTGTTTTTAACTCATTTTCTAAATCTTCAATATTAGGTAAAAGACTACAAAAGATAACGATTGCCTCAGGCCCAATTACACTAATAATCGATAAAGAAATATATTTAACAATTTTAATAATATCTTCTGGTGTTTTATATACATTAGCACCTTTCTCTAATAGATTTACGGGGAGGTATTTCATTTCACCTGCCACGTTATGCTTGCCATTGATTAATTTATTATCAATGATGATACCAGCACCAGCTTAGTACTCATTGGCTGAAAAGTAAACACAATTGATGAGTATTGATTTTGAGTAGCATGATAGCCAATTGCTGCGGTATTAACATCGTTTGTAATAATAAATTTTTGTGAATATTTGCTTGTAAACAATTTTTTATAATTCATATCATCAAAACCATTAATACTGTCAGTTGTAGCAAATCCATTATTAACAATTCCTGGTGTTGAAAAACCAATAACCTCAATACCTGGATAATTTAATAAAACAGTATCGATAACATCATAGATGTCTTGAATTGTAATTCGTTGTTTAATTGTTTCATTGTTTACAATAATATCACTTTGACTTTGATAAAGTCGATATGCAATATGAATCCGATTACGATTTCTAAAAAGAGAAATACATAGAATTTTACGATGAAAGGTGATGGTTTTATTTCTAATCGAAAGCAATTGAACTTGACCATTTTTGTTACGTTTTTTAATTAGTTCTTGGTCAACTAGATTAAGAATTTCTTTTACATCATATTTAGCAAATACTTGTGCAGGAATATTAAGTAAATATTTATCTTTAAAAATCTTTTTAACTTTTGCATACATAAAAGAAACTTGAGGTGCTAGTAGGATTACATCATATTGTTCACCTTTTTTGAATAATTCGTTGTAGCCAGTTGCTGCAATTTCATAATCAAGAGCAAATAACTGAATTGCTTCATCAATCTTATAAGCAAAATAAGTTGTTGTAAGACCACCACTGCAGCATAATAAGATTTTTATTTTTGGTTTCTTGATCAATGTTTTTAAACATTCAACCATTTCATAAAATAGATTAATTGCATGATTTATGTTATTCATTTGAAAGTGTAAAAAGAAACAAGATTCTTGATCTATTTTACTAATAACATTTAATTCAATAATATTGAATTTATAAAAAATAACATTAGCTACACCATACTTTGTCTCCAAGATAATTTTATTTTGATCTTTTGATGAAAGCATAATTTGACAATTATCGATCTGTTGAAATAAAATCCACTTTTTATATATCGATGTATATACATCTTTTAGGAAATCTTCCATTTTCACCTCCCCTTTCAGTAATAACTGATAACTAATTAAATAATAATCAAAATTATTGGCTAATAAAATGAAGATTAGTGTTTTAAGGCTAGTTTATTTAAAAGTTACAACTTGATAAATAAAAAAGTGATTAATCTAGTCGCTTTAGTTGAAATATTTTTAAAATTTGATTGACTATAAGGTAATCTTATAGTTTAAGATGGAGAAAGACTGGAGGAATGAGGATGAAAAATTATATTTTTAAAGATTTCTTAAAATATACATCGTTAAATGTTTTAGGAATGATTGGTTTATCATGCTATATTCTGGCAGATACTTTTTTTATTGCAAATGGTGTTGGTGAAATTGGATTATCAGCTCTAAATTTAGCTTTACCAATGTACTGTTTAATAAATGGCTTAGGACTAATGATTGGAATCGGTGGGGGAACACGGTATTCTTTGTTAAAGGTAAATAGTAATAGAACCTCACAAAATATAATTTTCAGTAATGCTCTTTATTTTATGCTTATTCTAGCCATTATTTTTGTTGTTTTGGGACTAAGTGCGTCGACATCATTAGCAAATCTTTTAGGGGCTAATCAAGATACAACTATCTATACTGCAACTTATTTAAAAACAATTATGTTTTTTGCACCAATGTTTATGTTGAATAATTTATTGATTGGCTTTGTTCGTAATGATGATAATCCGAGATTAGCAATGATGGGAATGTTAATTGGTAGTTTAACTAATGTTGTTTTGGATTATATATTTATTTTCCCTTTTGGTTTAGGAATGTTTGGGGCTGCTTTAGCAACAGGGGTAGCACCGGTTATTTCAATTTCAATTATGTCTCCATATGTAATCAAGAAAGCTAATTTTAAATTTCTTAAAACAAAATTATGTCTTAACCATTGTAAAGATATTTTTTTATTAGGATTATCAGCTTTAATAGGAGAATTAGCTACTGGAATAGTAATGTTGTTATTTAATTTTACTTTGTTGAAGTATAGCGGGAATATAGGTGTTGCAGCCTACGGAATTATTGCTAATATCGCTTTTGTTATTGTATCGATGTTTACAGGGGTTGCTCAGGGAATTCAACCAATTATTAGTAAAAATCTTAGTTTTAAAGAATATCGAAATGTAAATTTAGCTTATCATTATGGTCTTTGGACAGTTTATTATATTTGCAGTTATTGTTTATCTTAGCAGTTATTTTGCTGCTGCTCAGATCGTAGCTTTGTTTAATTCAAGTAGCAATCCGGAATTGCTGGATTTGGCAGTTAGAGGAATTCATATTTATTTTGGGGGCTTTATTTTTGCAGGAGTAAATATGATTAGTGCCACTTTCTTTAGTGCAAGCGATAAACCACGTCAAGCTTTTATAATTTCATCATTACGAGGTTTTATTTTAATTGCACCAGTAATATTTATTTTATCAACTATTTTTAAAGTAGATGGAGTTTGGCTAACTTATGTGGTAACAGAATTGATTACTTCTATAATTACTATTATTTTAAAAAGAAAATCCGATTTTAGTCTTCACTAGAATCGGATTCTTTTTCTTCTGTATTTTTTAATTGTTAATTTGATTTTTGTTACACGATTACCTTTTACACCAGTAATTTTAAATGTAAGATTTTCATAAGTTACACTATGTTCTTGATTATCATCAGGAATTTCTCCTAATAAATGAAGAACAAAACCACTGATTGTATCATGATTAACATTATCTAATTTTAAATCTAATTCATCATCAAGATCGTCAATTAGATAATTTCCATCAACGATAAAATTATAGTCATCTATTTTTGTAGTTAGGTTCATCGTCATGATCATACTCATCTTCGATATCTCCCATGATTTCTTCGATTAGATCTTCAACTGTGACGATCCCTGAAAACCCACCATATTCATCTACAAGAATTGCAATATGTTGGCGATCTTCTTGTAGTTCTTTAAATAAATCATCAATATTTTTAGTCTCTAAGACAAAGTATGGTTTTCGTAATAGCTTACGAATATCAACATTGTCAAAACCAACTTGTCTAGCTTCAATAGCAAAATCCTTCATATTTAAAATCCCAATGATATTATCAATTGAATCATCATAAACAGGAATTCGAGTATACTGCATTGACATCATTTGATCAATGTTCTCACTTAATGGGTCATTAATATCAATACAATAAACATCAGTTCTTGGGGTCATGACGTTTAAAGCTAAACTATCATCAAATTCAAAAATATTGGTAATCATGTCAGTTTCAATTTCATTGAAAACTCCTGTCTCTTGTCCACTTTCAACCATTGAACGAATTTCTTCCCGTGACAAAGATTCTTCAACATTTTCATCATCCATTCCAAATAATCTTAAGACAAACTTAGTTGACCAAGATAAAATTTTAATAAATGGTCCAGCAATTTTACTGATGATCAAAATAGGCTTAGCACAGAACATTGAATACCATTCCGCTTTTTGTAAAGCGATTCTTTTTGGAACTAATTCCCCAAAGATTAAAGTAATAAAAGAAATTAAAATAGTAATCAAGACAACTGCGATTGTATCAGCGTAAGGAATTGACCAAACTTTTAAAAGATTAGCTAAACTAACAGAAATACCCTAGCAGCACTAGCTGAGTTAAAGAAACCTGCTAAAGTAATCGCTACTTGGATCGTTGATAAGAAGTTAGTTGGCTGATCTAATAGTTTTTTCTACTAACTTAGCTTTCTTATTTCCTTCCTCGCTTAAACGACGAATCTTGTTTTTGTTTACCGAAACAATTGCCATTTCGCTAGCCGCAAAATATGCATTGATTAAGGTAAGAACAACGATTAAAATTAATTGCAATGTGATTGAAGACTCGGGGCCTGCATCCATAAATTAAAACACTCCTTTTTTATGTAATTAAATTTTATGAGAATTATTCTATCAAATTCATGATTGAATGTAAATATTTATAGCCAATGAAGATTGTTAAGATTTGATTAAATGTCCTGCCAATATTATACTGAGTATATAAAATAATGCAGGTAATTTAATATAAAGAGGTAATTTAATGAAGAATTTCGATTATAAGGGAAGTTATATTAATAAACAGATCATCATATTTATATTGCTCCTAGTGAAGAATTAAAAGATATTATTGCTCATTATACAATTACTTTTCCTAGTGAAGTTCCCGCCTCATCAAAATTATTTCATATTATTCCTGATGCTAGTGCTGTTTTATTTTTCAGGGACGCTCTCGAAGAGATTTTTGGGGTCCAATGAGTGAAATCGTGGTTTTAGAAAATGATTTGCAAAAAGCCCCAGCTCGTTTCTTTGTAGAATTTAGACCAGGAGGGTTGTATCAAATTAGTGGTTTACATCAAAAAAAAACTTGTAAATCAGCGTCAGCAATTGAGATATTTAGATGTGCAGCTTGATGAAGAGTTAGCATTACTTTATCAATCA
>ENA-OQLB01001377-OQLB01001377.1-human-gut-metagenome-genome-assembly--contig:-NODE-1377-length-10361-cov-3.179304_pt1 | contig 10361 bp, 15 predicted proteins | sample MGYA00242656_ERZ504813 | MGnify/ENA primary metagenome ERZ504813 (study PRJEB26092, sample SAMD00036388) | human gut metagenome | host: Homo sapiens | study: EMG produced TPA metagenomics assembly of...
ATGCCGGTGAGGGAGACTCCCGTATGACTAAAGTAGGCCGTTTTCTTCGCGACCACCACTTGGATGAGCTTCCCCAGCTTTGGAACGTGTTCTGTGGTGATATGGCCTTTATCGGTCCCCGTCCCGAGCGTCAGTTCTTTATCGACCAAATAATGAAGGAGGATCCTCGCTATCGTTATTTGTTCCAGATCCGTCCGGGCGTCACATCGTATGCCACTCTTTACAATGGTTATACCGATACTTTGGAGAAAATGCTCCGCCGCCTGCGTTACGATTTGTTCTATCTGGAACACCGTTCTTGGGGCTTTGACATCAAGATACTTTTTATGACGTTTATGAATATAGTGTTCGGGAAGAAATTCTAAACTATTTTCCGAGATAAGCAGAATCCTGTTAGGAAGTCTCGATATTTCAGTATATCTTTGAATAAAATTAGGAAGTTATGAGCAAATCCAAACCATACGAAGAGCAGAAAACGGAAAATCAGATGGCGAGTGAAGCAGCGATGATGTATGAAACCGCTCGCAGTATGGATGATTTCGTTGCATCTATACCTGTGGATTTGATGCAACAGCTGATAGATATCTCTATCAGGGACTGTAAGGCTGGAAAAGGAATTCGGCATGAACAGATAGCTTCCTATATAAATGAGCAAATGGGATGGGAATAACTTGGTCCCCCGCTGCAACAGATGATTTCCTTTCTATTCTGAAAAAAGTAGATGAACTTTTTGGAAAAATGATTGCCATAAAGGTTTCCAATAAAATACAACTTCATATAGGATTATTATCTTCATTCCCGCAAATAGGAGTACGTGATGCCATTTTTTCGACAGCAGACAGAGATGTCCGCTATTTAATCAATACTCCCAATCTTATTTATTATGCAATAGAGCAGGAGGAGATTTATATTATTTCGATATGTGATTCCCGCCAATCTCCGGAAACTATACGTCAAAGAATCTCTGAACTGTTACGTCAATATAAATAGTTTGTTTTTATATACTAAAAATCTTTTCTTTAGTTGATGCCGAGCGTGCCCATAAAATATTTATGGGATATCGGAAGTTTGACTTTGGGCTATACTCTCCCCTTAGTTTTCTAGCCTCAAGTATAGCCAGCTAAATCCTAATGTAATATCCTATACGGAAGGTGTTTTCATTATTGTTTTTAGCACATTAATAATTTCTTTCTTTCGTTTTAGTTTGTATTCGTGAGATACAGTCTCTTGAGCCGGATAAGAATCATGTTCACCATAAATTGATGGAGGTTTTTCATTGAGAAAGGCAATGTCCAGTCTCCTTTGTATGTCTTGTGCTTTCAGTGCGAGTTATATTCTTGTGATGCTGGTTATTGATATCATGATTTGGGTAGGACTGAATTTGTGTTGGGATTGTTTGAGAGACAGATTCATAAAAAATAAGTTAGGAATATGTTAACTATAAAAATATTCTTTAGCAGGGAATGAAGATTGAAAAATTGCGTTCTTGATTTTTTATTATAAACCTATAAATATCTAAGTTATGAAAATAGCTGCATTACTGACCGGACGCGGAAACAATACGTTAAAAGATAAAAATGTGTTACCAGTTTTAGGCAAGCCTTTACTGTATTACCCTGCTATGGCTGCAAAGACTTGCAATTTAATAACAGATTTTTATGTGAGTAGCGATGATGAGAAAATTTTAAAAGCAGCATCAGATTGTGGTTATAAAAAAATTGTTCGTCCGGTGGAACTGGCAGCGCCAACATCTCAACATGTAGATGCAATAAGGCATGCTTTAGGAGTGATGAAACAGGATGGGGTAGAACCTGATATTCTTGTTGTTTTATTGGCAAATTCGGGTATTGTAAAAACTGAATGGATTGAAGAGTCAATAACGCAACTTTTAAAAGATGAAGCCTTGTCAGCTTCAGTACCTGTTTTGTTGGAAATGGATAACCATCCCTATCGTTCAAAGCGTCTTCGTGAGGACGGCTGTTTAGATACGTGGTTTGATTTTAGAGGGAAAAATATTTCAACTAACCGTCAGGATCTGCCCATGAATTTTGTCTTATGTCATAACTTCTGGACATTGAATTTGAAAAACTCTTTGTATTCCTCAACAGAGGGGCAACAACCTTGGACATTTATGGGTAGCAATATTAAGCCTATTGTTGTGGAAGAAAGTTTTGATGTCCATGATGAAGATGATATTAGACGTACGGAAAAATGGTTGTTGGAGGAAGGCATAAAGTATTAATAGATTATGTGCAATGCTATGCTTTTTCAACATTTACGATATCGGTCAATATATGGATAACTTGAAACGCCAACATTTATTTAGCTTTAGCATTAAAAGAATGTCATATTAAGTATAGCAAAGTTTATTTATGATTGATAACTCCAAGGTATTAAAAAATTCAATAATGCTATATATACGTATGGCGGTAATGATGCTTATTACCCTATATACATCACGAATAGTATTGGATACATTAGGAATAGAGGACTATGGTATTTATAATATCATTGGCGGTATAGTCGTAATGTTCTCTTTTCTTAACATGACATTGACTATTGCCATACGCCGTTTTTTATCAGTGGCGTTAGCTGCAAAAGACAAAGCTAGGTTTATGGAAGTCTTTCGTGCAAGTGTATTGGCGGTTTTTATAGCTTCTGTCATTATAATTATTGGGTTAGAAACGATTGGGTTATGGTTCTTAAATAATAAAATAAATATTCCTATACATCGGATATATGCAGCTAATTGTACATTTCAGCTTTCAATATTGACCTTTTTATGTAACATAATTCTGTACCTTATAATTCAGCTATCGTTTCATGTGAACGGATGGGGGTGTATACTTATATAGGAATAGCCGAATCTTTTTTGAAACTAGGGTTAATACTTCTTTTGCCGCTGTATGGGACTGATAAGTTAATAGTCTATTCTGTTGTGATATTTTTGATAGCACTATCTGTTTTTTCTTTCAATTATGGATATTTCCGCTTCAGAATAGTGCGAATACGAAATTCTTTTAAAGCACAAGTGGGGATGTAATTGCTATCTTTAATTTTTCAGCATGGTCAGTATTAGGTAGTATTGTCTTTATGTTGGCAACTCAAGGAGTCAACATAATTTTCAATATATTTTTTGGAGTGGCTTTGAACGCAGCTTTAGGAATAGCTCAGCAAATTAATTCTGCAATCAATCAATTTGTTGGAAACTTTCAGACTGCATTTAATCCCCCATTAACAAAGAGCTATGCTTTAAATGGACTTGATAGCAAGACTTTTGATTTTGTATGTGATACCTCAAGAATGACGTTCTTGTTAGTGACTGTTATAAGTTTTCCTGTGATATTGAATATGAATGGCTTGCTGAGTATTTGGTTGGTGAAAGTTCCTGAGTATGCAGTTGAATTCTCTATTCTATTTATTTTATATACAGCTTTGGATGGATGTTCTGGCCCTTTATATATCTTAGTTTATGCAAATGGAAAAATTCGAGGCTATCAGATATTGTTAAGTGCCATTCAGGTCGTTTATGTTATATCAGTATATGTTTTATGTATCTATGGAATGTCTCCTATTTCCATTCTATCTTTAAATGTAGTCAATGGATTACTTTTGTTTGCCGGTAGACTAGCTGTACTGAGACATATCATGCAATTTCCTGTTATAGTTTATTTAAAACGTGTGTTTGTTTCTGCTTTATATTCCTTATTGTTATTGTTTCTATTTGGAGTATTTATAGAAAATGGAATATCGGGGGAAAATAGTATAACATTATTAATACGCCTTTTCCTTTCTGGAATAGTAGTATTGGTGGTACTCTATTTTTTATATTTGAATAATCGAGAAAGGCAATTTATTATAAAAACTATACAATCAAAAAAATGACATTTAAAAAGGTATGTAAACAATCGTTATTGTTGATTTGGTATATATTAAGATTACCAAGTTATAAATTTCATAAGTTTCCTTTAAAGGATAAATTTAGTGGTACCGCACATGTTTTGGTAAACGGCCCTTCCTTAAAAAAGAACGTTGGAAGAGTATGATAGGGGTAAAGCAGCAATAGACGACAATTCGTTCTTTGTGAATTTGGCAGCTTTAGATTCTCATTTTTTATTAATAAGACCTAAACATTATTGCTTGTCAGATCCCATGTTTTATCAAGACTATGAGCCAAAGAAAGAAGCTATTAGGAGGATGTATGATATATTGAACAATGATGTGGACTGGGATATGTATTTGTATTTATGTTTTCCTACAGAAAAAGAATATGATATGTTAGAGCAATATGCAGGACTTACTAATCCCCATATAAAGATTATTAGAATGAACAGAAAACATTGTTCTAAATTATGTTCGCAATGGCGTAATAAGCTGTATGCTACAGGTTATTTTATGCCCGAAGATGGGACTATTGCTAATACTGCTATTTATCTAGCATTGCTTGAAGGCTATAAAGATATTCGCTTATATGGAGCAGACCACAATTATTTTTTTAGAATTTGCAGTAAATGATCACAATGAATTGTGCTCTTTGGACTCTCATTTTTATGACAATGCCAAACCTGTTATGAAACCATTCAAAAATACGTGTGTAAATGAAGATCGTGCTTTTAGAGTTCATGAGTTCTTTTATATTATGTATATAATGTTCCAAAGTCATGATTTATTACAACAGTTCTCTCAATATTTGGGGCTCAGTATCTTTAAATTGTACTTTGGGTTCTATGATTGATTCATATGATAGAATAAAATCTGTGTAGAGATGCATTGTCAATTATTCAATCTTCCCAAAATAGCCGATGGTCGCGGTAATCTTTCCATTATTGAAGAATTCAAACAGATTCCTTTTAAGATAAAACGCACCTATTGGATTTATGACGTACCGGGAGGAGTAGAGCGTGGAGGTCATGCTTATAAGGAGAATGAAGAATTTATAGTAGCTCTGTCTGGGAGTTTTGATGTCTGTCTGGATGATGGACAGGAACAAAAGGTTTTTAGTTTGAACCGTTCTTATATGGGTATTTATGTGCCTAAAGGGATGTGGCGCGTAATGAATAATTTTTCAACTAATTCATTGGCTTGATAGTTTCCTCTACAGACTATGATGCCAATGATTATATTATGGATTATGATGAATTCCTTCAGTACTCAAAATCGTATGCCAACAGTCTTTGATTGTTCTCTCTATCAGTTGGAGAAGAACCATGAGGAGCAGGGAAACCTGACTTATGTGTACAATAGTATTCATGTACCTTTTGATGTAAAGCGTGTATTCTATTCTTATGACATTCCGGGGGGAGAAGCTCGTGGGGCTCATGCCCATAAAGAGTGTCATCAGTTTCTGATAGCTGCAAGTGGTAGCTTTGAAGTTGTGCTTGATGATGGTGTTAATAAGCGTACGGTATTGTTAAATCGGCCTTTTTATGGTTTGCATGTTCCTCCTGGGATTTGGGCAGCAGAACAAGGGTTTTCTTCTGGTTCCATTTGCTTGGTTTTGGCATCTGAAGGATATTTGGAGGATGATTATATTCGTGGTTATGAGGATTTTATAAATACAGAAAAGGATTATGATAAATTTCTTAGATCTAAAGAAAATAACGGAGGAACACTCGAGGAATAGAAAATGCAATAGTCAATGTGGCCCGTTCTGGCTGGTACCTACAAGGTGAGGCAAATAAGTCATTTGAAAAACATTATTCTTCTTATATAGGTGCGGACTACACAATTGGTTGTGCTAATGGATTAGATGCACTGATTTGGATTTATCGTGCTTATATTGAGCTTGGAATTATGAAGGAAGGTGATGAAGTTATTGTTCCTGCAAATACATATATTGCTTCAATTTTAGCCATTACAGAAAACAATTTAGTTCCAGTATTGGTAGAGCCTGATATTAAGACTTTTGAGATAGATGATTCAAAAATAGAAGCGGCTATTACGCAAAAAACAAAGTCGGTATTGATTGTACATCTCTATGGGCGTTGTGCTTATACTGAAAAAATAGGTGCACTTTGTAAAAGGTATAATCTAAAACTTGTAGAGGACAATGCACAGGCGCATGGGTGCTTATATTGTGGGAAGCGTACAGGTTCGCTGGGGGATGCTGCCGGACATAGTTTCTATCCAGGTAAGAATTTAGGAGCTCTAGGTGATGGAGGAGCAGTTACTACCAATGATATAACTTTGGCAGAAACGGTCCGTACATTGGCTAACTACGGTTCTCAAAAGAAATATGTATTTAAGTACAAAGGGCGTAATTCGCGATTAGATGAGTTACAGGCTGCTGTACTTGATGTAAAACTGAAGTATCTGGATGACGACAATGAAAAACGTAAGAAAGTAGCCAGATATTATTATGACAATATTTGTAATCCTTTAATTTCTTATCCGAAACGAATGTCGGAAGAGTCAAATGTATTTCATATTTTTCCAGTTTTATGTCCTCGTAGAGATGAATTACAAGAATATCTGAGAATTCATGGCATACAAACTTTGATTCATTATCCTATTCCTCCTCATAAGCAAGAATGTTATCGGGAATGGAACTTACAGAGTTATCCTATAACAGAGTTGATTCATAAGCAAGAATTGTCGCTACCCATTAGTCCGGTGATGCTTCAGGATGAACTTATAGATATTGTTAGAATAGTTAATGACTTCAAATGAAGGGTAGTGATTTGCTTTTGTCTATTTGTATTCCAACAAATGGGATTTCACAATGGATAATACCTACACTCAGAGCTATTTACTCTCAGGATGTAGATACTGATTTATTCGAGGTTGTCATCACTGATAATGGAAGAAACTCAACTTTAGTTGATGATTTGTCAATTTTTCACTATACAAATTTACGTTATATAAGAACTGAAGATGAGGGTTTTCTCAATTTAGTGACTGCTTTAAAATCAGGAAATGGTTTGTTTCGTAAAATGCTTAATCATAGAAGTATAATACTTCCTGGTACGATTAATCATTGGTTAGAGATAGTAAGTAAGTACAAGAAAGATAAACCTATAATTTATTTTTCTGATAATCAGTTAAAAAAAGGTGGATTTATAACTTGTCCGAATTTAGATGCTTTTATATATACATTATCATATTGGGCTAGTTTGGAGTGCTGGCTTATCTATATGGGATGTTGATGTAAAATCATTAGATACAATAAGATTTAATAAAATGTTTCCTAATACTTCTTTACTTTTGAATATCAGGCAAGAATCTATCTATGTAATTTGTGATGAAAAGTACCAAAACATGCAAGATGAAGCAGGAAAAGGAGGATATGATTTATTTCATACATTTGCTGTAACATTCTTGGACATATTGTCAGAGTTGAGAATTGATAAACGAATTTCAGAGTTGACATTTATATTTGTAAAAAAGATCTTCTTAGATTCTTGTGTCAATGGTATCAAACTTTGTTGTATCATAAGAAGAAATATTCTTTCTTTCAAAATAATATACGTGATTCATTGCTAGTATATTATTCTATGTCAGATTATTATTGTATGAAAATGTATCCTTTTATGAAAGGACTTTTTGTTTCAATCCGAAATAAAATAAATAATCTTATTGGATATTTATGAAACAATTTATTTTGAATTTAATAGGCCGTTTGTCTCTCTATATTTATCCTTATCAATTGTCGATTTTCATTTCGACATTTTTTAGTTATATAGCAAGTAAACGTTTTAAATATCTTTCTCACAATCATGGGCAAGTTTTTATGGAGCGTCCGTTCTATATATTGGGCATAAATATATAAGCTATAATAGTTTTTATGCTCATGCTGGGTTGCGTATAGAATGTTGGGATAAATATGAAGGATATGAATATACCCCTTCTGTTTCCATTGGAAATAATGTTTGCTTTAATTTTAGATGTCATATTGGGGCTATAAACAAAATTGAGATAGGAAATAATGTGTTGATTGGTAGTAATGTACTGATTACAGATCATTCTCATGGTTTTAATAATGAATCAGACGTAAATGTCTGTCCGGCTAAAAGAACACTGCATTCAAAAGGACCTGTTATTATAGAAGATAATGTGTGGATTGGTGAAAATGTTTGTGTATTGCCCAATGTGAGAATAGGGCGTAATAGTATAATTGGAGCCAATTCAGTGGTGATAAAAGATGTGCCACCGTATTCTGTAGTGGCTGGAAATCCTGTTAAATTAATCAAAAAAATAAGTGATGAAACAGAATAGACCTCGTGTAATAGCATTTTATTTACCTCAATTTCATCCAACTCCTGACAATGATAAATGGTGGGGGAAAGGATTTACAGAATGGACTAATGTAGGAAAAGCTAAACCTCTTTTTCGTGGGCATTATCAACCTAAAGTTCCTGCAGATTTAGGATATTATGATTTAAGATTGTCTCAATCAAGAATTGAGCAGGCTGATTTGGCAAGAGAGGCTGGAATTGAGGGCTTCTGCTATTATCACTATTGGTTTGGAGCGGGAAAGCAAGAACTAGAGTTGCCTTTTAATGAAGTTCTGCGATTAAAAGAACCTAATTTCCCGTTTTGTTTATGTTGGGCCAATGAGTCATGGCATTCTAAATTCTGGGATAATACAGGGCGGTCTTTTTCTAAAAAGACTTTAATAGAGCAACAATATCTTGGACATGATGATAATATAGCTCATTTTGAGAGATTACTTCCGGCTTTTAAAGATGGACGTTATATAACTGTAGATGGGAAAATTCTTTTTCTAATTTATCGTCCTTTGCAATTTGAAGGAATTAAAGAATTTATAAGAGATTGGCGTAATTTAGCTCAAAAGTATGGATTAAATGGCTTTTATTTTGTTGGACAATTAGGACAATTAGGAAGAGATCCGACACAAGTAGATATAGACAATACTTTATCTTTAGGATTTGATGGAGTTAATATAGTACGATTGTGGAGTGCTGTATCGCAAAGATGTTTTATAGAGAAGTGTTTTGACAAATTATATTCTATTGTGACTGGAATACCGAGAATTGCTAATTATAAAAGTGTTTCTTCACATTTCATTGGCAAGGAAGAAATGGAGGATAATATATATCCGACAATAATACCTAATTGGGATCATACTCCCCGAAGTGGGTTTAATGGGTATGTTTTGAATAATTCTACTCCTGAACTATTTCGTTTCATGTTCGTAAAGCACTTGCAACTACTTTACAAAAAAGAGCTGATAATATGATTGTGTTTTTAAAATCATGGAATGAATGGGGGGAAGGAAATTATATGGAACCTGATCTTAAGTATGGAAAAAAATACATTGAAACATTGAAACAAGAATTGGATAAGTTTACTTTATAAAGTATGCTCTTTGTCACCCTGATTTTTATCATATTTCTTTGTTGGCGATCTGTTATTCGGTATCGTAAACTCTTCAATCCTTTTACTTTATCAATCCAATATCCATTACTGTTTATTGTAATTCCTCAAATTATTTTAATTCTTTTGGATGCTGGTGAGGATTCTATCTTGTCAGATTTTGTTATTGCTATATCTGTCTTTTTTATTTATATTGGTACATTTCTAAAACTGCCTTTATTAAAAGTATATCCTTTTAAAAATAATAGATTGATAATAACTTTTACATTCATTTTGTTATTGATATTATCAATCCCTCTCATACCTCATTTACTAAATTTTGGTTTGTCATTTCGTGGCTTAAGAGAATTTTATGAATATGTGGTATTTTCTCCATATGCATCATTTTATGAAATAGTTAAGACGTTATTACTATTTCTGATTATCATTTTGTTTGTGAGAAAGAGAAAAATTACAAAGACAATAATTGTGCTGTCTTTGATTTTGGTCTTCTCTGGTAGTAAAATGGCAATATTGGGTATTGTTATAACTTTTTCAACAATGTGGGAGGAATATAGGAAAATGAATTATAAATATCTTCTTTTCTCATTTCCTATTATATTTATGTTGTTAGTGGGTTATCATTTTACCCAAAGTTTAAAAACTTCAAATATTAGTGTTTTTGAAAATGCATTATCTTATTTTGATGTATATAAGCAACAAAGTATAGCACTCGAAATGTTTATTAAAGGGAAAATTGAGTATTTCTATGGTGAAATATCTTTGAGCTCTTGGTATAAAATAATTCCTCGTTTTCTTTGGGAATCTAAACCCAAAGATTTTGGCTTTGCTCTTTTAAATTATAGAATATATCCTGATTATTCTGCAGATGGTTATATGCCTTCTTTCGGTTTGGCATATACTTTTGCCGATTTTGGTTTTATTTCTATTATTTTTTCTGGTTTTAATCCTTCTGGCTTTTTTAAAAATTTAATTTTTATTGATAAAAACGCGTTAAAGTTTTTTTCCTTCTAGTTTGTTTACTT
>ENA-OQLB01001378-OQLB01001378.1-human-gut-metagenome-genome-assembly--contig:-NODE-1378-length-10359-cov-2.590891_pt1 | contig 10359 bp, 15 predicted proteins | sample MGYA00242656_ERZ504813 | MGnify/ENA primary metagenome ERZ504813 (study PRJEB26092, sample SAMD00036388) | human gut metagenome | host: Homo sapiens | study: EMG produced TPA metagenomics assembly of...
TTTGTTTTTTGCAGAAATTATATCGATTTTTGTGGATTTTGTATATTGTGGATAACTTTCAATTCATGTGGATAATGTGGATAAAAAAAAGAACCGGGGAATTTTTCATAAATTCCTCCGGTCTCTTTTCTTATATCAGCCGTCTTACGGTCACAATATTCGTATAGGTTGCCGGCAGGATCCCGATTCCTTTTGCACTGTTGATCGCATTTACGATCTGCCCATTTCCCATATAGATTCCTACATGGCCATTATATAAGATAATGTCTCCTGCAACTGCCTGATCGTAACTTACCGCCGTTCCCGCATTCTCCATATCCCATGTCGTACGCGGAAGTGCGATTCCAAAATGTGCAAATACCGACTGTACGAATCCGGAACAATCCGCCCCGTTTGTGAGGCTCGTACCTCCCCATACATACGGATTTCCGATAAACTGACACGCATAATCTACAATTGCCTGCCCGTTTCCCGCAGCCTGCGCCTTCTGCTCCTCCTGCTCCTTTTGAAGTCTTGCCGCCTCTTCTTCTCTCGATTCGGCATACGTAAATGCATCTTCTGCATTTCCCGTGTCATTGTTCTGCACTAACTCTTCTGCCTTCTTCTGTGCTCATTTCCTACCGTTATATATCTGGAATACACATACCCGGTCACATTTCCCGACTCAACCTTCGTCCATTCTCCCACAGGACCGGTGATCTTTGCCGCATAATCCGGATATAGTTTTCCAACCCATTCGCTGTCTGTTGTTGGTTCACTTCTTATATAAAGAAACGATTGTACATTTGCGAATGCCATATCTGAATACTCACCCTTTTGTTCCGGTACAAGATGATCTTTTACCGATATTGTCTTATCTGATGTGTAACAATCTTCCAGTATCTGTGTGCTTTCCGCCGCTGGTATATTCTGCGTATCATCTATGTCTGCAGCATGCACCACCATTGGAAATGCTGTCATGATCCCGGTCACACTAACCAGGAGCACTCCTTTTTTAAGAATCGAATCCATAAACTCCCTCCTTTATGTTTTCTCGTCTTTTGTAATTGTTACAGAATTGTTACATATGTTACGTTTGTTATTATATCATCCGAATACATTTTGTCAAGTATTTCTTTTATTTTCAAGCGTATCATCTGATATTCCTCTATCTTCCATTCGTTTCATTTTTTTATTTTATTACATTTTGTTACATTTATTTCTCCTTATTGACAAATGATATAAACAACACTATACTAAAGATATCAATTATAGTAATTATTATCGTTATTGGAAGGAGGATGTTATGGCTGCTTTAAAATACAGTAAACAGCGAGCCTCTATCAAAGAGTATTTATTACACACAACCGCACATCCTACGGCTGATACCGTATATCTTCATATAAAAGAAGAATTTCCGAATATCAGCCTCGGAACCGTCTACCGCAACCTGAATCTGCTTGCCGACATCGGTGAAGCACTCCGGATTCCGACACCTGCCGGTGGCGACCGTTTTGATGGGCGCTGTGAACCTCATTACCATGTAGTATGCACGAATTGCGGAAAAGTATTCGATCTGGAAATGGATGATTCTTATATCCAGAAGATCAACGAAGATGCCAACGCATGTTTTGATGGAATTATCGAATCTCACAACACACTTTTCCATGGTCTTTGTGCCGACTGTATAAAGAAAAAGAACGAGAATAAATAATAAAAATTTATCAAAAACTAATTGACAAAATAGTAATATCGTGCTAAATTAATATCAGTAACAATTACTAATATTAATTTTAATAAATCAAAAAATTATTTCAAAGAAAAGGAGAACAACATTATGAAAAAAATTTGTATGTACAGTATGCGGATATGTTTACGAAGGAGAAGCTGCACCGGCTGAATGTCCATCTGCCACGCACCGGCTGATAAGTTCAAAGAGCAGACAGGTGAAAGAGAATGGGCTGCAGAGCACGTTGTAGGTGTTGCAAAAGGTGTCAGCGAAGATATCTTAGCTGATTTAAGAGCGAACTTCGAAGGAGAATGTTCAGAAGTTGGTATGTATCTTGCAATGGCAAGAGTTGCCCACAGAGAAGGTTATCCTGAAGTAGGATTATACTACGAAAAAGCTGCCTGGGAAGAAGCTGAGCATGCTGCTAAATTCGCAGAACTTCTTGGCGAAGTTGTTACAGACAGCACAAAGAAGAACCTTGAGATGCGTGTAGATGCCGAGAACGGAGCTACAGCCGGTAAGTTCGATCTTGCAAAACGTGCAAAAGCTGCTGATCTGGATGCGATCCATGACACTGTTCATGAGATGGCTAAAGATGAGGCCCGTCACGGAAGAGCTTTCGAAGGACTTCTTAACAGATATTTCGGATAAAAATAACGGATTCAGATATCAGAAGAGCGGATACACCACTTACGGCGTATCCGCTCTTTTTGTTCAATTCATTATTTTTTTCCACTCTCCGCTCTATGCCATGCGCACATTAGATTTTTTTTCACCGGCTGATACAGAACCGCAATTGCGATCACCATAAAGACTGCATTGATCACTGTAGCCGGAAGAGATGTAAATGCTCCCACCGCAGCCGCTGCGAATCCACTTCCCATGATCATCATAGATATGGTTCCCATAATAAATTCCATGATCACGTTGATGCATCCGTAAACCACGGCACAGATCATCGCTGCTCCGTATTCTTTCTTTTTATCACCGGCTGTCTTTTTCTTCAGCATCACAAAGAGTGCTCCGACGATCAGACACTTCAGCGCCGTCTCAACAAACGTCTTTGGCGCATCCTGCATATATCCATTTAACATATCAAAGATGGTAAGTCCCAGCGTTCCGGATACGGCTCCTCTTTTTCCTCCCTGAAGTAACAATCCCATTACGACAAATATATGTCCGAAATGAAGAAATGGTGTTCCGACTGCTGCCGGAAGCGGAATCCTGAAAGACTGGATTCCAAGAAATGTAATTGCTGTAAAGAATGCCGTGATCACCAGATTCTTCACCTTATCATTATGAATGGTCTTTCCTGCTGCTGTATTTGTACTCATTGTACTCTTCCTTCCTGTTGTAATATGTAATGAAAAATAAATTCTGCTGAATATATTAGCACGATAGTGGATTCGTCCAAACAGCCAGTTGTAACATTTCCATGCAGGCCAGTTTATTTTTCACACCAAAGGAAGTCGTACCCTCTTAATCTTATATCTTTTAATTCCATCTTTTCACTCGTCAGCAGATTACGATATACTCCATCTTCCTGCATCCACGCTGTCTTCTCCTGATCACTGAAGTTGAATATTCCAAAAAATCTTCTTCCCTTATATTCACGTAATATGCAAAGGACACTGTCATCATGCACATCGTATGTATACACATCTGCATCTTTATCAAATGTTATTTCCTGTCCGCGGATCTTTTCCAGCCGGTCAAGAGTCTGGAAGATACTTCCCTGAACAGTTGTGGGATCATTCTTATTCTCTGCAAGCTCCCACTGCAGCTTACCACGATGGATGTATCTTGAATCTGCACACTTAGCAGGATCTTCTTTATAACTATAGTCGTTCACCTGCCCCAGTTCATCGCCACTGTATAACATCGGAATACCCGACTGTGTCAACATATATGCATGCAGCATAAGATCTTCCCTGACCGCAGTTTCCATTGCTTCTTTGTTTTGTTCAAATCCGGCTTTTTCAATTCCACACATCGATGCTGTTGTCCCACAGAAACGTGCATCCTGCGTTACCGGATCATCATTATACAATTCTCCGCGGCTTATACTTCCCGCTATTTTCCCTGTAAAATAATCATTCAGGTAACGCTTATGTGGGATCTCTTCCTTTCCCCACTGTTTCAGGGTCTCATAATCCAGTCCCCATCCGATATCATCATGACAGCGCAGATAGTTTAAAAATACATACTGTTTCGGCAGATGATTCAGAATATCCATCTGTTTTTTCAACAATCGGATATCTCGTGCCGCTATGCTGTTCCAGGTCGTTGCATGGTAGTCACATTATAAAGCATGTGACATTCCGGTTTTTCTATCGTCCCAAAATACGGCACTACTTTTTCCGGTTCCATTACAACTTCACCAAGAAGTAATACGCTCGGACATACAATTTCTGCAATCATACGCATCATACGGACGATTGTGTGTACCTGTTTGAGATTTCTGCAGGTAGTTCCTAGTTCTTTCCAGATATATGGCACCGCATCAATCTCACAATATCTATTCCCTGATTTGTCAGATACAGGAAGTTATACATCATCTCATTAAACACTCTCGGATTGCGGTAATTCAGATCCCACTGATACGGATAAAATGTTGTCATTACATAATGGCCATTCTCCGGAAGATACGTAAAGTTTCCAGGAGCTGTTGTCGGAAATACCTGCGGTACTGTCTCCTCGTATTTCTTCGGTATCTCATCATTATCATAGAAGAAATACCGGCTCATATACTCTCCTTCGCCAGCTCTTGCCCGTTTCGCCCATTCATGATCTTCTGACGTATGATTCATAACAAAATCCATACACACATTGATATCTTCCTCATGACACTTTTCTGTCAGTTCTGCAAGATCTTTCATCGTACCGAGATCCGGACGTACCTTACGGAAATCTGCCACCGCATAACCGCCGTCAGATCTGCCTTCCGGCGTATCCAGGAAAGGCATAAGATGAAGACAATTAATGTTGCATTCTTTCAGATAGGGAATCTTTTCTTTTACACCTTGCATATTTCCCGCAAAATTATCTATATAAAGCATCATGCCAAGCATATCTTTCCTGTGATACCAGCCGGCTTCCTGCTCTCTTTTTGCATCTCTTTCTTTCAGTTTGCTACTCCGGTGTCTGTAATACCATACATCTGGGAACACAATTCCGCGAACATATCATCGTTCTGATAAAGTTCCATGTAAAGCCACCTGAGCTCATCATGATGTTTCTCTAACCTATATTGAAAAATACTGTTATTTTTTTCTACTCTTTTTCCCATTTTTATACTCTACTCTTCTGCTGCCAGATGCATCTGGTATGCCTTGAATTCTCCCATTTCCACAGGCATCGGAATTCCTGCTTCCATCAGTGCTGCACCATTATATATTTTTCCTGTTTCCGTGTCACGATAGATCGCACTACATTTCAATCCTTGAAGCTTTACATAATTCACAGTCATATTTCCATGAATTTCCTGCAGTACGACGTTCAGAAGAACTTCTTTCTGATCTTCGGATACAAATGCCCATGCTGCATATTCCTCCCTCGCAGGATCAGACAGCCGGTAGTACAGTCCCGTTTGGATCAGTGGTGCGAACTTCCGGTATTCTTCCACCTGTAACCGGATCTCCTGCTTCTCTTCTTCGGAAAGTTTTCCAAGATTCAATTCATATCCGAATGTTCCGGCCATTGCCACTACACCTCTGGTATGCAGAGATGTGATCCTTCCTGTCTGATGATTCGGCACTGCTGATACGTGTGACCCTACAGCGGATACCGGATAACCGAATGATGTACCATATTGGATCTGCAATCTGTCCAATGCATCTGTATTATCACTGCACCAGATCTGCGGTGTATAATACATCATTCCGGCATCAAATCTTCCACCGCCGCCGCTGCATCCTTCGATCAGCAGATCCGGATATCTTGTCACAATCCTTTCCAGAAAATCATATAATCCAAGAACGTAATCATACATGACCCTTCCTGATCTTCGGTTCCTCTCGAGAACACATCCATAAGACTCCGGTTCATATCCCATTTCACATACTCAATATTTCCCTGATCCAGGACTTTACAGATCTGATCAAATATATGATCTACAACTTCTTTTCTCGAGAATCCAACACCAGTTGATTTCTTGCATGAACCGGATTCCTTCCCGGAATAGTAAGTGCCCAGTCCGGATGTTCTCTGTACAGATCACTGTCTTCCGAGATCATCTCCGGCTCCACCCAGATTCCGAATTTTACACCCAGATCATTGATCTTCTTTATCAGATCTCCCAGTGTCCCCCCAAGCTTTTTCTCATTGACAAACCAGTCCCCGAGACCGCTGTTATCATCATCACGTTTTCCAAACCAGCCGTCATCCAGCACCAGCATGTCAATGCCTGCATGCTTTGCCTCTTTTGCCAGTTCGTATAAGGTATCACCATCAAAATCAAAGTAAGATGCTTCCCAACTGTTCACCAGAACCGGACGGACACTTTCTTTGTACTTTCCTCTGCAGATATGCTGTCTGATACATCTGTGCAGATTCTGTGAAAGAAGGTTCATTCCATTTCCGGAAAAAGTAAGAAGTACCTCCGGTGTATAGAATGTTTCTCCTTCTGCCAGCGGATACGAGAACATCTCATCCTGCAGCCCCATAAGCGCACGTGTCTGTCCAAACTGATCTTTCAGTGTCTCACCTTTAAAATTTCCACTATATACGAAAGACATTGCATAACAATTTCCATATTGATCCGTCGTATTCTCATCTGCAAGAATCATCATCGGATTATACTGATGGCTCGAAGTTCCTCTCACACTTCCGATCACATGACTTCCATGTGTGACCGGCTCTCTCTGCATCGTTCTCTCCATTGCATGTCTTCCGTAAAATGTCAGAAGATCATATTTCCCCTGAACAAAATCCAGACATGCAGACTGCGCTTTCCTGATACATATCTTTCCTTCGCCGCGATAAACGATCTTCTCGCTTCTTGTGATCACATCATAATCAGGAAGCACACCATACTGCAATGTAACTTCTACGCCTGTAACCGCATCTTCCATTACGATCTCCAGCGTCTGGCTCTCCCTCTCATCCGCATAGACTGCCGGAAGACCCGGAATCTTATATTTTCCATTAAAAATATGATGCGAACGGTAACGCAGATCACACGCTGTACTTCCATCTGCATTTTCAACGATCAGTGCCGTGCTTCTGTAATCTCCGGTTCCATAGGAAGGATACTCCTGCGGAAGTGCATCCATAGAATATGTTCTGTCATCCCCTGCATCAAACGGATTTCCAGAGAATCCCCTGTCATAATACGTCAGCAGATAATCCATGCAGCTTCCATCTGTTTTCTTTCCATAATACAGGTGCAGGAGGAACCCATAAGGGTCCACCTGCATCTGATACGTTGTATTCTTTGTCTGTATTGTAAATGTCCTGTCTAATTTACTGTAAACAATTCCCATTTTCCAGTCTCCTTTTTGTGTCTTTTATCCGATTTTGTATTTTCTTTATTTTACAGCTCCATTTACCACACCGTTCAGGATATGCTTCTGACAGATCAGATAGAAAATCAGTATCGCAGAAGTGCCAACAGGTAAGAGGCAAATGCCAGGTTATAGTTCGTTCCAAACTGTGTCTGGAAATTAAGCTGTGCCAGCGGCAGTGTATTCTTTCCTGTGCCTGACATAATAACCAACGGTGTCATAACGTCATTCCATGTTCCAAGTGCTGTCAGAACCGCAACCGTTGCATGCATTGGTTTCATGATCGGAAAGATGATCTTCCAATAAGTTGTCCATGTACTTGCTCCATCACGCATGCTGCCTCTTCCAGCGCTCTCGGAATGTTTGTCAGATATCCGGAATACAGCAGCACATTCATCGGCATATAAAATACCAGATATAAGATGATCACTCCTGCTCTGTTCGCAAGTCCCATCTGCGCCGTCTGTTTTACAACCGGCATCATCAGGATTGCGAAAGGTACGAACATACCACTGACAACATAAAAATAAAGAAACTTATAAAATTTACTATGTGCCTTATTTCTTGCAATTGCATACCCAAGCAGTGAATGAATCAGAATTGCAAGCACTACCGTCACAACTGTGATCAGCAGACTGTTTCCCAATGAGTTCCAGAAATCTGTCACTTTCATCGCCTCTGTAAAATTACTCAAACTGAAATGCTTTGGAAGTGATAAGATTCCTGCGACATCATTCGTCATTTCCGAAGGTTTCTTCAGCGCAATGACAACAGTCATATACAATGGAAATATTACAGTGATCAGCCCTGTGATCAAAAGAATCGTTACAGGCCAGTTTATTCTTTCTTTCCCAACTTTTTTCATTACAACTGTTCCTCCTTCTTACCGGTGATAGTCAACTGCATTACCGAAATCACTACAATCACGATAAAGAAAATAACTGCATTTGCGCTTTGGAATCCAAACTGTCCGCCGCTCATTCCGTTATTATAGATCAGGTATGAGATGGATTCTGTACTCTGGGCAGGACCTCCTTTTGTCAATGCATGATCTGATCAAATACCATCAGGAAGTTTTTCACACTCAGAACCATATTAATAGAGAAAAATGGAATGATCAGTGGAAATGTCAGGTTTCTGAACTTCTTCCATCCTGTGGCGCCATCAATGGCACCTGCTTCATATACATCCTCCGGAACTGTCTGAAGTCCCGAAATATAAATGATTGTGTTCATTGCTATCGACTGCCATGCACACACGATCACAATCGCGATCCACGCAAGATTTGTATTAGAAAGCATACTGGAACTAAATGTCTTACTTCCGATCATTTTTCCAAATACAGGGAGGATATACGTAAAGAAATAGTTAAAAATATATCCTACTACCAATGCTCCCAGTACATTCGGGATAAAATATGCACCTCTGAGTGCGCTTTTGAACTTAATCTTACTATTTAGTCCGAGTGCCAGCAAAAGACTCAATACATTTGTCAAAATTGTCGCCGCAATTGCTAACTTAAATGTAAAGATATATGAGCCTCCGACCCTGGAATCGGTAAACAGGTCTTTATAATTGCGAAGCCCTACCCAGTCGTAACTTCCATATCCTTTAAAATTGGTAAAACTATAGATTACACCTTTGATCAGCGGCAGCGTATTGAAGCAGAAAAATAATGCAACAATCGGAATCGTGATCAGAAGAAATGTCCGCTTTCTATCATTTAATTTATTCTTTTTCATCATACTAACTCCTTGAACTTCCGTATTACCGGTAACTTATCTGTCTTAGTCATTATGCGATTTCTCGTAATCTTCCACTTTACGGATAATATCACGATTATATCTTACCCAGTCTGTATCAAATTTCTTAAGAAATGCCTCGCTGTCTTTTTTCATCAGGAATGTCTGGATCTGGGCATCTACTGCCATTTCCGATGGATAATAATGATCCTGGTAGTCAGACATTTTTCCTTCTTTTATATATTCTTTCATTCCTTCAAGGTTGGTGGCATTTCAAAATCTCCTTCTTTACAAGCAACCGCCTTCTGCGCATCCAGATATGCCTGTACATTCTCATCTTCCAGGAGAAAATCTAATACTTCATATGCTGCCTCTTTATTTTTGCAGTCTTGCATTACGCAGAACTGAAGATCTATTCCCGAGTTCAACTTATTATCTTCCTTATTATTACTTGCCGGCATTACAAATGAATCAATCTCCATATCCGGATTCACCGTCTGGATCTGTGGAATTGCATAACTTCCGATCGTATACATTGCGGATTCACCTTTTGCAAATGCCGTACATGCCCCGTTGTAATCATATGCAAACGGGTCATCCGGTCCATATGGAAGCAGCTCCAGCATACGTTCTGCCACTTCTTTATATCCTTTCGAAAATGTTGTCTTTCCGCGGTTCACCTGCGCACACACATCTGCAGGTGCAAGATCTACTGCAACCGCATTCCACGGTGCAAGACAAGTCCATGTATCTTTAAATCCAAAATAAAATGGCTGGATTCCTGCATTTTGTATTTCCTGACACAGGCTCATGAGTTCATCCCAGGTAGTTGGTATTTCCCACCCATGTTCTTCGAACATTTCCTTGTTGTAAAGAATTCCTGCTGCATTTGCAACGTATGGCACCGCATAAGTTCCTTTTTGCGGAACAAATTCCAGATTTTTATCAATTTCTTTATATGCCTCTTTAATATCTTCCAGACCTTTATAGTCAGAAATATCCATCAACATGTCAGAATCGATAAAGTTTGAATAGTTCACGTCTCCTCCGATTCCAATAATATCCGGATTATCCTCCCGGATAAATCTCGTCTTCAAAACCGTCATTGCATCATTCGGAGATTCAATTGTAAGATGAATATCATCATGTGTACGGTTAAATTCTTCTTCTATTTTCTCAAATGTTTTTACTGCTTCCGGCTTATACTGCACAAGTTCTATTTCTGTCTTTCCTGTCTTCTCCTTCTGCCCGCATCCTTGCAGCGTCATAGCCCCAGCCATCGTAAGAACCAGTCCGGCACTTACCAGTTTCCTGTACTTCCTATGCATGTTTTTCAAACTCCTTTTGTTCCGTTCCTTCCTGATTTTGAACCTTTCCCGGGATATTTTCTTGTTTTCATCGTCAG
>ENA-OQLB01001379-OQLB01001379.1-human-gut-metagenome-genome-assembly--contig:-NODE-1379-length-10343-cov-1.373630_pt1 | contig 10343 bp, 15 predicted proteins | sample MGYA00242656_ERZ504813 | MGnify/ENA primary metagenome ERZ504813 (study PRJEB26092, sample SAMD00036388) | human gut metagenome | host: Homo sapiens | study: EMG produced TPA metagenomics assembly of...
GAGCATGATGTTCCGGACTGGTATATCTGGTCCTGTAAGTTGATCAAGTACATGTTCCCGAAAGCCCATGCGGCGGCTTACGTTATGATGGCATACCGAATTGCGTGGTATAAGGTATTTCAGCCGCTGGCTTATTATGCGGCATACTTTAGTATCCGTGCGACAGCTTTTTCCTATGACTGATGTGCATGGGAAAAGAACGTCTGGAATATTATATGGCAGAAATCCGTAAGAAAGGCGATGCTGCATCTAAGAAAGAGCAGGATACCCTGAAGGATATGCGTATCGTGCAGGAGATGTATGCAAGAGGTTTTGAGTTCGTTCCAATCGATCTTTACACTGCAAAAGCGCAGCGATTCCAGATTGTGGACGGAAACTGATGCCATCACTTGCGACCATTGACGGACTCGGAGATAAGGCCGCAGATGCCGTTGTAGATGCCGCAAAACAAGGCAAATTCCTGTCAAAAGACGACTTCCGCGACAGAACTAAAGTCAGCAAGACAGTTATTGATCTGATGGATGATCTGAAATTATTTGGAGATATTCCGCAGTCGAAACCAGATGTCACTGTTTGATTTTACGGGATGAGATAGAAAATATAAGGAGATGGATATGAAGAAAGAGGAGCTTAGATATTTACAGAGACTTGCAGAAATTTATCCTACAATTGGAAAAGCATCTACGGAGATTATTAATCTCCAGTCGATTCTGAACCTTCCAAAGGGAACGGAACACTTTATGTCCGATCTTCATGGAGAGTATCAGGCATTTTCCCATGTATTGCGAAACGGTTCCGGTGCAGTGCGAAAGAAAATAGATGATGTATTCGGACATACGCTTGGAAATAATGACAAACGCTCTCTGGCGACATTGATTTATTATCCAAGAGAGAAGATGGATCTGGTAAAGGAAACAGAGGATGATATGGAAAACTGGTACAAGATTACTCTGTATCGTCTGATTGAAATATGTAAGACAACAGCTTCCAAATATACCAGATCAAAAGTAAGAAAAGCGCTTCCGGCAGACTATGCATATGTGATCGAAGAGCTGATCACAGAGAAAGCGGAGGTCCTGGATAAAGAAGCTTATTATGATGCCATTGTAAATACCATTATTGAAATCGGCAGTGCAGAGAACTTTATCATTGCACTTGCAGAACTGATTCAGCGTCTTGTCGTAGATCACCTGCATATCCTGGGGGATATTTACGACAGAGGCCCGGCACCGCATTTTATCATGGACCGTCTGATGCAGTACCATTCCCTGGACATCCAGTGGGGTAACCATGATGTAGTCTGGATGGGTGCGGCAGCAGGTCAGAAAGCATGTATTGCAACGGTAGTGAGAAACAGCATCCGTTATGGAAATCTGGATATTCTGGAAGATGGATACGGTATCAATATGCTGCCGCTTGCAACCTTTGTCATGGAAGCATATAAGGATGATCCATGTGATATTTTTGCCATGAAAGGCGCTTCAAATTACAATGTTCTGGAAGAAGAACTTGGCAAAAAAATGCACAAAGCGATTGCAGTGATCCAGTTTAAATTAGAAGGAAAACTGGTGCGCAAGCATAAAGAATTCCAGATGGAAGACAGGGCATTTTTACATAGGATCAATCCTGAAAAAGGAACAATCATCCTGCCGGATGGAAAAGAATATCCTCTCCGGGACAGCAACTTCCCGACGATTGACTGGAAGCATCCGTATGAGCTTACAGACGGGGAAAAAGAGGTTATGGACAAGCTGTCTTCTGCATTCAGAAACTGCGAGAAGCTGCAGAATCATATCCGGCTGTTACTGGATAAAGGAGGCCTTTATACAGTATATAATGGGAATCTTCTGTTTCATGGAAGTATCCCGTTAAATGAGGATGGAACCTTCCGTGAAGTACAGATTTATGGGAAAAGCTATAAAGGAAAAGAATTGTATGATGTGCTGGAAGCCTATGTACGCAGAGCTTTTTTATTCTGTAGGAAAAGATGAGCAGAAGAAAGGCCGGGATATCATGTGGTATATCTGGGCAGCACCGAATTCTCCGTTGTTTGGCAAGAGTAAGATGAGTACTTTTGAGCGTTATTTTATAGAAGATCCGTCCACACATGAGGAGAAAAAGAATGCATATTACCGATCTGGGAGAATGAAGAAGTAGTTGATAATATGCTGCGTGAATTTGGTCTGGATCCGGAGAAGGGCCATATTATCAATGGTCATGTACCTGTACATCAGAGTGAGGGAGAAAGCCCGGTCAAATGCAATGGCAAGGTTATCGTTATTGACGGAGGCTTCTCCAAGGCATACAGAAAAGTTACAGGTATTGCAGGATATACACTGATTTATAATTCTTATGGATTAAATCTTACAGCTCACGAGCCATTTACTTCCAAAGCAGATGCGGTAGCAAAAGAGACAGATATCGTATCAAATCGTGTAGCAGTCAGCTACATGTCAAGACGTCAGCTGGTAGGTGATACAGATACCGGTCATGCGTTAAAAGAGAGAATTCAGGAACTGATCCAGCTTCTGGATGCATACAGAAAAGGTACTATCAAAGAGAAAAAATAAGAACCAGGCGGATAGATTTTAGAATAAAAATATCCAAAATTTGTAAGCAAACGCCAAAAAGAGGTTGGTTTTACAGGCGATAAAACTCTTTACTTATAAAATTGTGTTCTATATAATGAGTAGTGTTGTGTGATAAACAGTAACGATAAATAAATATTATGAGGCGGGCAGATATGCCCTGAGATGATGGACAAAAGGAGAATACGATAATGGGTGGAATTTTTGGAGTAGCATCAAAGTCCAGCTGCGTTCTGGACCTTTTCTTCGGAATTGATTATCATTCCCATCTGGGAACACGCAGAGGCGGTATGGCGGTATATGATTCGAAACGTGGCTTTGACCGTGTGATCCACAATATCGAGAACGCACCATTCAGAACAAAGTTTGACGGTGATATCGGTGAGATGGAAGGAAATTTAGGAATCGGATGTATTTCAGATAATGAGCCACAGCCGTTGCTGGTACGTTCCATCTGGGAAATTTTGCAATCACTACAGTTGGAAAGATCAACAACATGGATGAACTGATCGCAACCTGTTTCAAGAATGGATGTACACATTTCCTGGAAATGAGCGGTGGAAGTGTCAACCCTACAGAAATGGTAGCTGCCCTGATCAACCAGAAGGATAACATGATCGAAGGAATCCGTTATGCGCAGGAAGTAATCGAAGGTTCTATGACGATGCTGATCCTGACACCTAAGGGATTGCTGGCAGCACGTGACCGTCTGGGAAGAACTCCGTTGATCATAGGCAAGAAAGAAGATGCCTGCTGTGTATCCTTTGAAAGCTTTGCATATCTGAATTTAGGATATGAAGACCTGAAAGAACTGGGACCTGGCGAGATCGTTGCAGTGACTCCGGATGGAGTGGAAACTCTGCAGAAGCCTGGCGAAGAGATGCGTATCTGTTCTTTCCTGTGGGTATATTACGGATATCCGACTTCAACTTATGAAGGCGTTAATGTAGAAGAAATGCGTTATCACTGTGGTGATATGCTGGCAAAACGTGACAAAGGCGAAGTAAACCCGGATATCGTAGCCGGAGTTCCGGATTCTGGTATTGCACATGCCATTGGATATGCGAACCAGTCAGGCGTACCTTTTGCCCGCCCGTTTATTAAATATACACCAACCTGGCCGAGATCTTTCATGCCTACTCAGCAGAGCCAGAGAAATCTGATTGCCAGAATGAAACTGATTCCGGTACACCGTCTGATCAAAGATAAGAGCCTTCTTATGATCGATGATTCTATCGTACGTGGAACACAGTTAAGAGAAACAACAGAATTCCTTTACAGAAATGGTGCAAAGGAAGTACATATCCGTCCTGCATGCCCGCCGCTTCTGTATGGATGTAAATATCTGAACTTCTCACGTTCCAAATCAGAGATGGATCTGATCACAAGACGTGTGATCGCGAAACGTGAGGGAGAGAATGTCAGTGATAGGACACTGGCAGACTACGCAGATCCGAATTCAACTAATTACAAAGAAATGCTGGAAGAGATCCGTAAGGAACTGAACTTTACATCCCTGAAATTCCACAGACTTGACGATCTGAAGGCTTCTATCGGAATCTCTCCATGCAAACTCTGTACTTATTGCTGGGATGGAAAAGAATAATATTTCGTAACTGTGAAGGTACTGAATAGTTACAATATTTCTGCATAGAATGATAACTGGAAATGTAGATAGAAAGTAAATACGATATAGAAGTACAAAAAAGAGGAGACGTAGAATTTGCCGGTAGTAAACAATCAGAAAAGGAACAAAAAGAAAAGAAGGCTTAAGAAGCTTCTGATATTTGTGATCATCTTGTTTGTCCTGCTTATACTTGCAGGCATTCTGTTGATTCGTCAGCGGGAGAATGAGGACAGGCAGCAGCGCAAGGCAGAAGCAATCGCGGCACTGGAAAGTGTTCCAACTGTAACACCTACACCGGCAGCTACGCCAACCCCGATTCCGACACCAATTCCTACGGTAACGCCGACACCTGTGCTGGAAAGAGCCTATGTTTTTGACCCGGATGATTATCTGGGAAGCTGGCACAGTAAGAATGGCAGGGTTGTGATCGAGATTACGAAACTAAGCCAGAAGTCGGTTACATTTACTTATTCGCAGACAAATAAGAAAAAAACAGCCACCTGTGAAGCTACGGTAAAGAAATCCGTAGCAGGAAATGCGTCAAGATTTTCCTTTACAGATTCCTGGGAAATGTAGCAAAAGGCTATTTCACTTTTGATAACGGGATTCTGTATGTGAAGATTAAAACAAAAATGAAAGCGGAAGGCGCTAAAGTTCACCCTTCCGTAGATGGTGTTATGATCAGAGGATAACGGGAAGCTATATAAGAAAAATATTGACTGTGAATATGATCTACAGTCATGAAAAAGCAAAAGAAAAACAAAAGGATTCAGGTAACATCAGAAGTTACAGGAATCCTTTTTTGTTTTTTATTTATTCATCTCTTTTTTGTCAGTGCGCCCTACCAGATAGTCAACACTTATGTCATAATAATTTGCCAGTCTGATCAACATTTCGACAGGAATGTTACGTGATCCGGTTTCATAGTGTGAATAGGAACGCTGGCTGATGTGAAGAATTTCGCTAAGCTGTTTCTGGGACAGATCAGCATCTGTGCGTAAATCCTGAATACGCTGAAATTTCATGTGGGGTACCTCCTTCCCTATGGAGAGTGTTTAAAAAATCATCCCGCAAATTGTGACACACATCTTGCAGAAAACTTTTTTTCAAACATGCTCTGATATAAAAAGTATAAAACAGAACAAATTGCACTCTTGCAAAATGGAGCAAAATGGACTATAATAAAAATATCTTTATTCAATTCTGATTTCTGAAATAATACATGACCGTTCAGGTTATAGTAATCCCATAAAGTAAAAAAAGCAATATTTAGCCGAATAAGATAAAACTTTGCTTCTGTTACATGTTTTTGTTTATTCAGTGTCTTACAATCGTTATGAACTACAATAGACAGTAATAAGCAGAGCGATTATTCAGTATGGATATGTATAGATATATGATATGTACAAATCACATCGGGGAGATTTATACATCCGGAAAGGAGAAAATTTGTTTGCAAGTTGTATTATCAGCTGCAATTTTAGGGGTAGAAGTATGTCCTGTTCAGGTTGAAGCAGATGTAAGTAACGGACTTCCTTCCTTTATAATGGTAGGATTTCCATCCGCTCAGGTAAAAGAAGCCCAGGACAGAGTACGTACAGCACTTAAGAATAACGGCTATCAGTTTCCACCAAAGAGAATCACTGTTAATTTCGCACCTGCGGATATGAAGAAAGAAGGTGCCGGCTTTGATGTTCCGGTCGCGGCCGCAGTATTGGCTGCTTTTGAAATCATAAGTTCGCGGGATGTCAATGGAGTCATGATGGCAGGCGAGATCGGACTGGACGGAGAGATTCATGCATTTCGGGAATCCTCCCATGGTATTGTGTGCGAGAAGTCTTGGATGCCGATTCTGCGTAGTTCCTTATGAGAATCTGAAAGAAGGAAGACTGATCAAGGATGTGCCGGTAGCAGGGGTAAAGAATCTGAAGGAACTGATCGAATGCATCCAGAATCCGGAACCATATCTGAAAATGGAAATACCAGGAGGATATTTCTGCAAGAAATACGGATAAAGGAATGGATTTCTCAGATATTGAAGGGCAGGAAGGCGCAAAAAGGGCAGCAGAGATTGCAGTAAGTGGCTTCCATAACATGCTTCTGATTGGACCGCCAGGGACAGGCAAGACGATGCTTGCCAGAAGACTTCCTACGATCATGCCAGGTCTGGGATTTGAAGAAAAACTGGAACTTACCAGAATTTACAGTATTGCGGGGCTTTTATCCAGAGAAAATCCTTTGATGAATGAAAGACCATTTAGAAGTCCCCACCATACGAGTACGCCACAGGCAATAGCAGGAGGGGGACGCAATCCGCGTCCCGGTGAGATTACACTGGCGCATAAAGGTGTGCTTTTCCTGGATGAAATGCCTGAATTTTCCAGGCAAGTCTGGAACTTCTGCGTCAGCCACTGGAAGACAAGGTGATTCAGATTGCCAGGGCAAGCGGTACATATAGTTTTCCAGCGGATTTTATGCTATGTGCCGCGATGAATCCCTGTCCCTGCGGATATTATCCGGATTTGAACCGATGCACCTGTACGTCGGGAGAAATTTCACATTATATGGGCAAAATTAGCCGTCCGCTCCTGGACAGGATCGACATCAGCACAGAAGTACCGCCGGTTTCTTTTGCACAGCTTCACTGTGGAAAGAAAGGGGAAACATCTGCAATTATCAGGAAAAGAGTAGAAAAAGTACAGAAAATCCAGGGAGAACGTTATAAAGACGAGAAGATAAGTTTCAACGGACAGCTGAGAAGCAGTCTGATCGATAAATACTGCCCTCTTACGGACAGTGCATCAAAGCTGCTTGCGAGAGCGTTTGAGAGAATTGCATTCAGTGCCAGATCCTATCACAGAATTTTGAAAGTAGCCAGAACGATTGCCGATATGGAGGAAGAAGAAATCATTGCCAGCCATCATATCGGAGAGGCACTTTCTTACAGAGCATTTGATAAAGATTTTGTCATAAAATAAAAGTCTGCGAGGTATTTTATATGGAAAGAACTGAGGTAGAAAAATTCGATTCAGAAAGTTCGGAAAGCATAGATTGGGAAAAAAATAACAGAAAGAGAAATCAGGTGTTGGGAAATTCCATGGATCAGATCCGATGTATCACAAAAACAAGTCCGGAGTATCCGAAAAAAATGAAGCAGTATCCCTCCATGCCCGCAAAGCTATATGTAAAGGAGAATGCCTGATCCCGACAAGATAACCGTAGCAGTAATCGGAGCGAGAATGTGCAGCCCATACGGCAGAATCCAGGCTTTCCGTTATGCGAAGGAACTAAGTCAGGCAGGAGTACAGATCATCAGCGGCATGGCTCTTGGGATTGATTCAGAAGGGCATAAAGGAGCCTGGAAGGGAAAATGCCTACATTTGCGGTGCTGGGAAGTGGAGTTGACGTGTGTTATCCGAAAACAAACAAAAACTTTACGAGAGAATTCTCTGGGAAAATGGCGGGATTATCAGTGAATGTCCGTTGGTTCGGAACCTGTATCCTGGCATTTCGGCGCGTAACCGCATCATCAGTGCCCTGTCAGATGCAGTTCTGGTGGTAGAGGCAAAAGAAAACAGTGCTCTCTGATTACAGCAGGTTTTGCACTGGAACAGGGAAAAATGGTCTATGCCATCCCAGGTGCTGTTACAGATACACTTAGCAGAGGATGCCATAAGCTGATCTACGATGGCGCAGGAATTGCCTACTGCCCGGAAATCATACTGGAAGAACTTGGAATCGGTGCAGAGAAAGCGTTGCAAACAGACGAAAAAAACAACTTAGGACTTGCAAGTGATTTGAATTTGGTGTATAGTTGTCTCGATTTACGACCAAAAAACCCCGATTACATAGTAAGAAAAACAGGCTTTTCGCCGGCACAGGTAAGCAACTGTCTGGTGGAGCTGACACTGCAGGGACTCATAAGAGAAAGCGGGAGACATTACTATGTAAGATGCAGTTAAGTTATTGTTCATGCGCCATTTCTGTTGCTGAGAACGGAGTGAACAGTAACGTGAATTAGCCGGATTGGGAAAAATCCGTTATCTGGTTAATAATAAGCTGTGAAAAGAATGAATTTGGCGTTATTGGACGCTTATAGAATTGCTATAGTGAACAGTAACAGATTACGACTAGGAGAGATAGCATGGCGAAATATCTGGTGATAGTGGAATCACCTGCAAAAGTGAAAACAATTAAGAAAGTTTCTTGGCGCGAATTACGATGTGGAAGCTTCAAACGGACATGTTCGCGATTTTCCCAAGAGCCAGTTTGGAATTGACGTAGAGCATGATTTTGAACCGAAATATATAACAATACGTGGAAAGGGAGAACTGCTTGCCAAGCTTCGCAAGTCTGCCAAGAAGGCAGATAAGATTTATCTGGCAACCGACCCTGACCGCGAGGGAGAGGCTATTTCCTGGCATCTGATGCAGGCCTTAAAAGAAGACCCGAAGAAGATGCACAGAATTACTTTCAATGAGATCACAAAAACAGCTGTAAGTCATCCATTAAACAGGCAAGAGAACTGGATATGGATCTGGTAGACGCACAGCAGGCAAGACGTATGCTTGACCGTATGGTTGGTTACAGTATCAGCCTCTGCTCTGGGCGAAAGTCAAGAGAGGTTTAAGTGCGGGACGTGTACAGTCTGTTGCATTGCGTATCATCTGTGACAGAGAGGATGAGATCAACGCATTTATTCCGGAAGAATACTGGGGTCTTGACGGAGAATTTCAGGTAAAGGGTGAAAAGAAACCGCTTCAGGCTAAATTCTACGGTACAGATAAGAAAATGAGCATCCATAACAAGCAGGAAATGGATGAGCTTCTGGCTTCCTTAAAGGATAAAGAGTATGAGATTACTGAGGTAAAGAAAGGCGAGCGAATCAAAAATGCACCTCTGCCATTTACCACAAGTACCTTACAGCAGGAAGCTGCCAAGACATTAAACTTTTCTACACAGAAGACGATGCGTCTGGCACAGCAGTTATATGAAGGAATCGATATTAAAGGAAATGGTACCGTTGGTGTGATTTCCTACCTGCGTACAGATTCTACCCGAATTTCTGAGGAAGCAGATGCTGCGGCAAGAGAATATATCACTGAACAGTATGGCGAGAATTATGTTTCCCAGTCAGAGAAAACAGTGAAAAAAGGACAGAAGATCCAGGATGCCCATGAGGCGATCCGTCCTACAGATATCAGCCGTACACCGGCTGTATTAAAGGAATCTCTGTCCAGAGATCAGTTCAGACTGTATCAGCTTATCTGGAGAAGATTTGCAGCGAGCAGAATGGCACCGGCGAAGTATGAGACGACTTCCGTAAAAATCGGGGCAGATGAATATATCTTTACAGTGTCTGCATCCAAAATCGTGTTTGACGGATTTATGTCTGTATACACAGATGAAGAAGATCAGAAAAAAGGAAATGTACTGAATCAGAGCCTTGAAAAAGGCATGAAGCTCACACTCAAAGAACTGAAACCAGAGCAGCATTTCACACAGCCGCCGGCACATTACACAGAGGCGTCCCTGGTTAAAACGATGGAAGAATTGGGAATCGGACGTCCAAGTACCTATGCGCCGACCATTACAACAATTATCAGCCGCCGCTATGTGGCTAAAGAACAGAAGAATCTATATGTTACAGAGCTTGGTGAGGTTGTCAACAACATCATGAAGCAGGCATTCCCGAGTATCGTGGATGTGAATTTCACAGCAACTATGGAAGGGCTTCTGGACTGTGTGGCAGCAGGTACTGTTAAATGGAAAACAGTAGTCAGCAATTTCTACCCGGATCTGAAGAGAGATGTCGATGCAGCAGAGGAAGAACTGGAGAAGTTGACATTCAGGATGAAGTCACAGATGTAGTCTGTGATAATTGTGGCAGAAACATGGTTATCAAATATGGTCCACATGGACGATTTCTTGCATGCCCGGGCTTCCCGGAGTGTAGAAATACAAAGCCATATTTCGAGAAGATTGGTGTTCCATGCCCGAAATGTGGCAAGGAGCTTGTTCTTAAGAAAACCAAGAAAGGACGTAAATATTACGGATGTGAAGATAATCCGGAATGCGATTTTATGTCCTGGCAGAAGCCATCCGCAAAGAAATGCCCAAAATGTGGA
>ENA-OQLB01001380-OQLB01001380.1-human-gut-metagenome-genome-assembly--contig:-NODE-1380-length-10339-cov-4.064238_pt1 | contig 10339 bp, 10 predicted proteins | sample MGYA00242656_ERZ504813 | MGnify/ENA primary metagenome ERZ504813 (study PRJEB26092, sample SAMD00036388) | human gut metagenome | host: Homo sapiens | study: EMG produced TPA metagenomics assembly of...
GGCGGGCGCTCTTGGGGCCGATGCCCGGCACCCGCAGCAGCATCTCGAAGGGGGCGCGGTTCACGTCCACCGGGAACAGCCCGTAGTGTTGGACGGCCCAGTTGCATTTCGGGTCGAGATAGGGGTTGAAGCTCTGGTTGTCCTGATCCAGTATCTCGTCGGCCTTGAACTGGTAGAACCGCAGCAGCCAGTCGGCCTGATAGAGCCGGTGTTCCCGCAGGAGCGGCGGCTTGGTATCCAGCGCCGGCAGGCGGTGTCGTCCGACACCGGGATATAGGCCGAGTAGAACACCCGCTTGAGGCCGTATTTCTGGTACATCCCCTCGGACAGCTGCAAAATGTGGTAGTCCGTCTCGGGCGACGCACCGACGATCATCTGGGTGCTCTGGCCGGCGGGAGCGAACTTGGGCGCGTGGCGGTAGAGGGTCAGCTCCTGCCTGCTCTCTTCGCCTGCCACCGAGATCTGCTTCATGGGCCGGAAGATGGAGTGGCGGCCCTTGTCGGGGGCGAGAAGATGGAGGCTCTGCTCGCTGGGCAGCTCGACGTTGACGCTGAGGCGGTCGGCGAGGTAGCCCATCTGCTGGATGAGCTCGGGGCTGGTGCCGGGGATGGTCTTGGCATGGATGTAGCCGCCGAAGTGATATTCGTTCCGCAGCAGGCGCAGAACGGTGAGCATCCGCTCGGTGGTGTAGTCGGGGGTCCCCAGCACAGCGCTGGAGAGGAAAAGTCCCTCGATGTAGTTGCGGCGGTAGAATCGATGGTCAGTTCTGCCAGCTCCCGGGGCGAAAAAGTGGCCCGGGGAACGTCGTTGGACTTCCGATTGACGCAGTAGCTGCAGTCGAAGGCGCAGCAGTTGCTCATCAGGACCTTCAGCAGGCTGACGCAGCGGCCGTCAGCGGTAAAGGCGTGGCAGCAGCCCGGCGCATAGCAGCTGCCGATGGTGCCGCGCTTCGCCGGATGGGACGCGCCGCTGGATGTGCAGGCTACGTCATATTTTGCGCTGTCGGCCAAGATGGTGAGCTTGTCCATCAGGGACTGTTCCATAGAAAGATACCTCCCAGAAGGGGATATCTCCCCCTTACCCCCACAGCTGCTGCTCGGAAGCGCCGTGGGGCAGGGGAGAGACTCACCACTTGGCCTTCGTCTCGACCACGCGGCCCGCGATGTGCAGGCGGTTCAGGTCCTCACCCTTGATGACCAGCTCGTTGTAAGCGGGGTTGAAGGGCTGCAGAACGACGCAGTTGCCCCGCTGGATATACCGCTTGAGGGTGCCTTCGCCCTCGTCGCCATAGACCAGCACGCCCAGGTCACCGTTTTCCAGCGTGTCCTGCTTGTGGACAAGGGCAAGGTCGCCGTCCTGGATGCGGGGCTCCATGCTGTCGCCGCGCACGACGAGGTAGAAGTAGTTGGAGGGGTCCTTGACGCGGGCATACTCCTGCCCATAATCCTCCTCAAAGGCCAGTGCGCCGTACCCGGCCTTCACGGTGCCGATGACCGGGATGAGGCTCTCGGCGTAGTTGCCGAAAAAGCGCTCCTCGGGGGTGGTCACGTTGGACACCGGACGGTAGAGCCCCAGCAGGAAATCGGCTGTGGTGCTCAGGATCTCAGCGATGCGGGCCACCGTGGCGGGGTCGGGAGAGGATTTGCCGCTTTCCCACTTGCCGACGGCCTGCTGGGTCACCCCCAGTTTGGATGCCAGCTCAGCCTGACTGATCCCCTTCTGCTTGCGGCACTGCTTCAAAAGCTCTGAAAACGACATGGTCGTACACTCCTTTACTCCGAGGTCAATATTTTATGCTTTTATTGTACAACAAAAAGATGTTTTTGTAAAGAGAAAAGTGAGCGGCCAGCCAAAAAAAGGTTGTCGCGTGAGAGGGATCTGCAGGGCTGGACGAAAAAGTTTCAATTTGGCTTGACAGAAGGCCGGAAATCTGGTAAATTAAATAGGCATTCGGTACGGCGTGTGCGAGTGCCCACGAGGAGAGATGTCCGAGTGGTTTAAGGAAGCAGTCTTGAAAACTGCCGTACGGCAACGTACCGTGGGTTCGAATCCCACTCTCTCCGCCATTTTTTTGAATAAGTGTAACGCACTTTGCTCTGGAGTAGTACTCAAGAGGCCGAAGAGGCGCCCCTGCTAAGGGCGTAGGTCGTCTAAACAACGGCGCGAGGGTTCAAATCCCTCCTACTCCGCCAAGAAAAAGCTCGATGGTTCGTTGAAACCACCGGGCTTTTTCCATTATTGCACGCTTTTGTGAATTTTCAGGGGCGGATGATTTACTTTTGCACCCGGATTTCTTATAATGGGATAAAACGGAAATGCCGGAACAGGAGGAAACGAGCAATGGCACTCAAAAAATTTGCCCGCAGGGACGTCATCCTGCCCGCAGCGGTCTTCCTGCTCACATTTGCGGCGGCCCTGTTTTCGCTCCGGCTGCTCTCGCTCAATCAGGAAAAGACGAGCGGCTGCGGGCTGTCTATGCGGCCGAGTCCACCATCAGCCGTGTGTCTTCCCAGCTGAACCGCTATCTGGCAGAATCGGACTTTATCAAAAAATATATCGAGTCGGGCCATGTGCTCCGTGAAGAGGAGTTTGCAGGTATATCCGGCAATATGCAGGATGGCAGCCGCGTCATCAAGACCCACGAGCTGGCGAAAGACGGCGTCGTCTCCCAGGTGTACCCGGTAGCGGGCAACGAGGCGGCCATCGGGCTCGATGTGCTGCATAACCCCGCCCGCAAAAAGGAAGCAAACCTTGCCAGGAACAGCGGGATGTACACCATCGCTGGTCCCTTCGAGCTGGTGCAGGGCGGAACGGGCGCGCTGCTGTTCGACCCCATCTATACCGATAGTAAAAAGGGGGAGCGCTCGTTCTGGGGCTTCTCCATCCTTGTTTTACAGTGGGACAACTTCATGGAGGAGGTCGAGCTGGACAAGATGGAGGAGGCGGGCTACCGGTATCAAATCTGGAAAAAAGACCCCTATACCGGCGAAAAGATCGTCATCGCGGAGAGCGAAGAGGATTTCCCCGGCAACGCGCTGGAAGTTGCGTGCAGCGTCCCCAACGATACCTGGTATTTTGAGATCATTCCGAAGGCCGGGTGGTTCTCGAACCAGCAGCTCTCGCTGAGCATCGCCATCGCCGCCATCATCGGCATGATGTTGGCCTATGCCTGCTGGGAGCTCATGAACCGGCACCGGAAGGACCTGCAGCACGAAGCGGCCCTTGAAAAGTCTGCGCAGGAGGCCCGGGCAGCCAACGAGGCAAAGACCCGCTTCCTGTTCAATATGAGCCATGACATCCGCACCCCGATGAACGCCATCATCGGCTTTTCGGAGCTTCTGGAAAAGCACATCGACGAGAAGGACAAGGTGCTGGATTACACCGAGAAGATACGCTCGTCCAGCGCATTTCTGCTCTCGCTCATCAACTATGTGCTGGAAATGGCCCGCATCGAGAGCGGCAAGGCTGTGCTGAAAGAAGAAACCGGCGACCTGTGTGCGCTGATGCAGACGCTCTCGGACGTCTTCGAGCCCTCTGTCCAGCAGAAAAAGCTGACCTGCACCTACCATACGGATGTCGAACATCCCTATATTGTGAGCGACCGCACCAAAGTGCGGGAGATATTGCTGAATGTCATCAGCAACGCCATCAAGTATACGCCCGAGGCGGACAGATTGCGGTGTCGGTGAAAGAACTGCCGGCTGAGAAGCCGAAGACGGGCCGCTATACCTTTACGGTTCAGGACGACGGCATCGGCATGAGCGAGGAGTATCTGCCCATATCTTCGAGGAGTTCACCCGTGAGCATACCAGCACCGAGAGCAAAGTCATCGGCACCGGCCTCGGCCTGCCCATCGTGAAGGCTCTCGTGGAGTGGATGCACGGCAGCATCGACGTGCAGAGCAAGCTGGGCACAGGAACCACTGTGACCATCACCCTCGGGTTCCCACTGGCGGATGAGGCCCAGAAGAGGGTAGAGGAGCAGGACACAGAGGGCGGCGCGGCCCAGCTCAGGGGCTGCCGCATCCTGCTGGCCGAGGACAACGACCTCAACGCAGAGATCGTCGTGACCATTCTGGAAGAGAGCGGCCTTACCGTGGAGCGCACTGCCGACGGTGAACGCTGCATCGAGCGCTCAAGGCCCACCCGGCGGGCTATTATGATGCCATCCTCATGGACATCCAGATGCCCAACATGGACGGCTATCAGGCAGCGAAGATCATCCGCAGTCTGTCGGGCAATTACCGCACCATCCCATCATCGCCATGACGGCCAACGCCTTCGACGAGGACCGCCAGAAAGCCCTCTCCGTCGGCATGGACGCCCATCTGGCAAAGCCTGTTGACGTGGAGCGGCTGTTTGGGATTCTGCGGAACGTGATAAGATGAGCCTATCATTTCATCTGTCAAAATCTCTGAAAATGAGGGCAATGGCGGAGTGCTCGGAAAGGAGCGTCCACCATTGTGCGTCCTGCAGGCTAACACTGTGCTTTGGTTACGGCGGAAATGCCGCCTTGACGAGTTGCGCTTGCTGATTTTTTCTGCAGCCTTTTGGCAAGGCTTTGAAAAATCAGAGCGCGGCCCCAGCCTCGCTTCCTGCTTCCGCCGCAGGCGGCGGTCGGCTCGGCTGCTGTTCAAGTCCGCTGGCCCGAAATAACAAAAAAGAACCCCGGCCTAAGCCGGGGTTCTTTTTTGTTATGGGCCAGGCAGGACTTGAACCCGCGACCAAGCGGTTATGAGAACGTCGCTAATTTTGAAATCCCGTTTTTCTTGTGAAATCTTGTGACTATCTGATAATTCCATGAAAGTGCTTTTGTGTACTTTGACGTAACTTTTGGTGGCTTTTTGTCTCTAAAACGGCTCTTTGTACCCAGAACCGTACCCAAAATTTTGGTACGAAACTCGACACTTACTGTTACCATTTTACCATGCCCATATAAAAACCTGAACATCCTGTGTGTGTGTCGTTCTTCATAAGGTACATCATTTCTGCCGTAAAAGCAATATCTATTTTTACATGGCTCACTTTCAAAAGAAGGTGAGCTTTTTCTTTTGCAGAAATCGAGAGACTAACTATTAAAAGTCAAGCCCTAAAATGAAAAAATCCGCCAACCATCCGCTGCCCATGACAAACATCATTCAAATGCTGGCCTTGGAGTAGCGAGGGTGACGGAGAGAACAGCAAAGCAAGCCCAGCCAACCCTCGCAAAAACAGAATAGCATTTGAATGCTTCGGTTTGTCAAGGGTTCGCTGCGCCAGCTAAGTTGTTCTTAGGTTTAACTCAAGCTCTGGAGAAAATCAAGTGATGGCAAGATATGCTTTACCGGACTTCTGCAAAGCGTAAATAAGTCGTACGAGTTTCTTTGTGGCATGAGATAGGGCAACATTGTAGTGCTTGCCTTCAGCTTGCTTTTTGGTAAGGTATTCAGTAAAAACAGGATTCCAGTAACAGACGTATTTGGTTGCAGTGTAAAGAGCGTATCGAAGATAACGAGAGCCACGCTTTTCCATGTGTGCATAGCAGTTTGTGAGTTTTCCTGACTGGTATGTGGACGGAGAACATCCGGCATAAGCCAAAACTTTATCAGGAGAGTTGAAATTTGAAAAATCCCCCACCTCTGCAAGAATCATCGCAGCAGAATAAAATCCCATTCCGGGAATCGAAAGGATTGGCGGTTTCAATTCATCCATGATTTTCCGAATGGCATCTTCTATTTCGTTGATTTCGGAGGTGAGTTCTTGAATGAGCTTAATGGTGTGCTTTAATTCCAAAGACTTAGCAGGCATAACAGAACCAATGGATGTTCTGGCTGCATCTCGGATATGAGTAGCTCGGTCTTTTCGGTAATGGCCTCTGGATGTTGTCACGAGGATGTTAGCCAATCTGGTCAGATGAGCTTCTGAAATCTGCTTTGCACCGGGATATTCACTGAGAAGAGCATAGATTGAAGTGCCGTGGATAGACGAAACAAGCTGTTCTAATTCTGGAAACAGGATCGTAACCAATCTGGACACCGACTGCTTTAGTTTGGCGCGTTCCTGAACTTTATCAAATCGGTATCTCGTGAGTGACTTTAGTTCTTCGTTGTGATATGCTGTATCTGTGTAGGACTTGAGGTCTACATCGGACAATAGCATAGTTGCAATCGTTTTTGCATCCACACGATCGGTTTTAGTTTTGCGAAGACTGAGGCTCTTTCGATACAGGTTGGTATGCAAGGGATTCATGACATAGACGGGCAGGTCGTTGTCAAGAAGAAACCCAAGGATATTGCAGCTGTAATGTCCGGTAGCCTCAAGCCCTACTTTTATTTTGTCTGATTTTTGAGTACAGTCTTTAATCGTTTGCAGCAGCCTTTTAAACCCATCTAGGTTGTTGGGGATGGTAAAGCAGTCAGCGAGGGTTGTTCCTTCTGAATCAAGGATGCAGCAGTCATGCTTATCTTTGGCAACGTCAATTCCAACACAGATCACTTTTGATACCTCCGCTATAGTATTTAATGCTGCTTAGGACCACAGACTTCTTTGCAGTTGTAACCTCGTTCTAAATAAACCGTCTGGCGGTATCTAACTGATTAACATTTCAACAAAGAAGCTGTGGTTGGAGCCTTTGTCAAACCGTCTTTGCGGTAGGAGGTGTTCACCAATCCACAGCATCCTATACAGTGTAGCATACCGCTGGAGAGCGGTCTATAAATACTACTCTTTATTAATACGAGGAGGTGTTGGTGGATGCCGAAAAGCGGCTTAAACGTAGCACTGAAAGGTCTCGATGATATTTTTTCGACCGAAGAGTCCCGGCAGGAAGAACAGCGGGAGCAGGTACAACAGATTCCCGTCAGCGAACTTTTCCCGTTCAAAAACCACCCGTTCAAAGTTCTGGACGATGATTCCATGACCCGGACGGTGGAAAGCATTTCGCAGTTCGGTGTGCTTGCGCCGCTGATTGCCCGCCCCAGACCAGAGGGCGGCTATGAGATCATCTCCGGGCATCGTCGGAAACACGCCGCAGAGCTTGCAAATCTGGACACCGTGCCTGTCATTGTGCGAAATATGGAGGATGATGCCGCCACGATATTGATGGTCGATTCCAATTTGCAGAGAGAACACATCCTGCCCAGCGAGCGGGCATTTGCGTACAAGATGAAGCTGGATGCAATAAAAAATCAAGGTGCTAGGTCAGATTTAACTTCGTCCCAAGTTGGGACGAAGTTGAGAGCCGATGAAAAAGTAGCAAAAGATTCAGGCGAAAGTCGCAATCAAGTCCAGCGTTTTGTGCGTCTGACGAACCTTGTCCCTGAATTGCTCGACATGGTGGACGAGAAAAAATCTCTTTTAACCCTGCGGTAGAACTGTCCTATCTGGACGAAAAACAGCAACAGGATTTTTTAGAAGCAATGGATGCTTCCCAGAACGCACCATCTCTTTCACAAGCCATTCGGATAAAAAAGCTGGCGCAGCAGGGTGAGTTTGACTATGATGCAGTCTACAACATTATGAATGAGGAAAAGAAAAGCGAACTGGACACCGTGACCATCAAAAACGAAACCCTGCGGAAATACTTTCCACGCAATTACACGCCCCGGCAGATGGAAAGCATCATCATCAAGCTGCTCGACCAGTGGCAACTAAAAAAGCAACAGGCAAAACAGAAGAAGCAGGAAGAAGCGCGCTGATCGCAGACTGAACCAAAAGACCCAGTTCCGGGTCTTTTTATTTTGCAAAAATTTTGGAGGAAACGTCTATGAACTTTACTACCACTCACATCCGTTCCGAGAAAGTCACCATTGATACTCGCATCTACACGATTCTGAACGGCAGAAAAAAGCCTGGTGAAGTCTATCTCGCTGCCATTGCCCCGGATATGGAGCTGACCATCATCACGCTGGACGAGGCTCCCGGCATCCTGCCCTGCTTTGAGGAGGATGATGCCTGCCTGAACCTTCCCAACACCTCGCTGCTGCTCTGCTACAACCCGGCGCAGGTGCTGAAGATGGGCGGAAAGCACTACCTGACCGGCCCGGTGATTCTTGTTCGCACCAACATGGACGGCGATGTCATCTCGCTGACCATCGATGAAGTCTACCTGTTCCAGAAGTATCTGGCAAGCCACAGCATCACCCTGATGGCAGACGACCAGAAGCTGCCCTGCATCTGCATGGAGTGAGGTGTGCCATGCTGAACTTTTTTATCGGTTTCGCATTTTTTGAAGCCGGCGCTTTTTTCGGCTTCTTCGTGGCAGCTCTGTTGAACGCCGCCCATGCCTGGCAGGAGATCTCTATCAAATTCGAGGAGGACGATAATGGAACAGAACGAGAACACCTTGTCGGTGCTGAAAATTGCACCGGGACAGTATCCGCAGCAGGTCGAGATTGACAACAACCTGAAAGCCTTGCAGGAGGCGGTGGGCGGCACGATTGCTGCTGTTTACCCCTTTGCAGACCCAGTGGCTATCATCTGCAATGACGATGGTAAGCTCATGGGTCTGCCCCTGAACCGTGCTCTTCGGGATGAAAACGGAGAAATGTATGATGCCATTGCCGGAGACTTTCTAGTGGTGGGATTGGGCGAGGAGGATTTTGCATCCCTGACCCCAGAACTGGCGCAGAAGTACGAGCAGCTTTTCCATCAGCCGGAAGCCTTTCTGAAGCTAGGCAACCGTCTGTTGGTGCTGCCGGTGCCTGATGAACCTCCCGCAGAAAAGCCCCGCACCAAGCCCCGGCAGAGCATGACCGCTAAAATCACCCTGCTGCACGGGAGGTGATGGCATTGCAGGAAGAAATCGAACAGAAATCCTTCAACCTGATGATCTCGACCACGAAATTGTCTGCCCGGACTGTCCTGCGGGCGATAAAAGCAGCACTTCGGCTGTACCAGTCCAAGGCATCCCAAGGCAAGCAGAGCGTCCGCACCCTTCTGCGGCAAAACCGGGGCGTGTCCAGCGTGGAGATCAGCAAGACCGGCATCCGTGGCTTAGAGCGGTATGCCAAAAAGTACGGCATCGACTACGCCATCCGCAAGGACACCTCCGAGGTGCCGCCCCGGTATCTGGTCTTTTTCAAAGCCTCGGACGCAGAAGCCTTCAATTCGGCGTTCAAAGAGTATTCGGCATCTCTGCTGAACAAAGACAAACGCCCCTCGGTGCTGGCAAAACTGCATGAACTGGTGCAGGCGGCGGCAGAACTCCCCGGCAAAGTCCGGCATAAGGAACAGGAGCGTGGACTGTGACACGAAAAAGCTGACAAAGCTGCTGGCACTGTATCTGCCCTATATTTTGCTGGGCTGGTGGGCAACCAACTTTGGCGAAGCGTGGCGGCTTGCGAGGGCAAAGAGCTGGGGGATAAGATCATGTCCATGATGGGCACCGTTCCGCTGGCGTTTGCGAACCCGCTGCCCAGCTTGCATCCGCTTGATATTCTGGTGGGTTTGTGCTGCGGCGCAGGGCTGCGGCTGGCAGTTTATTTGCGTAGTAAAAACGCCAAGAAGTACCGCCACGGCATGGAGTACGGCTCTGCCCGGTGGGGCACCGCCAAGGATATTGAGCCGTTCATGGCACCCAAGTTTGCAGACAACATCATCCTGACCAAAACGGAACGGCTGATGATGTCCAACCGCCCACCGGACCCCAAAAACGCCCGGAACAAAAATGTGCTGGTGGTGGGCGGCTCCGGCAGCGGCAAGACGAGATTTTGGCTCAAGCCCAACCTTTTACAATGTCACAGTTCCTATGTGGTTACTGACCCGAAGGGTTATAATTATCGAGGATAAAGCAAAGATGCGTTTACAAAATCAGAAAAGTATCGTATCTTTGTTACATATCGTATTCCCACTAAAAATAAAAGAAGGTGAAACTATGGCAAAATCCAACCAAGGAAAAATCACGGCACTGTACGAAAGGCTTTCCAGAGATGATGAGCCGCAAGGTGAATCTAACAGCATTCTGAATCAGAAAAAGTATCTGGAAGATTACGCTCGCAAAAACGGCTTTAACAACATCCAGCATTTTACGGACGATGGATACAGCGGAACGAATTTTCACCGTCCTCAGTTCACGCAGATGATGGAGAAGGTCAAGCGCGGCGAAATCGATCTGATCTGCGTCAAAGACTTTTCCCGCTTTTCTCGTGACTACATTGAAACGGGAAACTATCTGGAATGCACTTTTCCATTCATGGGCGTCCGCTTTATTTCCATCAACGACGGCTATGACAGCGACGATTACAAAGGCACAACGGGCGGTCTGGAAGTGGTTATGCGCAGCATCATCTACGCCGCATACAGCAAAGACCTTTCCGTAAAGACCACATCGGCAAAAATCCAGATGATGAAGCAGGGCAAGT
>ENA-OQLB01001381-OQLB01001381.1-human-gut-metagenome-genome-assembly--contig:-NODE-1381-length-10336-cov-5.243021_pt1 | contig 10336 bp, 10 predicted proteins | sample MGYA00242656_ERZ504813 | MGnify/ENA primary metagenome ERZ504813 (study PRJEB26092, sample SAMD00036388) | human gut metagenome | host: Homo sapiens | study: EMG produced TPA metagenomics assembly of...
CATTCTTGCTGATAGCGGATACGATTCGCGGGCATGGTGGGCAGATGCCTGTACAGGGCCACATGTCGTGCATGGTCCATACGACAGGTTTGCCTGAGGCAAGGATGTTTTCGATATTTTTCAGGGATAACATTCCCTGGTTGATCCAGTGGAGGTGAATGATGTCTGCTTGTTGGAACTCCGGCAGTGTGGTGATGTCCGTACCGGTGTTGGCGATGTCAACGGCAAAGATGTTGTCTCTTTTGAAGCGGTTGGCTTTCCATATGACGATACGTTCCCATACGAATTTCCACACCATACGCCAGTTGTGGCTTAATGAAACTACGGTAATCCGGTCTGTCTGCTTGTCGCGCACCAGGAGTTTGGCTTTGATGCCGTTGTTCTTGAGCGATTCCATGAGTCGGCTGGCTGCTACGGCTGCTCCACCGATACGTTCGGATGTATTGATTAATAGTACTCTCATAAATTTATCTTTCTTGGATAGCTTGCTATCCGATAGCATTGCGCGCCCTTATCTGGTGCAAAAGTACTGCTTTTGCTGCTTTCTATTCCATAAATTCCTCTATTTTTTTAGTCTGTAATCGCTAAACTCTCTATCTTTGCATCACATTATATTGTTTGTATCAATGGGAGAAAAAGGAATGAAATGGTTGGGGCAGTTGTGGCAAAGTTTCCTCAGTGTGGTGAAGATATTGCTGCAGTCCAAGTGGCATACGCATTTACCGTCATCATTCGGTAATCCGGAAGAGCTGCTGATACTGGCCAACGGTCCTTCGCTGAGCCGTACGGTGCAGGAAGCTCCGGAGTTTATAAAAGGAAAGACGCTGTTGGCAGTGAACTTTTGTGCCACTTCCCCGATGTTCGAACAGCTTCGGCCGGAAATCTACCTCATAGCCGATCCTTTGTTCTGGATTGTTCCTGAGAAGCGGGTGCAACTGTTTCAAACGCTTGCTGAAAAAACCACTTGGCCAATGAATTTCTTTGTTCCGGCACGCGCTTGAAAAACAAGGAATGGCAGCCGATGCTGGCAGGCAATCCCAACATCAGGCTCTGCATTTACAACACCACTCCGATTGAAGGTTTTCAAGGTTTCTGCAATTGGATTTTCAATAGAGGGTGGGGAGTGCCGCGTCCGCATAACGTACTGATACCTTCCATAGCCATAGGACTGCGCCTGCCTTTCAGGAAAATCTATCTGGCGGGAGCAGACCATTCCTGGCTGCCCGAGATTACAGTGACGGATGACAACGTGGTGCTGATGCACCAGAAACATTTTTATGACCAGAACAAGTCACAGGCAGCAACGGTGAAGCAGGAGAACCTGAACAGTGCCCGGTTGTATACTATACTTTATCATATGTATGTTGCTTTCAAGTCCTACTTCGTGCTCGAAGACTATGCGCGGAAGTTGGGCAAGGAGGTGATTAACATTACTCCGGCCAGTTATATAGATGCTTTTAAACGAATGAAAATATGAGAGACGGAATTATCATTCAGGCGCGTACCGGTTCGACCCGGCTGCATAACAAAATATTGCTTCCTTTCTATGGTGAGCAGCGTATTATCGACATCTTAATCGGCAATATCAAGCAGGCTTGCGCCGGCAAGACAATTGTCCTTGCCACTACGGACCGCCCGCAGGATGATATATTGGAGGAGGTTGCCCGCGAAGCGGGTATCTGTTGCTACCGGGGAGACGAGAACAACGTACTCGACCGTTTCGTACAAGCGGCTGCGGAGTTCAATCTCGACCGCTTTATCCGCGTTTGTTCGGACAATCCTTTTCTGCGTCCGGACACTTTCCCGGCTTTCTTCAGGAACATGATGCCCGGCCGGCGGACTACATCGCCTACGGCTTTGCTGACGGTCGCCCGACCATCAAGTCGCATTTAGGACTGTTTGCCGAGTTGACGACAACCGATGCCTTGCGTCGCGCCGCTGCTGCCACGCAGGAAAAGCTGTATATAGAGCACGTTACGATTTATCTCTATACGCATCCCGAAGTATTCAGCGTCCGTCTGCTGCCGTTGCCCGATGAATTGGAAGGGAGGTTGGACCTTCGCTTTACGCTTGACACAATGGAGGATTTCACTTTGTTGCAAGAGCTTTATGCCGCTTTCTATGAACAGACCGACCGCAGTGTCCACGCACTGCTCAGGTTGGTGGAAAAGCATCCGGAGTATCGCGTTAGGATGTTGGAGAATATTGCGAGGAACGAAAAGTAAGATATACTCCCATACTGATTATAATAACAATTGCTGAATGAAGAGTACATACATTATCGGAGAAATAGGACAGAACCACAACGGCTCCGTCGATATAGCTAAATTGATTGTCGATTTGGTGTCACGCCCTGTACGCGAAGAAGTCTTTAATCTGGAACTGCGCCCTATGGATGCGGTGAAGATGACCAAACGGGACTTGAGCGAAGAACTGACCGATTCGCAGATGAATCGCCCCTACGACTCTCCTCACTCTTTCGGCCGTACTTATGGCGAGCATCGCGCTTACCTGGAGCTGACGGACGAGGAGCATTTCGATGTTTATAAGCACGCCAAGTCATTGGGATTGGACTTTGTGGAGACCCTGTGCTCAAAGGGGTGCATGTCTCTGCTGAAACTCTTCACTCCCGACCGCCTGAAGGTGGCGAGTCGCGACCTTACCAACCTGCCGTTGCTGGAGGTGATGGCCGAAACCAAAATACCCATTATCCTTTCCACCGGCATGGCAGGGAAGAAAGAGTTGGACGATGCCTTGGAGGTGATTACCCGCTATCACAACGATATATCCATATTGCATTGCGTGTCGCAATATCCCACCCGGCCGGACAACCTGAACCTGAAAACGATTGCCTATCTGAAGCGCCATTACGGGCAGTATCCTATCGGTTTCTCCGACCATACCATCGGCATTGCAGCTCCGGTGGTTGCCGTAGGCATGGGGGCGGAGATTATAGAGAAACACATCACCATCGACGCCGTATGAAAGGCACAGACCAGCAAGGCTCCTTAGGGCCGGACGGGGTGAACCGCATGATTCGCGACATCCGCATAGCCGAGCATTGGCTGGGTAGGGAAGAATTGTATATCGATCCTGCTGTTGCTGCCGCCAAAGTGAAGCTGGAGCGTTCCATTGCCACGAATAAGGCGTTGCATCCCGGAGATATTATTAAGGAGGAGGATATTCACTTGCTCAGTCCGGGCGACGGATTTAAGTGGGCGGACTGCGATAAGGTGGTAGGCCGCCAAGTGCGGAAAGAGATACCACGCAACGAGATCATTTATCCCGATTCTATCATTTAAAGTTTGGCACGCTTATGTTACCGAAGTTAGTAATTACCGATATAGACGGTGTGTGGACCGACGGTGGAATGTATTATACCGCCGACGGTGATGTTATGAAGCGTTTTTCCGTAAAAGACGGCTGGGGGGTGATTTTCCTGCGCGAGCTGGGCATACCCGTAGCTATTATGACCGGAGAAAACACGCAAATCGTGCAGAAACGTGCTGATAAGCTGAAAATCAAGTATTGTTATCTGGGAGTAAAGGATAAGGTGGCACAGGCGAGGGAACTTTGTCGCGAACTGGGCATTTCATTGGATGAAGTGGCTTTCATTGGCGATGATTTGAATGACTTGCCGTTGCTGCGTCTGGTAGGTTACAGCGCTTCTCCTGCCAATACGCCCGGATATGTAAAACGCGAGGTGAAGTACGTGACGGCTGCGCATGGCGGCTACGGCGCTTTCCGCGAGTTTGTGGAGAAGCTGCTGGAAGATAACGGAGTGCTGGAAGACACCGTCAGTAAGTTTCTGTGAGCTACTGCATCCTTAGCTTTAGCAGCAGGAGGAAGCGTTGTATGGTGTAGTCCCTTGATGTGTTGAGGGTTTCGGTCCATTCAAAGAGACCTTGCTTCTCTCTTCCTTTTTGGCTGTCGGCGGAACAGGCATCTCCGCGATGCAGGGTCTTGTAGAGATATTGTGCGTATGAACGGTTGTAATAGTGATTAATCTGTATTTCGGATTCTCCTTTCCGGGGCGACCGCATAATCCAATAGTGTATAAACTTTTTAAACTCGTTGACAGGGAGTATCGTTGTCTTTATCCCTAAGAAACGTACGTCGGGATAGAACATGTGGCACTCAAACCTGTGGAAAGTATAGCTGGTGTTGACAAAGGACTTGCCGGAGTTCGCCGGATGCGGCCAGCAAGCTGTATATTGCTCTATCACCAGTTGGCTGTCGTCATGTTGCAGCCTGCCCGATGTACCGAACTGTTTCCAGTTCACATAGACGGTGGGATACTTGTCGTATTTCTGTATCCAGTTCCGTATGTTTTGTTCCCGGCGCAGGCAAATGAATTCATCCAAATCAATGTAGGCTATCCAGCGTGTCTCATCTTTTGCTTTTTGGAAACAATCTTTGTAGGCCGGCAGTTGGCCGAATTGTACGGGCCATTCCGTCAGGGTGACTTGTCCTTTCTCTATATAGGAGCAAGGATGTCTGATAATTGTCCTCCGAAAAATTGTTGTACAGATAGAAATGTTCTACGCCTATCAGCAGATGGTACTCCAGCCATTCTTTCAGGAAAACACTCTCATTCTTGAATATGGCGCAGACGGCTACGGTGTATTTCTTTTGCTGTTTTCCGGTTTTCTTCTGCATATTGAGGCAGAGAAAGGACATCGCATATCTGATGTATCTGATAAACGTCCAAAACAGCGTTCTTTTATTTGTTTCTACATGAGTGATGTATTCCATGATGGTTTTCTTCTTATTTACTCTCCCTTTTCAGGATATATTTGATGGACTCCTTAAAAATAACCGATTTTCCTGCCCACATGATGGTTGCATAAAGCAAGACGGCAAGTGCCGTTTTGCATGCGAGGGACATGTAGGGGTTGGCAATGTTTTGGGTCAACACGTAAGTCACCGTTGTTGTTGCGATTGCTGCCATGAGGAATGGCAACAGGTCTTTCAGCATCTCGGAATATTGGAGTCCGATGCTTTTTCGTGCAAAGGCGTTCCATATTCCCAGCCACATGACATTGATTGTCGTAAAGGTGGCCAGCATGGCGAAGATGCCGTAGCGGCTCATGAATATGAGGCCAATATCTGGAGAATGCCGAGTGCAACCGTATTCCACATGTAAACTTGGGACTGTCCCCGGCTGATAATCATGTTCGAATATAGCTGTTGATAGGGATAACGGCTCCCCAAACGCATAGCAGCTGAAGGATGCGTACGCTGGCCTGCCATTTGTCGGTTATGGTGATCGTAATGAGTTCAGGAGCTATCAATGCCAGTCCCAGCATGGCGGGGAAGGATATGAATGAGACAAAGCGCAGCATTTTCCTGAAAACATTCTTTTGCCTCTCCACTTCGGACGATACCTGTATCAGTACGGGCTGGGCAACGTTGGTCACCATGCTTGTCACAAGCGAACTTCCCATCATCATCCATTTGTTTCCCTGGGTGTAGTAGCCACTTGCCGGGAAGTATAGTATTTTCCCATCAATACGGTCAGTATGTTCTGGTTGATTTGGTTGAAGATGTTGGTAAAGGCAATTTTGATGCTGAATGGCAGCATTTCTTTCAGGGGGGCGGCACTGAACTGGAGTGTCGGCTTCCAAGGTGACTTGTACCATAGCATGCTTACCATCAGCAGCATGTAACTGACCTGCTGTGTGGCTATCGCCCAATATGCCATTCCGCAATATGCCATTGCCAAGCCTATGCATCCCGAGCAGAACAAGGCAATCAGATTGATGTGTATCTTCTCTTTGATCATCAGCCGTTTGGTGAAGATGGCCCCATGCACAGTACCTGTACAACCTATCAGAAAGCCCAGAAACATGAAACGGGAAAGAGGGGCCAGTTCGGGAATCCCATAGAAACCAGCGATGAACGGAGCGCTGAGAAAGAGCAAGATATACAGGCAAAATCCGGCGCTTAGGCTGAACCAAAAGACAGCGTTGCAGTCTTCTTGGGTTATCTTCTCCTTATTGATGAGGGCTGCGCCGAATCCACCTTCTTGAATGACGCTTGAAATGGCCGAGAAGATTGCAAGCATGCCAATCATTCCGTAGTCCGAAGCATCAAGAAGTCGCGCAAGGAAAATCCCGAAGAACAGATTGAAAAGTTGCTGCAGCCCGTTGCCTACGCCTCCCCAAAACAATCCTTTAGCGGTTTTTGCTTTTAATGACGACTCCTTCATGCTACATGACCGGAAATTAGTGCAAACCTTTTATTTCACTTCACTGCCCGGCTTCACTTCGCGCAGCAGTGAGGTGACGGCCAATGCACCGTCATAGTTTTCGGCGGAAAGTATCATGCCTTCGCTCACCAGCCCGTTTTTGAATTGGCGGGGAGCGAGGTTGGCAATGAACAGCACTTGCTTGCTACCAGCTCTTCCGGTTGATAGTGTTGTGCGATGCCGCTGACGATGGTGCGGTTTTCCAGTCCGTCGGCTATCTTGAACTTCAATAGCTTTTTCATTTTGGGTACGGCCTCACATTCCAATACGGTTCCTACGCGAATATCCAGTTTCTCAAAATCTTCGAATGAGATAACGGGCTTGATAGGATTGGCCTTGTAGCCGGCGGCCTCATTGGCTTTCTTGGTAGCGAGCAGTTTGTCCACCTGCGCTTGGATAACGTCGTCCTCGATCTTTTCAAACAGAAGTTCGGGCGCTGCCAGTTGATGTCCGGCGGGAAGCAGGTCGGTGTGTCCCAGTTCTGCCCAGTCGAAACTGTCCATGTTCAGCATTTTGCGAAGTTTCTCACTACTGAAGGGCAGGAACGGCTCGAAAGCAATGGCAAGGTTGGCAACCAACTGTAAGGAAATGTTCAGAATGGTGGCTACACGTGACATATCTGTTTTGGCAAGTTTCCAGGGTTCGGTATCTGCCAGGTATTTGTTGCCGATGCGTGCCAGGTTCATGGCTTCTTTCTGTGCGTCGCGGAATTTGAATACGTCGAGCAGCTTTTCCACTTCTGCTTTCACATCGGCGAACTCTTTAAGGGTTTCCTTGTCATAGTCGGTTAATTCGCCTGCTGCGGGTACTGTACCGTCGAAGTATTTCTTGGTGAGTTGCAAGGCGCGGTTCACGAAGTTGCCGTATACGGCTACCAGCTCGTTGTTGTTGCGTGCCTGAAAATCTTTCCAAGTGAAGTCGTTGTCCTTAGTCTCCGGAGCGTTGGCTGTAAGCACATAGCGCAACACATCCTGTTTGCCGGGAAAGTCCGCCAGATATTCGTGCAGCCACACCGCCCAGTTGCGGGAAGTGGAAATCTTGTCGCCTTCCAGGTTCAGGAACTCATTGCTGGGCACGTTATCAGGAAGGATATAGCTGCCTTCCGCTTTCAGCATAGCAGGGAATACGATGCAGTGGAACACGATATTGTCCTTTCCGATGAAGTGAACCAGACGTGTCTCCGGATCTTTCCACCATTTTTCCCACGAGTCGGGAAGCAACTCTTTCGTATTGCTGATGTAGCCGATAGGGGCGTCGAACCATACGTAAAGCACTTTGCCCTCGGCGCCTTCCACCGGAACGGGGATACCCCAGTCGAGGTCGCGGCTTACGGCACGCGGTTGCAGTCCCATGTCGAGCCAGCTTTTACATTGGCCGTATACATTGGGACGCCATTCTTTGTGGTCATCCAATATCCATTGGCGGAGCCATGCCTCATGCTTGTCGAGTGGCAGGTACCAGTGCTTGGTTTCGCGCATTACGGGCTGGCTGCCGCTGATGGCGCTTTTAGGATTAATCAGGTCGGTAGGGCTGAGGCTCGTACCGCACTTTTCGCATTGGTCGCCATAAGCGCCTTCGGCATGGCAGTGGGGGCACTCGCCGGTGATGTAGCGGTCGGCAAGGAATGTTTTGGCTTCCTCGTCGTAGTATTGCATACTGGTTTTCTCGATAAATTCGCCTTTGTCGTACAACTTACGGAAGAATTCGGAAGCTGTGTCGTGGTGTGTCTTTGAGGTTGTGCGGCTGTACACATCGAACGAAATGCCGAACTCCTCGAAAGATTGCTTGATGAGTGTATGATAACGGTCTACCACATCCTGAGGAGTAATTCCTTCTTTCTTGGCGCGGATGGTAATAGGTACCCCATGTTCATCGGAACCGCCGATAAAGACTACATCTTCTTTTTTAAGTCTCAGGTAGCGGACGTAAATGTCAGCAGGCACATATACCCTGCGAGGTGTCCGATATGGACAGGCCCGTTGGCATAGGGCAGTGCCGATGTTACGGTAGTACGTTTGAATTTCTTTTCCATATTTATAGTATGTATCTCTTTTGTTATGAAGCTTTTAGTTACGCAAAGATAGCGGTTTTCTGATGATTGCACAAAAGAGATAGGCGAATTATATCAAATTTGATAGTAATTGTTGTTGTTTTCTTCATCACCATATTCTTCTGCAAAGAGACTGATTATATGTCAAACACCTGAGTTAAAAGTATATCATTGCGAAGGTAAACATAGTTTGTCCGTAAGCAGAACTAAAAATTATACTTTCATTTCTATAAATGAAGCCTTCGTTTATACAAATCAAACCTTTATTCCTATAACCGAAGCTTTGATTTATAGTTTTCCTTGCAGGCAAGCAATGTTTGCTTCCTCAGTCAAAGAATATTTTCTTATAATGATTGTTTTTACGCATACAAAATGTATATTTGTGCATTATATATAGTGAACTTGACAGACATAGATTATGATAACAAACCAATTGCTGCATCCTGCCAGTATTGTGGTGGTGGGGGCATCCAATAATGTACATAAACCGGGAGGTGCTATCCTGAGAAATTTGATTAGTGGTGGATATGCGGGAGAACTGCGTGCCGTCAATCCCAAAGAGACGGAGGTGCAGGGAGTTGCCGCTTATGCCGATGTAAAAGATATTCCGGATACGGACCTGGCGATCCTTGCCATACCGGCAGTGATGTGCCCGAATGCAGTGGAGGTATTGGCTGCCGAAAAGCAGGTGCGGGCGTTCATCATTCTTTCTGCCGGATTTGGAGAGGAGACACATGAGGGTGCGCTTCTGGAAGACCGTATTTTGGAAACGGTAAATAAGTACGGAGCTTCCTTGATAGGTCCCAACTGCATCGGGCTGATGAACACGTGGCATCACAGTGTGTTCAGCCAGCCGATACCGAACTTGCATCCGCAGGGTGTCGATCTGGTATCCAGTTCCGGAGCAACTGCGGTATTTATATTGGAAAGTGCGGTTACCAAGGGGTTGCAGTTTAATTCTGTGTGGTCTGTGGGCAATGCCAAGCAGATTGGGGTGGAAGACGTGCTGCAATATATGGACGAGCATTTTGATCCGGAAAAGGATTCCGGGATAAAGCTGCTTTATATAGAAAGTATAGGCGACCCTGACAGGCTATTGTTCCACGCTTCTTCATTAATAAAGAAAGGGTGTAAGATTGCGGCTATCAAATCCGGCAGCAGTGAGAGCGGGAGCGCGCGGCATCTTCGCATACGGGAGCCATTGCCAGCTCCGATTCGGCAGTGGAGGCTTTGTTCCGTAAAGCGGGTATCGTGCGCTGTTATTCGCGTGAGGAGCTGACCACAGTGGGGTGTATTTTCACCTTGCCGGAATTGCAGGGAAAGAATTTCGCCATTATTACCCATGCCGGCGGTCCGGGTGTGATGCTGACTGATGCGCTAAGTAAGGGTGGACTGAATGTGCCGAAGTTGGAAGGTGAGCTTGCCGAAGAGTTGAAAGGTAAGCTTTTTCCGGGCGCTGCGGTCGGAAACCCGATAGATATTCTGGCCACCGGAACGCCTGAGCATTTGCGGCTTTGCTTGGAATACTGTGAAGAGAAGTTTGATAACGTGGATGCGGTAATGGCCATTTTCGGTACACCGGGGTTGGTTACCATGTTCGAGATGTATGATGTGCTGCACGAAAAGATGCAAACCTGCAAAAAACCTATCTTTCCTATTCTTCCTTCCATCAATACGGCAGGGGCTGAAGTGTCTGCTTTTCTGGCTAAAGGGCATGTCAACTTTGCCGACGAAGTGACGTTGGGTACGGCGCTTTCACGCATAATGAATGTGTCGAAACCTGCGAATAACGAAATAGAGCTTTTTGGCGTGGATGTTCCTCGTATTCGCCGTATCATAGACTCCATTCCCGAGGACGGTTATATAGAACCGCATCAGGTGCAGGCATTGCTCCGTTCCGCAGGGATTCCGGTTGTAGAGGAGTTTGTGTCTGCAAATGAGGAAGAGGTGCTTGCCTTTGCCCGTCGTGCCGGATTTCCGGTGGTAGCGAAAGTGGTGGGCCCTGTACATAAATCCGATGTAGGTGGTGTGGTGCT
>ENA-OQLB01001382-OQLB01001382.1-human-gut-metagenome-genome-assembly--contig:-NODE-1382-length-10314-cov-2.148326_pt1 | contig 10314 bp, 14 predicted proteins | sample MGYA00242656_ERZ504813 | MGnify/ENA primary metagenome ERZ504813 (study PRJEB26092, sample SAMD00036388) | human gut metagenome | host: Homo sapiens | study: EMG produced TPA metagenomics assembly of...
CGCCGCTTTCCACTGGAAAGCGGCGGGCGGCTTTTTTGCTGCGCAGGGCAGCGTTTGGGACAGTATGGTTACGCCGTAAGGATCTGCAGCAGCTTTTCTGCACTGCGGTCCCAGCTGTAGCGGGCCAGCACGGCGGCAGCGGGTGCCTGTGCGGGGGTGATGCTGTCAACATCGCCGTGGTTGACGGCAAGGTCGATATAGGCGGCACTGGGGCCGTAGACCTCGCGCATACAGGGGGTATCGCTGACGATAATCTCGGGCGCACCGCAGGCGGCAGCCTCAAGCGGGGGGATGCCGAAGCCTCATACAGGGTCGGGAACAAAAATGCACGGCAGCGGGCCATCAGCGCCTTGGCCGCACCGTCCGACACATAGCCCAGATACAGCACATTCGGCAGATCGGCAAGCCCGAGGCGCTCTGCCTGGCCGCAAGGCTGCCGCCGCCTGCAATGGCAAACACCGCATCGGGCCGTGCCTTGGCTGCACGCAGCACCCACGGGAAATTCTTGTTCTTGAGCAGATTCGCCATGCTGAAATAATACGCGCCCGCTTTCAGCTGCGGATAGTCTGCAAAGATGCCGTCATCGGGCGCGATGCGCTCCATCTGCTGCCAGGCGTTGTAGACGACCTCTATTTCGGACGCAGGCACGCCGTAATATTTGGTGATTTCGCTTTTGGAGAACTCCGATACCGTGATGATGCGCTCGGCTTTTTTGGCAATGCAGCGATACTGCAGGCGGTGCCATGCCGCACTCAGCCGGCCGCGCGGATCGGTATAGAAGTCCGGGCGGGCACGGTAGCAAACATCGTGTACGACCGCAATGCCCCGAAAGCCGAAAAGCGGAATTACATTGCAGGTGGCAAGCCCTTTGGCACCGCGCTGCTTCAGATAACGCGGATAATCCAGCTGCTGCCATACGCCGCCCTTGTGCGTGCCGAAGGGCACAGTCTTTATGTTTGTATACGGCGGTGTCTCAACCCCCTGCGGGGTGACGATCTCCACAAGGCCGGGCGGCACAATGCGGTCGAGTGCTGCGAGCAGCTCGATGGAATAGCGCTGGATCCCGGAAAGGCGCTGGGCAAAAAAGGAGCCGTCAACGGCCCAGACAGTTTCAGACATGAGTAAATACCTCTTTATAGCGCAGAATTTTGTTGACGCTTTGGTCAAGGCGCTCCTGCGTGATCGTGCCGTTTTGTACGGCCGCCAGCACGGCAGCGTAGCCTCCGGCAGGGAGTTTGGCATCAAAAGTACATCACAAGCCAGCCTGCAGGGCCAGCACAGCAGCCTCACCGGGGGTGTAGGCATCGGCGATGGCATCCATCGCCAGCGAATCGGTGATGATCAGCGTGTCTTCGGCGTTCTGAATCATTGCGACCAGCTGCGGCGAGAGGGTGGCCGGGGTATCGCTGCCTGTCACATTCGGCGCAGCAATATGCCCCACCATGACGGCGTGCAGGCCGGTGTCCGCCCCAAAGGCAGCAGCTCGCAGCTTGCCAGTTCCTCCTGCGTTTTGTAGGTCACGGCCAGCGCTGTGTGGCTGTCCTCGGCGGTGTCGCCGTGGCCGGGGAAATGCTTGAGGGTCGGCAGAATGCCGTTCTGCCGCAGACCGTCTGCCATAGCGGCGGCCATGGCAGCAGCGGTACCGGCATCGGACGAGAAAGCGCGGGTGCCGATGATCGGGTTATCCGGGTTGGTGTTCACATCGGCATCGGGCGCAAAGTCCATAGTAAAGCCGTATTCCTTCAGATAAGCACCGATGGTCTGCCCCATGGCGCGGGCGTCCTCGGGGTCGCCGCTTGCGCCCACAGCTGCGGCGCTGGCATAGCGTGGCAGCGTAAACGCATCGTTATTCGCCAGACGGGCGATAAGGCCGCCCCTCCTCATCCACCGCGATAAACAGCGGCGTGGCGCTTGCGTCCTGCAGCTCTTTATTAAAACGCGCCAGCTGGGACGGCGATTCGATGTTTTTGCCAAACTGGCAGATGCCGCCCACGGGGTATTGCTGCAGCGCCCTGCGCATATCGTTCGTCACAGTGGTCACGCCATCGGCCTTGGCATCGTTGATCGTTTCCTGCGAAAGGCTCAGGTCGAGTGCATCCGGGCGGACGATGAAAAGCTGGCCGACCTTTTCTTCCAGCGTCAGCGCATCGGCGGGCTGCGCTTCTACAGCCGGTGTTGCTGCCGGGGCGGGCGTCGGGGCAGGCGTTGGCACAGCCGCATTGCAGGCGCAGAGAGCCGCCAGCAGAAGCGGCACGAAAAAGCGCTTTCATGGAATACCACCTTTCCGGGGGGTGCGGGCAGCGGCCCCTTTTGTATCGCTCATCGTATACTATATAGTAGCATATTTCCCGGCTCCGGGCAAGAAAAATGCGCTGCCCGGCGCAGGGCAGCGCATTGTATCATCATTCCGGCAAACTGTCGGCGTAGTCATCCTCCCCGCCGATGGGGTACTGCGCCACCGGGTCGCTGGCGGCAGTTTCGGCGGTGGCCGTTTCCTCGTATAAGCTTTCCTTTGTCACCGCGTAGGCAAGCTTGGAATCGGCGTTGACCTCATACACAACAGTCGGTGCGGCATCGCTGGCAAGATAACACAGGCTGTCCCCGTCACTGCCGTCCGCAGCAGCGGCCACCGCATTGCCGAACCGCACGGTCAGGCTTGTGCCGTCAGTGAAGGTCAGCACGGCCGTGACATCGGGGCTGTCCAGACCGTAGGCGGTATCGGCCTCGGGCGCGGTGACGGTCCACGCCGTCTGCATCTGCAAAATCGTGCTGGCCATCTTTTTGATGCTGCTCTGGCTCACGGGATAGTCCGGGTCATCTGTCAGCGTCCAGCTGCCGTCCGTCTGGGTAAACTGCAGGTCGTTCACCTGCATGGCCGCCACATCGCTCAGCGTCTTGTCGGTCAGCGTCTGCGCCTTGTAGAGATCCCGCGGGGACTTGCTCAGGGTCGCAAGGTCGCTGCGCATAACGGTATACGCTGCACCGCTTTCATCGTAGACATAGTAGACATCGGCAACGGCGTTCAGCTGGTCCACCGTCAGGGCAAGGGTCTTTTCCCCTGCGCCGATGGTGATGGTCATCTGGGGTGCAGCGCTCTTTTCGGGCAGCTCGGCAAGGTCACTGCCCTCCAGCTTGCGCAGCGCCGCCAGCGCGGCATACTGATCCACAAGGCTTGTGACCTTTTCCTGATCCAGCGGCAGGGCCGGGTCGGAATCCAGCATCCAGTCCCCTGTGCTGCCCTTGAGCAGGGTCACATCCATATTATTGCCGGAGTAGGCCAGCCGGTCGATCTCCTCTGCCGTAAAGCCGCACAGCGGGATCGTTGTATCTGCAGCATCCGTGCTGCTGCGGGTCAGCACCGCCAGCAGGATGCCCAGCAGGGCGGCTGCGGCAAGCAGCACGGCCAGCGGCAGCAGCTTTTTTTGTTTTTTGCGTTGTTCTTCATGGCTCTCCTTTATCTGCGGCGGCGCACCACGCAAATCACGCACCCGCGATCAGACAGACGATGGGCAGTACCAGCGTAAAACAGCACGCCCAGCGGCACAGCCGCCGAGACCGGCACATTCAGCGAGGCGGCGCTCATGCTCTTGGCATTGATGACTGCCGTGGTCTGCGCGCCGTTCAGCCAGTTGACAGCACTGCCCAGCAACTGTGCATTGCCGCCCGACACCTGCTGGTTGATGCTGCTCAGCAGCAGGTTCGGGCAGTTGACCCAGACGACACGCGCCCCGGTCGCGGCATTCTCAGCCGCAACGGCCACGGCAAAGCTGCCTTCTGGGTCGGTGTCAGCCTTTTGGGCGGTCTCGGCAGTGGCGTAGTTTTCCATCGCGTAGGCTGTATCACCGGTGGTCAACAGCTGGGTAAAGGTAAATTCACTGTCCTCATCGGTGGTGATGCCCTGCGCGATGGGGGTGTAGACCATCATGCTCTGCGACACGCCCGCCGATGATCTCATTGCTGACCACCGTGGGCAGCAGGTAGGTCTGCGGGTAACCGTAGGGGTAATGGTCGGCGTCCGTTTCGATCAGCAGACCGGGCTGGCGGTTCATGCCGCAGGCGGCCAGCACGGAATCCAGCTTCGGCGTTGCGGTCGTAAAATCGGTGGTCACAAACAGCTTGCCGCCGTTTGCAACATACTCGTTCAGCAGCGCTGCCTCGGCATCGGTCAGGTCTGCCCCCGGCGCGTTGATGAGCAGTGCGCCGGCGTCGGCCGGGATGCTGCCACTCGTCACAAGGTTCAGCTCTGTCACCGTGACGCCGGCGTTGTTCAGCGTTTCGGTGAAATCGCTGGTCAGGGCCGTCTCCCCATGGCCGGTCAGCTCATACATCTGGTAGGCTCGGTGCGGGTGACCTTGGCGATGCCGGAGGTGATGGCGTTTTCTGCCTGAAAGCTGTAGTTTGCCGTGCCGGTGGTGTAGTAGCTTTCAAGGTCCATCTCATACATATCATTGTAGGAAAGGACGGTGTTGTTTTCCCCGCTGACCAGCACGACACTGCCGGTGGAGGCACCGTCATACTGCTGGGCAAAGGTCGGGTAAAGCACCGGATCCCGCTGCTGCCAGCTAAAGTGGCTGCTCTCGCCCGCATAGCGGTCAAGCAGGCGGGTGATGTTGGCGTCCTCCTGCCCGCTCTCGGCCAGATAGTAGGCGGTCACATCGGTGTTCAGCTCATGCAGCAGGTTCTCGGTCGTATCGCTCAAGGTAAAGAGTGCGGTCGTGGAGATGTCATACTGCGTATATTTGGTAGGCAGTGCGCGGACGACAAGGTTCAGCAGCACGACCACCGCCAGCACGACCGCTGCCAGCACACTGGCGTACAGGCCGCTGTGCAGGGTGCGCTTGCTGCCGCCCTGCCAAATACCATTCTGTTTTTTCATGCTCAGTGTACCTCCTCAGTTCCAACGGCGGCGTGCAAGCGCCTGCCCGGTCAAAAAGAGGAACAGCCCCATGACCGACAGATAGTAGACAATGGCCGGGATACTGAACATCCCGCCCACAATGTCCTTGAACGGCTCAAACAGGGCCAGCGCGGACAGCACCGCATTGAAGGCCGTCAAAAGCCATGCCGGGCGCAGCTGAAACAGCACAAACAGCACCACCGCGCCCGCACAGAATACTACAGCGCCTGCCGCCAGCCGTTTGCAGATGACGCCCACCAGAACAGACGCCACCAGCAGCACGATCATAAAGACAATAAACGCCAGCAGGTTGCCGGTCGTGAACATCGTCTGGATGCCGTTCATCAGGTAGGCACCAGCAGCGCGCCGAAGGTAGCAAGATAGGCCAGTATCTGGTTTTCGGTCAGAGCGGAGATCCAGGTGCCCACAGCCAGACAGGCGCCGCCCAGCAGCAGATAGCCCAGCAGGGCGCTGTAGGCCGCCACCAGCGACACCGTGCCGAATGCCTGCAGCAGCAGGGGCATTACCACAGCCGCCGCCAGCGGCAGCGCAAAAACAGCGAGTTCTGCCAGAAACTTACCAGCACAATGGCCGGAATGCTGACCGGGCTGGTCAAAAGCAGCTGGTCGGTCTTGTTTTTGCGTTCCTCGGCAAAGCTGCGCATGCTGATGGCCGGCAGCAGGAACAGCAGGATCATCGTCATGGTGTAGAGCACCGAGGCGAAATCAGACGAAGCATAGAGAAGATTTCGATTTGTAAAGTACAAGCCCAGAAAGAAAAGGCTGACGGCGGCAATGACCCAGCCGATCATACCGGTAAAGCAGCTCTTGAATTCGCGCTTGAAAATAGCTGTCATTGCTCGTCACCCTCCTTTGTATGGTCCTGCTGCGGGGTCTGCGGGGTCTCGGTCAGCTGCAGGAATACATCCTCCAGACTCATCGTCTCGGCGCGCAGGTCCAGCACCGGGCAGCCTGCCCCGGCCAACGCCTGTGAAAGCGCACCGCGCAGGTCGGTGCCCTCGGTGCTGACGGCAGTAAAGCTGACCTCGCCGTCCTTTTCCTCGGTCACGGTCAGGTTCGTCAGGCCCGGCACGGTGCCCGCCGCCGCAAGGATCTCCTCCCGGCTGCCTTGAGCCGTAGCGGTGATGGTTCCCTTCGCGGTCAGCCTGGCGGCCAGCTCCTCCGGTGTGCCCTGCGCCACCAGCCTGCCGTGGGCAATGATCAGCACCCGATCACAAACGGACTGCACCTCGCTCAAAATATGGCTGGACAAAATGACTGTGTGGGTTTTGCCCAGATCCCGGATCAGGGAGCGGATCTCGATCATCTGCGCGGGGTCAAGGCCGACGGTCGGCTCGTCCAGAATGATGACCTTGGGCGTGCCCAGCAGCGCAGCGGCAATGCCGACACGCTGGCGGTATCCCTTGGAAAGGTTGCGGATGAGCCGCTGCTCCATCCCCTGCAGACCCGCGCGGGCAGCGGCATGCTCTACCGCCGCAATGCGGTCCGCCTTTTTGCGGGTGCCCTTCAGCTCGGCCACAAAAAGCAGATACTCCCGCGTGGTCATCTCCGGATAGAGCGGCGGCAGCTCCGGCAGGTAGCCGATGCAGGCCTTGGCCTCAGCGGGTTCCTCTGCAATGTCATGGCCGTCGATCCGCACGATGCCGTCTGTAGCGGAAATATAGCCGGTTATGATATTCATCGTGGTGGACTTACCTGCCCCGTTGGGACCCAGCAGCCCGTAAATGCAGCCGTCCTCGACGGTGAAGCTGATGTCCTCCACCGCGGTGTGGCCGCCGTAGCGCTTTGTCAGATGCTCTACCTCAATCAAAGTGCGCACTCTCCTTTATCACATGGGTTCAAGGGCATTACTGCAGTGCAGAAATTGTGCAGGGATGCCTAGGCTTCTATTATAATTTGAAAATGTGAAAAAATTGCGTGAATGGTTTGAAGAAGTGTGAAATCCTGCGCGCCGATACAGCAAAAAAACGCCGCGAAATACAGGCAGCTGCCCGTCTTCGCGGCGTTTCCTAATCAAGCTCAGAAGGTATCGTGGCGCACAAAGCCGCCCAGCTCATCGGTGGTGGTCATGCCTGCAGCCAGCGCCTTGCTACGCATAGCGGCATAAAACTCCGCATAGGTGGCCTGCATGTACGGCTCCAGAAAGAAGCCGCCGATGCCGAAGGTGAACGCGCAGAGCAGCAGCCAGCCAAAGAAGGACAACTGCAGGACGAAGTAATTCCACTTTTCGCCGTCCATCATCTGGTTGCTCAGCTCCATGGCGCGGGTAGCGGACATGTAGGGATTTTCGGCCAGCAGATAAGGTACGAGCGTGTAGCAGTAGTCCCAATAAATTCCCGGCACAATAAGCAGAAGGAAACCCAGAAAAACCTTTAAGTTGGTGAGCAGCTGCACGATGATGGGGTTGCCGTAGGGCTGGCGGAAGGTGCTGACAACGGTGGAGACCGGGGTCAGGGATTGGCGGCTCTCCATAAAATAGCGGCAGCGGCCGACCTTGAGCGGATACAAGACGAACAGCACCCAACAGATGCTGATAATAGCACCAATAAACGCACCGACTGCGAGTGCCGCAAGCATATTATCCGGGATGTTGCTGAACATATCATAAATCGAGGCTGTGTCCCCACCGGCGGTATCCACGGTCTGCCGCGCCGCGCTGCCGCTGCTGGCACTGGCCCCGCCCAGCCCGACAAAGCTCAGCACAAGGCAGACCCAAAAGCTGCGCCAGTACCGTCCCTGCAGTGCCTGCTTGGCGTTGGATTTTAAAAGTTCGCGTGTCCACATAAGCGTTTACCTCCCTATTTCATACAGTATATTCTGCGTTGTAAGAACCACAAGGCGGGAATTGTGCAAAATATTGTATTTATATTATAGCAGTTTATGGCGCAAAAGCAAGTATTGCGCCGAATCGTCTGCTCGATTCAGTGTTATATTTTGAGTTTATTCACAAAAATATAAAAAAAGTTCTGTTTTTTTGCAAAAAGCGCTTGACATTTACCGGTTGTTTGGCTATAATAATACCTGTCGTCAGGCCAACGGCCAAGACGAAAACAAAATATGCGGATGTGGCGGAACTGGCAGACGCGCTAGATTCAGGTTCTAGTTCCCTTAAAAGAGTGTGGGTTCAAATCCCTTCATCCGCACCAAAATCCTCGAACGTTTGTTCGGGGATTTTTTTGTTTTAGTGATTTGTTTGGGATGACAAGCATCGCCCCCCCGCACCGTAGGGGCGGATCCTTGCCATTACTGCAACGTCCTGGGGCGCTGGCGAGCATTGACCCCTGCGGCGCTGTAGACTTGTTGCCCTATGCAACTGCGAAATGTACGTGGTGCAAATACACCTATCCTGCGCACAAAAACATTTTTTTTGCAATTTTTTTCCCACGTTACACCGACCAAAAGCGACTGTTTTTGCAAGCACTACATCTGTACTTCTCTTGCAATCTGCACGGGATGCGCTATAATGTGGATTGTCACGCGAGCCGCCTGTGCGGGCGGCTGCAAACGGCGCGCACACCCTGCAAAACGTGCCCGGCTATTATAATAAGGAAGAGGAGCTTCACATGAATCAATTCACCAAGGCGGTCAAGTCGCTGGCCGCCAAGTACAACGAGACCAGCTTGATCCTGCGTATTGCCATCGGTCTGCTTATCGGTGCGGCGCTGGCGCTGATTTGCCCCGGCGCGGCATGGATCGAGGAACTTGGCAACCTGTTTGTCGGCGCACTGAAGGGCATTGCCCCGGTGCTGGTTTTCGTCATTGTCGCCAGTGCGCTGGCGCAGGGCTCGTCCAAGCTGGACCGCCGCTTCGGCACGGTCGTTTGGCTGTATATGCTCACCACCTTTGTGGCGGCGGCGCTCAGCGTCGTGACCAGCAAGCTGTTCCCCCAGACGCTGGTGCTGGCCGAGGCTGCTACTGCGGACGTGATTCCCCAGGGCTTGGGTGACGTCATGCACACATTGCTGGCGAACATCGTCTCCAATCCGGTGGCGTCCATCATGAACGGCAACTACATCGGCATCCTGATGTGGGCCTGCCTGTTTGGCCTGGCTATGAAGCGCCTGGGCAGCGACACCACCAAAAACTTTATGGCCAACACGGCGGACGCGGTTTCCACCATTGTGCGCTGGGTCATCAACATGGCTCCCTTCGGCATCATGGGCCTGGTGTTTACCAACGTGGCGGACAACGGCCTGTCCATCTTTACCCAGTACGGCCGCCTGCTGCTGTTGCTGGTGGGCACGATGCTGTTCATGGCGCTGATCATTAACCCACTGATTATCTTCATCTACCTGCACCGCAACCCCTACCCGCTGGTGTTCCGCTGCCTGCGTGAAAGCGGCTTGACCGCCTTCTTCACCCGCAGCTCTGCCGCCAACATCCCGGTCAACATGGCCCTGTGTGAGAAGCTGGGGCTGGACAAGGACATTTACTCTGTCTCCATCCCTCTGGCGCGACCATCAACATGGACGGTGCGGCCATCACCATTACCATCATGACGCTGGCTGCGGCCAACACGCTGGGCATGGATGTTAGTGTGCCTGCCGCCGTCCTGCTGTCCGTTATGTCCGCGCTGGGCGCGTGCGGCGCTTCCGGTGTCGCGGGCGCTCGCTGCTGCTCATTCCTATGGCATGCTCGCTGTTCGGCATCTCCAATGATATCGCTATGCAGGTCGTCGGCGTCGGTTCATCATCGGCGTCATTCAGGACTCCGTCGAGACTGCGCTGAACTCCGCCGGTGACGTGGAGTTCGCCGCCACCGCCGAGTACCATCAGTGCTCAAGGAGAGCAAACCTCTCCCGGCATTTATGGGTGGGAAATAAGAGATACGTAATAAGTACAGCCCCGGTTTCGTCAGCAAAACCGGGGCTGCATTTATGTCAGAGAAAAAGAAAAGGGAAAGTCTCGCGGCGGCAGAGGATTACCGCCGCCTGCTGCCCCTACTTTGTTATTCAAAATTTGTGCCGCTCTTTGGGGAGAAAATAAAATTCAATAATCAACAGTAGATTTTGTTCTATGTACGTAGAGCAGTAATCAGTATAATATTTGCGGGGGGCTTGGGGGAACGCTCTGAGTGCCCAGCATCTTTTGTATCGCGGTGCGGTAAAAGTTCGGTACGGCAAAAAGAAAAGACCTAAGAACAAACGTTCTTAGTTTTTTGGTGCGGATGAAGGGATTTTCCCGCAGGCTGGCGAACTGTCCGCAGGACAGTTTGCCCCGGCGCTGCGGCGCCGTCGCCCTGTTCAAATCCTCTTCACCGCAAGACAAACGAAAAGCCCCGAACCTAAGTTCGGGGCTTCCGTTTGGTGCGGATGAAGGATTTGAACCCACACTCTTTTAAGGGAACTAGAACCTGAATCTAGCGCGTCTGCCAGTTCCGCCACATCCGCATATTTTG
>ENA-OQLB01001383-OQLB01001383.1-human-gut-metagenome-genome-assembly--contig:-NODE-1383-length-10309-cov-3.304655_pt1 | contig 10309 bp, 19 predicted proteins | sample MGYA00242656_ERZ504813 | MGnify/ENA primary metagenome ERZ504813 (study PRJEB26092, sample SAMD00036388) | human gut metagenome | host: Homo sapiens | study: EMG produced TPA metagenomics assembly of...
AAGCCCCGTGTGGGGCGGATGCCCGCCATCGCACACGGACGCGACATCACCCGCAAAACCGCCGTTTGGCGCGTTTGTGGGGCTGTGGGTCGGGCGTGAGCCGTACAACTTAACACTGGAGAATAAAACTTACTACACACAAAAAAGACGATAGTATGAGATAATAGATATATACCAAAACAGAAAGGACGATGCGAATGAATTATGAAAAACTTCCGAAAACGATCTCCGCCGAAGAACTCCTCTCCACGCCGCTGCCGCCGGTCAAGTGGATCGTTCCCAACTTGCTCCCGCCAGGGCTGGCGCTGTTTGCCGGCCCCAGCAAAGCGGGCAAAAGCTGGCTGACCTTGTGGCTGTGCCTGCAGGTGGCACAGGGAAAGCCTATGTGGGGGCGCGAAATAGAGCCGCGCACCGTGCTGTATCTCTCGCTGGAGGATACCTTTAACCGCCTGCAAAAGCGCCTTCTCCAGCTTGTGGGCAGCGAAGAAGCCCCCGAACGGCTGGTCATGCAGACGGAATGCAGCAGCATCGGGCAGGGGCTGGAGGAACAGCTTGTCAGCTTTATCTACCAGCACCCAGATACCGGGCTGATCGTCATCGACACCTTGCAAAAGGTGCGTTCCAGCGACCAGAACAACAGTATGTATGCCAGCGATTACAAGGAAATCAGCGCCTTGAAAGCACTGGCAGACAAGTACAATGTCTGCATTTTGCTGATCCACCATCTGCGTAAACAAGCCGCAGATGATCCGTTCCAGCAGATTGCAGGCTCCAACGGTTTGATGGGCGCGTCCGATACCAGTTGGGTCATGCAGCGCAAGCGTATGAGCCAGACCGCCAGCATCTTGGTGACCGGGCGCGATATGGATAACAAAACGCTGCGTCTGCACGAAGAAAACTGCGTTTGGATACTGGATGAGGAAGAAAGCACCGAACAAATTATCGCTAAGGCTGTGCCGAGTTACCTTTGGAAAGTGGCTGACTACATCGATAGTGTCGGAACATGGCAAGGCACGGCTACCGAATTGCTTTCTGCAGCCGATATTGAGGGCGTTTTGCCCCACCAGCTGACCCGGAAAATCGTGGAGCATTACGATACCGTATTCACCCCAAGAGGTATCCGCTATGAAACCCACCGCACCTCGCAGGCGCGGCAGATGAAGTTCTCTCGTGACGGAAATGACGCAGATGACGCTAATGACGCTGAAATTGACATAACCCAGCTTTTCAAATGGGATATCTCACAAACAGCGTCATCAGCGTCATTAGCGTCACAAAGATCGCGTAGGGAGAGCAAGCATGGGCGAAGTGTTGCCACAGGCAACCCGCCGAAAAGCCTACGGGGCCAGCCCCGAACCCCTGTGAGGCTTCTGGCGCATGAGAAAACGCAGCGTTGGAATCAATGTTCGCGTCAGCGTCGCAGAGAAACGAAAAATGACGCTGATGGCTAAACGGTGCGGGCTATCTCTCTCGGAATACTTACGCCAGCGGGCGCTGGGATATGAACCGGGCGGGCATCCGCCCAAGGAGGTATTTAATGTACTGGACAAACTGGATGAAATGGCAGAAAGCTGTTCTGTGCGAGATGGCGCAGCATTAGCGCCCACACTGACCGATTGAGGGATTTGCTCATTGGCGGTAACTAAGATTTGGACGATCAAGGACAGCCTGCAGCGCGTCCTTGATTATGCCGCCAACCCGGACAAGACCGAGTACGATGCCCTTGCCCAAACGCTGCACTATGCAGAGAACGATGCCAAGACCAAGCTGAACGAGAGCGCCCAGCTCGTCACCGGCATCCATTGTAGGGCAGACCACGCATGGAAGATATGCGGGCTGTACAGGAACGCTTTGGTAAAACGGACGGTGTGGTGGCGCTCCACGCTTACCAAAGCTTCCGCGAGGGAGAGGTCACCCCGGAGCAGTGCCATGAGATCGGCGTGGCACTGGCCCGCAAGGTCTGGGGCAAGCGTTTCCAAGTGCTGGTTGCCACCCATATGAATACGGATAATCTGCACAACCACTTCGTTATCAATTCCGTGTCCTATGTGGACGGCAAGAAATACGAGCAGCGCCGCAGCCAATACACTGAGTTCCGGGCGGCATCCGACAAGCTGTGCCGGGAGTACGGCTTGTCGGTGGTGGAACAGCCTAAGAAAAAGGAACCGGCGAGGTATGCCCGGATGCGGGAAGCCATCGACCAAGCCTGTGAGGACGCCAGCACCGCCGAGGACTTCCACAGAGCGCTGTATCGGCAAGGGTATATTTTCGGCAGTGATCCACACCGAAAATATGCGACCATCCGGCGCGGGATGGTGGACGAGCCGTGCGCCTATATAGCTGGGAGAAGAATATGATCTTGCGGCCATAGATGACAGACTGCGGGGAAACTATCTGCTGTATGGGTCAAGGCTGTATGAGTTGAAACATCCGCCCCGGCAAAACACGCCGAAACGATATCGCCCCAAGAACCATTACACAGGAAAAGGCATCCTCCAAATTTTCTTCGAAGTATTCTTCGGTGAATCCCAGATGCACCGCTTATATCTGTACTACTGTTATCAGCTGGGTATCCTGCCCAAGAAACAGCATCCCCGCATCAACCGCCCAGAATTAGAGCGCATCTGGAAAGACACCGAGAGAATCCTTGCAGAACACGCTTTTGTTCACGACCACAAGTTTCCCTCTTTGCAGGCCATCGTGGACTACCGCAAGGGCTTGTCCCAGCGAATGAAAACCCTTGCCGCGCAGCGGGCGGAAGTCGTTAAGCAGATGCGCCGTAAGGATGCTCCGCCGGAGTTGGCTGACCAACGCATGGCATTGACCTGCAAGATTGCCAAACTCCGCAAAGAGGACAAGATTGCGGAGGGTGCCATCAAACGCATCCAGCGAACGAGAGAATCCAACCGTATTGACCGGGAAAACAGAATGCCGCAACATCCCAGATCGCGCCGACGCAGACGGGAACAGGAGCGAGAATGATGTCAGTTTGCACCCAATGTGCAGGACAGTTCTTGTGCAATTCTGTGAATAGCTTTCCGGCGGGATTGCTGGTATCGTTGTACCGAACCCAAAATGCAGCAACTTGAAAAAAAGAGAGATGCCTATGGTAGCAGGACGCCTACAGGAGAAAAACGGATTTTATTACATCGTGCTGAGTTACACAGACTCGGCGGGGAAACGCCGCCAGCCTTGGATCGGCACAGGCTGCCCGTCAAGGGTAACAAAAAACGCGCCGAAAAAATGCTGGCAGAAACGCGAAAGGACTTCACGATTCCCAAGGGGCAGGTGTCCGAACTCAGCCCGGATATGGCATTCAGCGACTATATGCGGTACTGGCTGAAAATGATGCGCACAGCCGTAACGGAAACTACTTACTCGTCCTATTGCTTCAATGTAGAGAAACACATTATTCCCTACTTTGAACCGCTGGGCGTAACGTTGGCAGGGTTACAGCCGCGCCAGATTCAGAGCTTTTATCTGCACGAAGCGGAAACGCTGAAAAACACCTCTATCCTGCGATTCCATGCCAATCTGCACAAGGCGCTGAAATACGCCGTGCGGATTGACCTGATTGCCAGCAATCCGGTGGACAAGGTGGACCGCCCAAAGCCGCAGGCGTTTATGCAAGCTATTACAGCGCCGAGGAAATGGAAAAGCTCTTTGAAGCCGCCCAAGGCCATAAGCTGGAACTGATTATCCAGCTTGCAGCCTTTTACGCTTGCGCCGAGCCGAGGTGATGGCTTGCGGTGGGAGGCCATCGACTTTGAAGCCAAGACGCTGACCATTCGCCACATCGTGACCAGCACCCGCATTGATGGCAAGAAGATTTTGGTAGAAGCTGACCGAGCCAAAACAAAATCCAGTCTGCGCACCTTGCCGCTGGTAGACCCGATTGCGGAGCGCTTAAAAGCCGTCAAAGAGCAGCAGGAATACAACCAAAAAATCTGCGGCAACTGCTATAATCAAGAGTACCTTGGCTATGTATTTGTGGATGCAATGGGAAATCTGATCCAGCCGGATTCCGTGACGACAGGCTTTCCACAGTTGCTGAAAGACAATGGTTTGCGCAGGATCCGATTCCACGACTTGCGCCACTCCTGCGCCAGCCTGTTGCTGAAAGAGGGCGTGCCGATGAAGCAGATTCAAGAGTGGCTGGGGCACAGCGATATTTCCACTACGGCGAATATCTACGCGCATCTGGATTCGCAGTCCAAGAACCTGAGCGCCCGGACGATGGCTAACACACTGACACTGCCCGAAGCGCAGCCCATAAAGAAGTGGTGATTTGAACAGCGGCGGCATCTGAGAAATCAGGTGCCGCCTTTTTGCTGTCAATTTGTACCCAAGCTGCGGAAGAATCTTGTGTAGTTCTGTGAATAGCTATTTGCCGCGATTGCTGGTATGATTTGTACCGAACCCGAAAATCACTACTTGAAAATAAGGGGGAGATGTCTATAAGAAAAGCACGAGGATTTTGCAAAGCGGCAATAAAAAAATTACTACCCAATGTGAAATTGAGTAGTGATACTTGGCGCAGGCGGTGGGATTCTCCCGCGCCCTTGCAACAGTCCGCAGGACTGTTGCAGCCCCGCGGGACGCAAAGCGCCGGGCACGGGCTGTTCGAATCCCACCTTGCAACCCTTGCATAGTTTGCTACAAAAATAAAAAGCAGCACCCCGCAAGGCACTGCTCTTGGCGCAGACGGTGGATCGAACCCACGTGACATTGCTGTCAAATTGATTTCGAGTTTTTTGGTATATATCGCAACTGACGGTATTTGTCGGAAAAAAGCGGAAGTTGTCGGAAGATGATTCGACCGACCTACGACGAAAAATGTTGAAAAAGAAGTCCTTTTTAACGTCAGAACGTCGCAATTCGAACCCATTTCAAAATGCCGATTTTTCGGGAAAAATGAGAGAAAAACAGGCATTTTTGGCACGTTGGAGAGATGTTGGAGAGAAAAACAGGAGAGAACAAAAAAGCTCAATTTTCCTTATTGTTATGGGCATTTACAGAAGTGCGTTGACTAAATTTTATGCAAATTCCCCTTTGCCACAAAAATCAAACCGTCCCTGCCTGCTGTTGATGAGTTCGAATAATGGACGGTGATTCTAGTGGATTACAGTTACGACTTTGCAAAAATCAAGGCAAACTACCCTGAAAAAATCGGGCTGGAGCAGATGCGCGTCATCTGCCATATCAGCAAAAAGACGGCGCGTTACCTGCTGACAAGCGGGCTTGTTCCCTGCATAGATACCGGCAAGAAAACCCGCCAGTACATCATCAATACAAAAGATGTTATCACGTATCTTAAAAAGCGTCAATCCCAACCGGAAAAATTCTCGGCACCGACCGGGTATTACTCAGCGAGCTGGAACAAAGGCGGCAAGCCAAAATGCTGACCTTACGGGAATGGGCAAATCTGGATACCGCCAAAAGCAGAAAGAAGTTTCAGGACTTTCTTACCCTGAAAACGCAGCCCTACAGCGATGTGCTGAGTGTTGCCGAAGCAAGCCGGCTTACCGGCTATCACCACAACACCCTGACGAATTGGTGCCATAACGGTTACATCCGATACTTTGAAATCAGTGGTGGGTATATGATTCCCAAATCTTGTCTGCTGAATTTTCTGCTTAGTCCTCATATTCTGGACAGCTATCGACCTTCTAAAAAGATGGTTGACCTTGCGAAAGAATTCAGCCGACAGGGCAAATCGACAAAAAAGCCCACCGCCAAATGAGTGCCATAGAGAAAAGCAGCGTCCCCCGAATGTAAAACGGAGGGCGCTGTTTTTATAGCCCTATTTCAACTGCTGACAATTTGTCACCAGTTGGCGCATGACTGTCATCGGCATTAGGCAGCGACATATAGCTTCTGTAATTTTTAACTGCCTACAATTTGTAGTCATTTCACAAACCGTATGCTTTGGAGCTATTTCAGATTATGCCCTATTAAATCGAAGCATTTGAATTCGGCCACTAACAGCGGCGGCAATTTTCGCGGCTCGTCCATCATCAAACTGGGCGGCTGTTCGGAAGATTTCTTCTGCTTTATTGGAAAATCCATCAAGCGCTCCAGCGGCAGATCCACATAAGGCGCAATCAGCTTTAGCTGGGATTGCTGCGAGGTTTCAAACGGTTTTGCGGGAACCATGGCTTCCGCATTGATCGCGCGGGTGAGGGTCATCTGCCAAAGGCTTGTGCCGCTGTCATAGATGGGCGCTGTTCCTTTCCATTCCAGCGTTTCGGAATCACGCAGGAAACCGAAATTGCCAAGATGGCGATCCGTGTTGGCTAAGATGAAATCGGCAGCAGCATATTGCAGACCGCTTTCTTTGCATCAGAAATTCCGACGGTCCGGCAGCAGGCGTTGAAGTGATCCCAATTGGAAACACCCTGCGCTTGCGGCAGCAGCCGCATAAATTGGGCGGCGGTGACAAGCTCGGTGTGGTCATTGGTAAAGCACGCGCAGGCGGACATGACCTGCCCGCCCTGCTCTATAAGCCAGTAGGGAACGTGCGGCATACCAAGCGCATCATACAGAGCTGAGGCAACAATTTCGTTGTAAGGCTCTTGCTTGTAAATACCCGATCCTGCTTTTAAGAGGATTCGTTTTCCGTCCGCAATGCGCCAGCGCTTTTGCAAAAAGCCATCCGAGGTATTGCAGGGGGAACACAAATCCGGCTGTGCCGAGAGAACCCCCTCGCCAAACAAAGCGCGTCCCACATCGTCAGAAAAGTCGTTCTCGTAGAAATTTACATCTCGCCAATTCTGTGGGGCATCGCAGGGCGTGACCCAATACTGGTCTGAAAGGCTCAGCCCGCTGCATTTGACAAGCAGAAGTTCAGCGTAAGGGATATGCAGCGTTTCCAAGGCGCGCTCCAGCCCGGAACGCTTGCCGGGATACCGCGCCCTGCCCACCATTTGCGCAGGGACAGAACATCAAAGCTGCCATCGCTATGCTTTGCGCCAAGGGGAATCCTCTGCGCCGAAAGAACCTCTGCCACATCAATAATGTCGCCGGTCTTTTCCGCTATTTCAATAACAGCCACTTGATGATTGCGCTGCATCAGGAAAAATCGCATTCTGCTCACCTGCCTTACCTTATAGAACGATTATACTCTATTCGGCGGGGCTTTGCAATCTGCGTTTTTGTCGCAGCGTCAATTCTTTTCTATACACCAAGGGGGAAGTATATCTTTTTCGGGAAATGGGGTGCCGTCTGTGTTTTCCCCCACACCCCCTTTCAGCCAGCTGAAGTGACAAATAGCCAGCTAAAAACAAATAATCGTATCCTTGGCACCTTACCTATTTTGTAGGCAAAGTGCTTTTTTCATACAGAAACGGAGGTCACCCCCATGGGAAAATACCAAAAGAATATTGAAGCTGCCCGCCGAATTACCGTGATGCAGTATTTGGAAACCTATCACCCCGGCGAACTTGTGCGCAAAACGGATCGCGAGTACTGCACTCGGACGCACGATAGCCTGATCATCACGCCTGCCAATGGATTCTTCCACTGGTTTTCGCGTAATGTAGGCGGCAACAACGCCATTGATTATCTGACCAAGGTGGAGGGCATGGACTTTGTATCAGCGGTTCGTCTGCTGAACGAGATGACACCGGTCACTGTTTCTTTTCAACCGGCTAAGGCAGCGCCTGTAAAGCCGCACGAGCCTCGTCCATTTACACTTCCTACCCCGGATCGAAACGCCGAAGCCGTTGCTGCCTACCTGATGCACCGCGGTATCAGCCCTAAGGTCCTGCGCTACTGCGTGGGCAGCGGCATCCTGTACCAGACCACGCGCGGCAACTACCGCAACTGCGTTTTTGTGGGCAAGGATGAAGGCGGCGTTCCGCGTTCTGCTTTTCAACGTGGCTGCCAAGGCACCTACGCGGTGATGTCACCGGCAGCCAAAAGAAGTACGGATTTCTGATGCAAGCGGAAAACCCGGACTGCGATACCGTGGAGCTGTACGAGGCCCCGATTGATGCTATGTCCGGCGCGACCTTGCGGCAGTATACAGACATTGGAAAGTGGCGCAGTGTGCATTATCTGGCACTGGGCGGGCTGAACTATCTGCCCATCGACTACTTTTTGCAGCAGCATCCGCAGGTGAAAAAATGTGGTGCTCTGCTTTGACCGTGATGAGCCGGGGCTGCGCTTTGCCGAAACGGTTGCCCAGCGCCTTGCCGAGCGCGGATTCAATGTGGAAAAACGGCTGCCTGCCGTAGGTAAGGACTACAACGAAAGCCTTATCTGGTACAAGTCAAAGATTGAAAAACAGCGAGGAGAGCGCGTATGAAAACAATAGCAATTGCCAACCAAAAAGGCGGCGTGGGCAAAACGACGACCGCCGTAAATTTAGGCGTGGCACTGGCAGATATGGGCTATAAAGTACTGCTGGTGGACGCGACCCGCAGGCCAGCCTGAGCCGATACCTTGGCTGTTCGCAGGGGAACGAAGGTGCGTCCCTGAAAGAGCTGATTGAGGCTGCCTGCAACGAGGTAGACCCACCCGATGTTGTTATCCATACCGATGAAAAAGTAGATGTCATTCCCGCCAACATTCAACTTTCTGATTTGCAGCGAAGTTTGACAAATACCTTTATGCGTGAATGCGTAATGCAATGGGCGCTGGAACCATTTCAAGGGCAATACGACTATTGCCTGATTGACTGTATGCCGGAACTCGGCAACCTTGTCACCGCCTCTCTTGCAGCCGCAGACAGAGTTTTGATTCCCGTACAGCCGCTGATTCTTGATGTCGAAGGTCTTGCCAGTATCATTGGCACCATCCGTAAAATTCGCAGGAAAATCAATCCTAAACTGGAGATTGACGGTGTCCTGATTACCATGGCAGACCACCGTACCAATATGACACGGGATATGATCAAAGCCATTCACACAAGCTATGGTCCGCACACGCGCATTTATCAGGCAATCGTTCCGCGCTGCACCAGAGTCGGTGAAAGCCTTACTAAATCGGAGAGCGTACTTCGTTATAGTAAGCAATGCCCGGCGAGCACTGCTTACAGAGCATTGGCAAAGGAGGTGGAAAAGGGTGAGAGATCTCGCAAAAAACATCCGACTGCCCTCGATAGATGACTTGTTTTCCACTGAGGAAGAACGGCAGGATGCCAAGTTGGAGAAAATCCAGATCCTGCCGCTGTCTGAGCTGCACCCCTTTGAGGGGCATCCGTTTCAGGTGCGCGATGATGAAGAAATGGACAAGATGGTGGACAGCGTCAAAGAATATGGCGTGATGACACCTGCCATCGTTCGCCCGCGACGGGACGGTGGATATGAAATTGTAGCCGGGCACCGCCGCTGCCACGCCAGCCAGCGCGCCGGAGTGGACACCATGCCCTGCATTGTGCGGGACATGGACGATGATACCGCCATTATTTTGATGGTGGATTCCAACTGCCAGCGTGAGCATATTCTGCCGAGCGAAAAGGCCAAGGCGTATGAAATGAAGTTGGAGGCGGTAAAAAAGAAAAGCCGGTAGACCGTCAAAAAATAATTTGTCCCAAGTTGGGACAATTTCCGTGCCGATGAGGTTGTAGCACAAGGAGCAGGAGAAAGTAGAAACCAAGTTCAGCGTTTTATCCGGCTGAACAAACTCACCCCTGACCTGATGCAGCTTGTGGATGACGGCAGACTCAAAACCACCCCCGCGGTGGAGCTGAGCTACCTGACGCCGGAGGAACAGGAAGAATTTCTCTCTTACATGGAAGAGAAAGGCTGCACACCGTCTTTGTCCCAAGCGCAGAAGCTGAAAGCTGCCAGCAAGGAAAGTGTCTGACGAAAGACAAGATTCACGGGATCATGTCTGCCCGTTCCCCCAGCGTAAAGCCGCGCGAACCGCAGCTCACGATTGCCGTATCCAAGGTCGAACGCTATTTCCCGAAGGGCTGTACCTCCGAGCAGATGGAAAGTACCATCCTGAAACTTCTGGAAAACTACTACCGCAAGCGGCAGGATTACGAACGATGAGGTGGCGGTATGACAAGAGTTTTGATTATAGAACCGGGTTACTGCCCCTATCAGGCTGCCTTTGACAGCCCGCAGGCGGCAATTTCCGAGGTAATCGAGGGCGACAGTTTGCTGCTGAAACCGTTCGGCACATCGAAAATCGGCGTTGTGTGCAGTAAAAACCAAAGCGGCTGAAATACAACAGACAACTGGAAGATGGTTGCACGATAACGCGGGCGGTTTCTGGTTTGTGGACTCAGTTGAGTCAAAATGTTGGGGCTTTCAAAGAACAGGCGGAGCGCTTATAATCGGCTTCTGTTCTTCCCACA
>ENA-OQLB01001384-OQLB01001384.1-human-gut-metagenome-genome-assembly--contig:-NODE-1384-length-10308-cov-2.315981_pt1 | contig 10308 bp, 10 predicted proteins | sample MGYA00242656_ERZ504813 | MGnify/ENA primary metagenome ERZ504813 (study PRJEB26092, sample SAMD00036388) | human gut metagenome | host: Homo sapiens | study: EMG produced TPA metagenomics assembly of...
CCCTAAAATAGAAGCACTAAAAAAATCCCGCCGTGAGCTGGCGGGACAAAAGAAAGAGCTTTATGCGGAATACCGCAAGGCCCAGGCGGATATGCGGCAGGCTGTGGCAATCAAGGCGAACATTGATCATCTGCTCGGCGTGACGGACGGGCGGGAAAATAAGGCCCAGGAGCGATAGCGACAGGCCGCAGACAACAGGCGCATAGCGCCGGGACTTTGGGACAATTTGTCCCGAAGTTCAGCGGGTTTGGGAGCTCCCAACAAGCATTGCGGCCTGCTGGCCAGCAAAATTCGGAGTGTGGCCACACCCGAATTGCTTGCCAAAACGCGCAACCCGCAACATGGCGCAAAAAACGGAGGTTACGCTTTCTTTTACGTTTCCTCCGTTTCTTTCGATGCTTTCATCGCTTGGATTGTAGCTTCAACGATTTTCAATTCTCTTTCGTCCAAGGCGTTCAACATGGCATCAATCCGCTTCCTGCACTCGCTCCCGCTATTCTGGGACGGGTAAAAGTATTGATCCACCGATATATCAAACATTGTAACCATCTGATAAAAGGTGTTGAAGCTTGGATGCTGACCATCATTTTCATTATACATAATGGTACGCGGAGCGCGGTCAACAATATAGGCCAGTTGCTCCTGTGTCATGCCGCTGGCTTCTCTTGCACGCTTGATGGCGAGCCCTATATCGTGAAAATCAAAGCGTCTTTCATCTCGTTCTATCTTCATAACATCACCTGATATGATTTTACATTTCATGTGATATTATTTGAACGACTGTGTATTTCATACTACTGACTATTTAATTTCACATACGCAAATTGATGATCGCGGAAATGTGAGGTACAATATACCTATAACTTTGGGACAATTTGTCCCGAAGATCAGAGGTTGGTATCTAAAATAAAATCAGAAATATTGTGAGGTTTCTGTGACATTTGGGTGCTATACTGAAAATGAAGGAGTGTGATACCATGCGAATTTTAGTAGTCGAGGATGATCGGCTTTTGAATAATACTTTATGCTATAACTTGAATACTGCGGGCTATACGGTTGATTCTGCACTGACAAAATCAGTGGCCAGTAGTTTCTTGACAAAGCAGGACTATGACCTGATTGTGCTGGATGTAAATTTGCCGGACGGGAACGGTTTTGACTTCTGCCGGGAAATAAAAGAGCGTCGCCCTGATACCGTTATTATTTTTCTGACCGCAAATGATATGGAAAGCGATATGCTCAAAGGGTATGAACTGGGCGCAGAGGATTATGTGACAAAACCTTTCCCTATGAGCGTCTTTCAAAAGAAATTAGCGGTAGTGCTGGGTAGGCTGACAAAACAATATGGTGGTGATACTTATGAGGATGGCACACTGACCATCAATTTTTCAGAAATGAGTGCTACTCTATCAGGAAAGCCACTTACATTCACCCCACTGGAATATCGACTTTTGAAAATCCTGATGAAAAATCCGCAGATTGTTTTGACCCGGCAAGTCTTGTTGGAAAAGCTGTGGGACGCAGACGGAAATTTTGTGGATGAACACGCTCTGACTGCGGCGATCAGCCGGGTACGAAACAAAATCGAAACACCTGACCGTCAGTATATCAAAACGGTATATGGTATGGGCTATATGTGGATCGGAGGAGTGCTGAAATGAATGTGCGAAAACTTTCCGTCAACAAAGCTGTATCTTTTTTGCTGTTCTCCTGCTGGTGGCAATGGGGACGGTTTCAGCAGCTTTGTATGGGCTGACCCAAAATATAACCGCTGTCTGGTATGTATTATTGTTCGGCATTTTTGTGCTGGTTTGCGCTGTTTGTTTTATGGTGCTGGTTCGCCGCAAACTGGCAATGTTCTCCGATGCTTTTTGCAGTTTAATGGATGATATGTTATCCGGGAATATGCAGCCGAAACAGACTGTGGAAGAAGAAAGTCTTTTCTATAAAATTGAATATCGGCTGAACCGTTTATATGAAGTCATGCAGGAAAACAAGAACGGCATTGCACAAGAACGGGCTGACCTGCAAGAACTGATTTCCGACATCTCCCATCAGGTCAAGACCCCGATTGCGAACTTGAAAATGATTAACAGCACTCTGCTTGAAAATGAAGTCCCTGTGCAAAAACAAAAAGAGTTTCTAACGGCACAGGCCAGCCAGCTTGATAAACTGGATTTTCTCATGCAGGCTATGATTAAAACCTCTCGTTTGGAAACAGGTGTTATTTCTCTGGAAAAGAAAAGCCAGCCGCTTTATGACACGCTTGCCGCCGCATTGGGAGGTATTCTTCTGAACGCCGAGAAAAAACAGATCAATGTTCAAGTGGACTGCCCGGAGAACTTGGTCGTTTCCCATGACAGAAAATGGACAAGCGAAGCACTGTTCAATATTTTGGACAATGCAGTGAAATATACGCCGGAGGGCGGTCAAATCCGTGTTTCGGTTGAAAGTTGGGAAATGTATGTGAAAATCGACATTGCAGATACAGGCATTGGCATTTCAGAACAGCATCAGGGAGCAATTTTCAAGCGTTTCTATCGAGAGGACATCGTACATGATGTAGATGGAATTGGTATTGGTCTATATCTGGCTCGTGAGATCGTAACCTTGCAAGGCGGTTATATCCGGGTAACATCCGAGGTTGGGAGGGGTTCAACTTTTTCCGTCTTTCTGCCTCGACAATAAAATAAGTACGCTAAAAAACAAAATGTCACAGGCCTATGACATTTGAGATTTAATTAAACAGAGGTATTTTGTTTCCCGTGACATTTCTGTGAGGTTTACCTTTTATGATAGAGCCATCAAAAAGAAAGGGTGGTGTTCTATATGAACATATTACAAACGACAGATTTGAAGAAATATTACGGCACCGAACCGAACATTACAAAAGCATTGGATGGCGTGACCCTATCCATTGAGGAAGGTGAATTTGTTGCCATTGTTGGTACTTCCGGCAGCGGTAAGTCTACTTTGCTGAACATGATGGGCGGGTTAGATACGCCAACTTCCGGCAGTATTAAAGTAAAAGGGAAAGAATTATCGAAACTCAAGGATGAACAGCTTACCATCTTCCGCAGACGTAACATCGGGTTTATCTTTCAGAATTACAATCTTGTTCCTGTGCTGAATGTCTATGAAAATATTGTCCTGCCGGTGGAGCTGGATGGTGATACCGTGGACAAGCGGTTTATGGATGAAGTCGTGAAAATGTTGGCTCTCGATGGGAAGCTGAACAGTATGCCTAACAATCTGTCCGGCGGCCAGCAGCAGCGTGTAGCGATTGCCCGCGCCCTTGTTTCCAAACCAGCTATTATACTTGCAGATGAACCGACAGGCAATTTGGATAGCCGGACAAGTAGTGATGTTCTTGGTTTGCTGAAAGTTACAAGTCAGAAGTTCCATCAAACGCTTGTAATGATTACCCATAACAATGAAATTGCCCAGCTTGCCGACCGAATTATCCGTATTGAGGACGGAAAAATCGCACAGTGACAGGGGGTGACATTGATGGATGATATTTTATTTGGGAACAATAATCAGGCAACAATCAATCGTCTTGCCAAAAGAAGCTACCGCGCTAATAAGCAGAGAAATGTTTTCGTTACCATCGCATTATTCTTGACCGCCTTTATGATTACATCTGTATTTAGTTTGGGGTGCAGTTATTTTGAAACCTATCAAATGCAGCAAATTCGTGCGATGGGCACGACTGCGGATGTGGCAATTACAAGCCTCTCAGAAGAACAATATGAAGAATTGAGCCGATCCAGCTTGGTATCCGTAGTTGGTGTCAGTCAGAGATTGGGCAGCATTGATACATCTGGAATGGACGATGCCCTGCTGAGTATTACTTGGATAGACGAAACAGAATGGCAAGAACACCGTGTACCAACAATTTCGGATATACACGGAGATTATCCGCAAGCAAAAAATGAAATTATGCTCCTACATGGGCTTTGCGTGCAATGGGGATTGATGATCCACAGATAGGGATGAATATTTCCCTTTCCTATCAACTCCGAACAGAATTATCAATATATCTCCGATGAATTTGTTTTGTCGGGCTATTACACAGATTATTCGGCTTCACGTGCAGGCAACCGTGGTGCCGCTTATGTTTCGGAGCTTTTTGCAACACAAACAGGGCTTCCCTTTGATAGTGTGTCTACCGCAATGATTTCTTTTTCTGATGACAGTAATGCCCTGCGATCCTGTGAAAAACTAAAACGGAAGATTTCGTTTACAGAAAGTCAGTCCTTTGAAATTGTACCTATTGCTCAGAGCAATTCCACCACCATTGTTCTTCCACTGGCTGCTATTATCGTCTTTATCATTATCAGCGGCTATTTGCTGATTTATAACATTCTGTATATCTCAATTTCAAGAGATACACAATTCTATGGACAGCTTAAAACGATAGGCACGACAAAAAGACAAATCAAGCGGATCGTGCGTTCTCAAATATTCAGAACGGCGGTGATCGGTATTCCCAGCGGCCTGATTGTCGGTGGTATTGTTTCGCTTGGACTTGTTCCGTTTGCCATGAATATGATGTACTCAAGCGATACAGACCTTGGGGAGATAGTGTCCTTTTCCCCCATTATTTTTGCGGGTGCCGCAATCTTCACATTTTTTTACTGCAATCATCGGCAGCATGAAACCAGCGAAAATAGCTGCAAGTATTTCTCCTGTTGCGGCTTCACGCTATACGGAGGCAAATACAAGGAGTTACCGAGATCATAAGAGCCATAGAACAAAATTATCTCGGATGGCACGAGATAATATTTTTAGAAACCCTAAAAGCGCTTTCCTTACTTTTGCGTCCTTATTTTTAGGCTTAATATTGTTTTTGGTTTCTGCTGGTCTACTATCAACCTAAGTCCCGACAATTTTGTAAATCAATGGGGAGAAAGTGATTTCGCATTGACTTACAGCATTTCCGAAGAAGGAAACCTGCTCTCTGATGAAATGTTGCAGCAAATTGAAACAATGCAGGGAATTGAAAATCTGCGCGTCACTTATTCTGCTTCACCGTGGCCCACTATGGATGTCATTTACGACGAAAATGTATTCGGGAAATATATTGATTCCTTGGATGGCGTATCAGGTCTTGATTTTTCAAATGCGGAAACACGAAAAAACTATACAGATAATTTTTGGAGCGGCGTTTACGGAATAGATTCCAGATATATCGAAGAACTTAATAAAACGCTTGATAAGCTATTGACTTAACCGCCTTTGAAAGGGAGAGTTGGTGGTTTTGTCCGCTATGACGGATGATGAGGGAAACCTATTGATTCAGCCAGGGCAAGCAATCACCGTTGTCGGTGAGTCCGGGGAACAGGTCTTTACAGTGGCAACTGGCTTTCTGGACGCTGATTTTCAGAGTGGTCGAGGAAATGAGAGAGGTACTGCCCCTGATTTGTATATCAGTGAGCAGGCAATAGAGAAGTTGTCTGGAGAAACCAAAATCTTTCGGATTGCTTTTGATACGATTGATAGCAGTTATGACAAAGGGATTATGGAGCAGCTTCAATCCATTACTGCTTCGTCACCGGGCATTACGATTCTGTCACGATATGAAAAGCAGCAAGAAATGGCCGGATATTTGCTGACCTCAAGGATTATAGCCGCAGGGTTGTCCGCTGTATTTTTGCTGATAGGAATTATGAATTTCATTAACACAATGGTTGTTAGTGTAAATACTCGGAAACATGAATTTGCAACACTTGAAAGTATAGGAATGACGAAAAAGCAAATTAGAAATGTATTGCTTTGGGAAGGCGGGTATTATTGGAGTATTTCTTTCCTACTGCTTGCCACACTGGAACAGCGATATATATTCCAATATACTCAGCTTTAGAAGAATGGTTCCTTATGCAGCTTTTCACTATCCTGTAATTTCTCTGTTGGTTGTCGCAGCTATTGTTTTGCTGGTCTGCTTGGCAACCCCCGTCATAACTTTCATGCAAAATATTAAGCAAAGCGTTGTAGAGAGACTGCGGCAGAATTAAATATTTGCGATGAAAACCGGGAGATTATTCTCCCGGTTTTTCAAATCTCACAGGTTCGTGAGATTTCAGCCCATTATTCTGTCGAAACAGCGTGTGTCAGTGACATTTCTGTGAGGATTGCTTGTTAAGATAAGCGCAAAAGGAACAAGCTGCCGCACGACGGCAAAAGAAAAAAAGCCGTCGTACAGCAGCCTATCAACACGCCCATTTGAAACGGCGGCTTTGATTTTCAGAGCCGCCGTTTCTTTGCGTCTACACAAACCAATGACGACTTGTAGGGACACGGTAGCCGATGGGAGGTTATTTTGCCGTGTTCATTTTATTATTTCATTGTTCGCGTGATCTGCACCAGCTAAAAAAAGCGTAGCCCCTCCGTCGGAGCAGTCCGGTTTTGAACATGAAATTAAACAGTACATAACCGATAATACTTTTTCGTGCGCTTGTGCGGCCTTGTGTCGCACAGGCGCATTTTGCTTTCCAGACTTCGAGACAAAGTGTCCCGAGGTGCGGTGCCGTTCTCCGCCGTTGCTCCATTTCGTTTCCGACCAACCCCGAACAAACTGAAATGGAGGATTTTACGATGACTACTATCAATTTGAAAGATTTTTATTATTGGTACACGCAGGATCAGCTTATCGAAGTTTCTGACGAGGTGGCCGAGGTATTCAAGGCCGATGCCCGCTATGAAATGGCCTACCAGCGGCGGCTCTCCCGGCACAAGGCGCAGTATTCTCTGGACTGCGATGACGGGATTGAATATTCCGCTTGCTGCATGAGCCGACCCCGCAGGAGCTCCTTGAACGGATGGAAATCTTTCTTCGTCTGTGGAACGCTCTCAATTCTCTGCCGGAGATCCAGGGCCGCAGAATTGACGCACATATCATTCTTGGCAAGTCGATTAAGGAAATTGCCGAGGCCGAGGGCGTACATGAGGAGTCTATTCGCCAGTCGATCAAGCGTGGCCTTGAACGCATGAAAAAAACTTTTTGATTTTTTCTTCTTAACCCACTTGGAATTGATGAAAAAATGTCTCGGTTTATGAGAGGAGGTTTTCTTCCTAACGCGAGGGAATAACGGCAACCTGAGTAAGTACGTGGAGCCAGACGGTGGGTGCGCGGTGACATTTCCCAAAAGAGATTGAGCGAACAACACCAACACTGTAAATGGGCCCGGCCATCCCAAGGCCATGATCCGGCGCTGAACAGGTTGGCTGCCTGTTCCTCCGGGCTTGTCGCTTTACTTGCGTTGAGAGCGCCGCACAGAAAATAACGATTGTCTTTGGACAGGCCAAGTAAATATGTGCGGCGCTCTCTAATATTCAAAAACTATAATAAACCTCGAGACAAAGTGTCCCAAGGTGGAGTAAGGCAACAGGCCAGCATCCCGGTGGTGCTGGCCTGTTGCGTTTCCCCACCAAACAGCGGGAGGCGTTCTATCAATCTGCGAAGGAGGTTTACCGTGAAATTAACTACACAGGAACTTGAACAAATGAGAAGTGTTGACATTGGCGCGGTGGCTGCCGAGTCCCTGCCTGATGTGAGCGGTATGACCTTTGACAATGCGCTTTCCCGAAAGGAGCGCATCTCTCGATTTTTGCAGACTGTCAAAAATCCATACTGCTTTTGCATCGGTGGTGTTGGCGTGAAAATTGAATTTGCTGAAAGCGGGCCATCTCTCCAAGATAAGCTGACGGATTTCCTGCTGCGGCAAAGAAGCGGGCTGTAACTTCGGTTACAGCTCGTTTTGCTTCTTCGAGACAAAGTGTCCCGAAGCGGAGGCATCCTTGTTGTCCTCCCCGGACAGAGTTATAATATAAGTGTAATGTGATAGGGAAGGAGGAACAATGGCACGAGCAAAAAACAGAGGGTATCAGCAGAGTTTCTCTCCCTCTTACACAATCCGCCGCTGGCGGCTGGGCATCTATATCCGGCTTTCAAAGGAAGATTTGAAAAAAGGAAAAGACGATAGCAACAGCGTAAAGAACCAGCGTGACCTACTGAACGATTTTTACCGACGCAACATTGACGAGTTTGAAAGTATCACGGAATATGTAGATGACGGACATACTGGAACGGACGCTAACCGTGAAGATTTTCAACGGCTCTTGGCGGATGTCATGAGTGGTAAAATCAACTGCGTTATAGTAAAAGACCTGTCCCGCTTCGCACGAAATTATAGCGATGCCGGAAGTTTGATCGACAACCTGTTTGTTCAAATGGGTGTTCGCTTTATCAGCCTTGCTGAGAATGTGGACAGCTACAAGAACCCCGACAGCGTTTCAAATATCATCGTTCCCATTACAAACGTGATGAACGATAATTACTGCTATCAGACTTCCAAAAAGATCCGGCAGGTATTTGATTACAAACGGCGCAACGGCCAGTATATCGGAGCATTTGCTCCTTACGGCTATGTAAAGCACCCAAAGGACAAGCACAGGCTGATTGTTGATCCCGATGCTGCTGAAAATGTCAAACTCATTTTCACAATGCTTATTCAAGGGTCATCAAAACGTGCTATCGCGCTGTACCTGAACGAACACGGCGTACCGAGCCCCTCGGCTTACAAGGTACAAAAGGGCTTGCCTGTTTCGACAAGAGGGTATGACGATCCTATGTGGGGAGCCCGCATGATCCACTCCATTCTTACCAATCCGACCTACACCGGGGACTTAGCCCAAGGCCGGAGCCGGGTGAAAAGCTACAAGGTACACCAGATTGAAGCTGTTCCCCGCGAGGAATGGGTGGAAGTGGCTGGAACACATGAGGCCATTATCGACTATGAAACTTTCGATAAGGTACAGGCTCTCTTACAGCGTGATACCCGTACTTCCCCGAAAGGCCGTGAGGTACATTTATTCAGCGGCTTTCTGAAATGTGCCGATTGCGGGCGGGCCATTACCCGATGCGTTAGCAAGAACAACAATGTATATTATTCTTGCTCAACCTACAAGAACCGTTCCCGGACAGCCTGCACCATGCACTCAATCAAGCATGAACGGCTGGAGGCTGCTGTTCTGTTCGCCGTACAGCATCAGGTACATTTAGCTGTTTCCTACTCAGAAATCGTAACGCAGATCAATTCCGCTCCAATCAAAAAAAGCAGTCTTACCGACTGGACGATCTGATAGCTGCAAAAGAGCGGGAATGATAAAGATAACACGCTACAAGCAATCTCTTTATCAGGACTGGAAAGACGGTGAAATCACCCAGCAGGAATACCGGGATATGAAGGCTGACTATGAACGGCAGACTTCTGATATTTCCGCGGTGCTTACCCGGCTGAACGCTGAACGCGCAGAACTGGCAAACGGTGTGGACAATGAGCATCCTGCACTGGTAGCCTTTATGAAGTATCAGAACATTGAAGCCTCAACCGTGAAATCTTGGTTGAACTTGTGGACTATATCAAGGTCTATGAAAACGGCAATATCAGCGTGAAATTCAAATTTGCTGACGAGCTCCGCAAGATTGCCGAGTACATTGAAATCAACACTACGGAAGATACCGCAGTAGCGGGCTAACCCCCGCTACAAACCCCTTTGACAGTGTGTTTTCCTAATAGGCGCTAATCATACCTTTGTGGTGGTTATAGTTATCCATGTATGGAAATGCATTTTCCAGAAAAAGCAGATACTTTGGTATATCATCCTTTTCAATCAATTCTATGATATTTCCGATTGTTTGAAATAGCTTTTTGTAATAAGCTACTTTCCTCAAAATTCACACGAAATCAGATTATAACTGCAGCTACTATCATTACAGTCATAGGTATATGCTTTTTATGAGTGTAGGCTACATTTTACCAAAGAGTATTATTTTACTGAATATCATCGGTTTCCTGATCTTCTTTTCGCAGGGAGCATTCAATATGACGATGATTGTCATGTTAAATAATACCATAGAGTATGATGAAGTCCGGTTTCATGAACGACATGACAGTATTATCTCAGCAGTAAGATTTTTTGCAACAAAGCTGGCCAGTGCAGTTGATCAGGCGGTTGTTGCGTTAATACTGATTATAAGCAATATCTATGCAATCAGTCAGAAAATATCTGGATTAGAAATAAAAGCTGGTATAGGAGAACTTACTTCGGAAAATGTAATTGTACAGGCAGATAAATTTATCCAGATAGCAGATGCCGGACAAAGATTTATATTGCGTCTGGAATTGTAGCTGTTCCGGTAATTTCTATAGGAGCGTGCTGTACATACTAGATTAAACGGAAATATATTATTGACGAACGATAAGTATGAAGAACATGGTAGAAGGAAATAAAAAGCACAAATAA
>ENA-OQLB01001385-OQLB01001385.1-human-gut-metagenome-genome-assembly--contig:-NODE-1385-length-10301-cov-1.324356_pt1 | contig 10301 bp, 15 predicted proteins | sample MGYA00242656_ERZ504813 | MGnify/ENA primary metagenome ERZ504813 (study PRJEB26092, sample SAMD00036388) | human gut metagenome | host: Homo sapiens | study: EMG produced TPA metagenomics assembly of...
ATTGAATATGTCACCTCCCTGCCCGGTGCCGAAGTCATGCCAGATTTCCTTTCGTACATTCACCTGGAACGAGGCGGTGCGTTCCTCCCGGTACGGGGCCAGATACCAGTATTCGTCACCCCGTCTTCTTGCCGGTTCATATCCCATCCTTGCCAGAAAAGCGGCGATAGGGATAGCTTTTATCTCTTCTATAGTCATAGATGTACAGTTTTAATGGATAATGAATTTGATTCCCAATCCGAATTGGGTTGTAAACAGATCCAGGGAACTTCCCCACAAGGCACGTTCCCGGATATTGGCAAGCAGGACAATGCGGTCTGTCAGGTAAGTCTCAAGTTCCAGGGTTATCGCACCGCCATAGACAAACGCATCCTTGGCGAGCAGCGTTGAGCGTCATACAGCATCCTGTCTCCCCAATTCACGGTTTCATAGCCGGCCAGTGCGGAACCGCCGATGGAGAGAAAGACCGTCCTGGTCGGGTCCGACAGGAATTTCAGGTAATAGCCGCCTTCTGCCGTGAACTGTGCGCAGGGCACATTCACGTTCCGGTACCCGTAATTCTTCATCAGATACTCGGTACCTATGACCCAACGGTCGGCTCTTTTGGTATATCCTGAAACGGCAAATCCGGCATAATGATTCAAGGGGGATTTCGAGCCGTTCGCAAATCCTCCGCGCAGTTCCACGCCCTTCATCCCGGGCAGGTACCGCTGGGCATGTGCCCGCCCCGGGAACAGGGCAAGCGACACGGCTGTAACGAATAGGAACAGATACTTCTTCATGACTACTTTACTTTAAGTCCGTTTATAACTCTGGCTCTCACGATATCTTCACTTTCCACGGTGAAGGTCTGGTGCCTTCCACCGCTTTTCTCATGCATTTCCACCACCAGCACCTTGTCCGAGGGAATGGTGAATTTGTCCAGGACGAAGACGGTGCGCCCGTCCTTTTTCCCTGCGACAGTTGTTACATAGTCGTAAGCACGCAAAGGAAATATCACCTGTTCCTGGATGGCGGTACGTTTCATCACCTTCTTGTCCACAATCTTGAATGTCACGAAATCCACTTCATAAGGTACGTTGGACCGGTTCCTGATTTGTGTATGAAAGTACAGCAGCCCGTTATGGGTGTAAAGACCGCGCAGCAGGTACTGGATGCCGAACGCCTTGCTCCCGATATGCTTGATGTGCCTTTTGTTGTTCTTGTGGACGGACTTCGAGATGAGATATACCAGTTTCGGAGACTCGCTGCCGAGTTCCTTCAGGTAAATGTCAAGGGCGTTGTTGGACGGTTCACTTCGCTTCCGTCATGGATGAAATCTTCATCTCGATGTTCAGCAACAAGGTTCTTCCGCATACTTTACATTGAATGTATAGAAACTTCCGCTTTCGGTTATCACGGACATGTTGGTCTCCTCACGGAAATTCTTTACGGTAGCCTTTACACGAATGACATTTTCCGCACCGTCCGCCTTGCCTGCAATGAGGTTCGGCGATCCGAGGTCCACATAACGCACCGAAGACGGGAAGATGATATGCGTGGTCTTGCCGTAAGTCACTTCCAGACCGTACGGCGGTATCATCCGGTCGAAAGTGAGTTTTCGGGTCAGCCCGTGATAGAGGTCCCCGTCTTCCTCTTTTTGGGGATACACTTCCTTGACCGGTGTGATTCCTTTGTTTACTACCGCTGCGCTGTCGGTTTCAGTCTGGGCAAAGCGCCCATGGTGCCCCATGCAAGGGCAAGCATTACAAATAACTTTTTCATGTTGATTGAATTTAATGGGTTGTCATTGATTGTCATTCTGATAAAGCATCAGGTGTAACCGGATTTGAGATGCACCTTCTCTTCACGCATCTTCCGGGAGATGTACTGTGAAACACCCTGTATGGCACCCTTCCCGAGTTCGGAAAGTAGCTGGTCGCCTGCCGACTGGTTGGTGATGGAGATGCTCGTGCCGAGATTCTGCCCCAGATTGGCGGCAACCTCCTTGACAGCGTTTGCTCCATGGATCCCGGAATGAAGATGCCTTCCTGTCCGTCATTGTCATACACGGCAAGTTTCACGGGGATGATGGTACCGCCATATTCCACCTGAAGGATGTTGACGTGAAGCCTTTCTCCCTGTATGCGCCCTTCTCCGATGAGCAAGGAGTTTTTTGGGAAGGACATGCTTTCCTACACGCATTGCTTCCAGCAGTCTCATCCTCACACCCTGACCGCTGATTACAGTCTGGTTCCCGTGGATGCAGGCACATATGGTATTCCTCACGTCTTTTTCATTCCTGTGACCAATCGGGGTATGGATCTTTCCGCCAATGTCCTTCCCGTTAATGACACGGAATCCCGGACCGGTTGCGGCAACGATGAAACCACGGGAGTGGAGACCAGCCCGACGGAACGGCCTTCATGTTTCCATCCCGTCCGGCTTCTTCATCCTCCGGGCGGCTGTCCATCCTTTTGCCGCCATTACCCGGCATGTACTTGGCTGCGAGCTCGTAGGACTTTTTCCAAAAGTGCCACCTGTTCCTCATAACCGGCTGTGCATTCTGTGCGGCAACCGTCTGCTTCAGTTGTTCCACCTCGCTTTCAACGCCTCCTTTTCCGGGTCTTCCTGCGGTGACTCGTAAAAGTTGCCGAGAGTCCTGTTGATGTCATTGTAGGCGGAGACGGATGAAGAGCGGGCTTCATTCCTACTGTCACTTGCACGTGGACTGCCATCCTTGGTATCCGCATCCGATGACAATGCCACGACAGCTCCGGAGTTTTCATCCGCAACACCTGAGAAGTCTCCCAGTGTACGCATTTTTTCCGCCTGTTTGCGCTTTATGTCAGCCTGCTCGTAGGCGGCAATCTTGTCTTCCTCTATGTCGGCTCCTCTCGGGTCAGGCAGTTCGGTGTTGAAGCCCGCATTTTTCTCCTCCTTTTGTTTGTCCTCTTCGGACGGTGCGAAAATGAACCACATCGCACCGAGGAAGAGAAGGAACATCCCGGCAAAAACCAGGTATTTCCTGATTTCCAGCCTCTGTTTTAATTTTATTAAATATCATTACTCATTTTCTTTCTGATTGAATCGGTTAAAAAACTCTTCCATCTCCTGCACCCTTTTATCCGGGAGTGTATCGGCAGGAACGATATCCGGAATGTCCAACGGGGCTATCTCAATGATGTCCCGCTGTACATCTTCCCGCCCGATGTCATAGATGGCGCGGAAAATCAGATAGAAATTTCCGAGAGCAAACAGGACAGCCAGCACGATGACTGTCAACATTCTCTTTTCCGGAGAAAGCCCGGCACACAAACCCCGAAGCTTTTCTGCAACGGTTTCCTTGATTCTTACAAACATTTGTTTCATACATTCAAAATTTTAACGGTCATACACTTTGATATCCCTGTTCTCCACCACACGGAAGGCTTCAAGGATGAAACCGTGCGGATTATTGTCGCTGCGGGTGGAGTTCAGCAGCCTGCCACGTGTGACAAGGCTGCGTTCGGTCACACTCTTCTCCCTGATAATGGAGAGTTTCGCATAGGTCACGACCTCATACGGATAGGTATTGAAATCGCACCTGACACTGTCAATCCCAATCCGCTGGCTCATGTTTCCCGAAATGATCCGGTTGTAATATCCCTGCTCTGCCAAATCCACATAATGGGCATAGCAGAACGGTCACTGAGGAACATGGCCCGTTGGATATTACCCTCAATCGCACTCTTGTCAGGGGATAACGTAAAGAACAGTTCATGGAACCTCCTGACATGCTCCCTTGCCTCCACCGGACGGTTCTGCTCCAAGTCCTGTGAAAGGGCCAGCATCAACGACTTTCCTTCATCCAGAACATAGATCTTCTCCCGTTGCGCTTCCGCAAAAGTGTAAGCCTTCCATACGGAAAAAAACACAAGTAGCGTGCATACACACAGATAGACAATCCCGAACAGACGCAGCTGTCGGAAGCTGGTCTCGATATTCTTCAATGATTTGAATTCCATTCTGTAAATGTTTTATACTGTTATTATTTGATAACCTTCCGGCAATGTTTCCCACCGCTGCTCCTGCCGTACCAGCCGCCAGGGAACCGGCCTGGGATGCCCTTTGGTTCACATTCTTGAGGTAGTTGCCTGCACCGCCTCCGGCTTGCACAATCCAGTTTGATACGGTCGGTATGGTGAAATACCCGATGATGCCGATAATGAGGAAAGTGATGTAAACCGCGTTTGAACTGTCGGGGATGAAATCCGGATCGGAAAGCCGCTCGATATCCCTCTGTAGCATCAGCACCTGGATTCTCGCCAGCACACTGCTGAACAGGTCGCTGACAGGAAGCCAAAGGTAGATGCTGATATAGCGGACGAACCACTGGCTGAGAGAAGCTTGGAAACCGTCCCAGCAGGAGATGGCGAAAGAAACCGGACCGAGTATCGAAAGGACTATCAGGAAGAATGTCCTCAGCGTGTCGATGACCAGCGCCGCCGCATTGAACAGAAGTTCCAGCAGTTCCCGGAAGAAATTCTGTACGGCCCTTTTCATGTTGTACATCGCCCGGTCCACATACATCCCGCAGGCTTCTATAGCGTCAAACGCACCCAGCTCGTCCAGCCTGTTGTCAAAAGTCTCCTTGTCGACCAGATAGCTGTCTCGGGATTCCGTTTCATCGCCTCAATCTCCAGCTTGTCCTTCTGTGCCCGGTACTCGTTCATGTCAAAGTCTGCGACTCCAATATGGTATGGGTCCCTTTCACGACGGGCGAGAGGATGCTGTTCAGCGTACCCAGAACGAGTGTCGGAAAGAACATGATACAAAGCCCCAAAGCGAACGGAGCAAAAGCAGGAAAGACATCCACAGGCTCGGCACGTGCCAGAGCCTGCCATACACGATACGCCACATAGAAAAGCGCTCCCAGACCGGCAAGGCCTCTTGCCACACCGGTCATCTTTGAGCAGAGCGGCATCATTTCCACATACAGATTCTGTAAAATCTGATGCAGGTTGTCAAAATCTATAGCCAACAATAACATAATGAAAGCGGATTAGGAATTACCAATAACGTTCGTTCGGTGAGCCGTAGAGTGCCATCACGCGGTCTAGGTCGTTCTGTTTCTTGGCGCGCAGGTAGGACACCCCGATGTTCTTGTTGGTGTAATACTGTACCAGACTGCGGTTTTGCAACATGTCGTTGTAGCAGCGGTCGATGATATCCATCCTTTCCTTGTCGTTCATGGAAAGCCCGTTCTCGTTGACCACCGTCTTCAAATCGTTCAGCAAATGGGCACTTTCTTCCAGCAGTTTTGGTGTATCCCAAAGCAATCGCGCTCAGTTCTTCCGGCGTAAAATACGGGTCGCTGAGCATACGCTCGAAGCTGGTGACATAGATGTCCGTGATATCGCCCACCATCAGGATGGTCTGCTGGACTTTGCGGGCATCACGGACAAGGTTCTTGACCTTGCGAAGCCCGTCGTAATACTCCTTGCCCTGCTGGTAGATTTTCACGGTTTCCTGAAAACTATTCGCCATATTGGTGGCAGTGGAGGATGTGTGAACGATGTTCTTGCAGCATTGATGATTCCCTGCGCCAGATTGCCCGGGTCGCTCACTACCCATTGGGCTTTCGCTGTGAGGCTGACAAGGAAGCAGCCCATGCACAGCATAAGAATTTTCTTTTTCATGATGTTTCTATTTTTAATTGTGAATAATTCTGTTAAAGTCAGATTCCATTTCCGCCCTTTGGACGGCGGGTTCCGGAGGATGGTCCGTTGCGCCTGTCTCGGTCGGTTCTCTATTCCGGAATTCTCCCTCTTGCGTCTGATGGAGGCGAAGAGTTCGTCTGCATACGGCCTGCGTCCGGTCATTCTGACGAAACGGGCATCCAGCTCCCGGTAGGCTTTCTCTGCCTGACACGAGCGTTCCGTCGCGGAAACGTTCTTGTCTATGCCGTACTTGGCGAGAAAGTCAGGACTGATTTGCAGGATGTCGTGAACCACATCCGGTGAGGCCGCAATCCGTCCCAAAATCTCCAGTTCTCCATCCAGTCTTTCCAAATAGAAATCCGGCAGACGGACATCCTTGATGCTTTCCGCAGCCTTTTCCGCATTCCTGCACAGACGGCTTTCCAATATCACCCCCTCATCATATGCTGGTTCCGGCCCGGAACGGTTCAGCCTGTCAAGCCTGTCATAATCATCCGCAAGCCCGTACCTGAGTGCCACATACCGTGAAGGTGGCATAAGATGCACGGCCAGGTTGCAGAGTTCCCACATGTCGCTCTCTTTCCGATGGAAGTCCAGAATCCGGACAGATGACCGCACTTCTTGCGGTGACGGACGTTCCTGCTTGCTTTCCGGATTTTCCTTCGAGTAAACATCCTGCATGAATGTGTACATGGCAAGCATTCGGTGGACAGGGACGGCTTCTTCAGGTCTGATATCCATAAGCCGGGAACCGTTCTTCTCCATGAAATAAGTATCTTTCAATGCCTCCATCAGTTCCGACCTGTCCGTTTCCGCCGTTTTTTCCGGTGTCGGGAACAGGTACGAGGCTGACAACAGGCAGGAGACTTGGGTAATCACATCCTCCGACTTCCTGTACCGCCTGACCAGTTCCGACAGCTTCCGGTACTCCTTTTTCCGGACAAGTACCCTTGTCTGTTTCATCACTTCCGTCAACTCCTTGAGGCGCGGCTCGTCCAGATAGCGGCGCTGCTGTTCTTTTATCCATTCTTTCATTTCCATGATTCGTGATTGTTTTTCGGTTTTCATGTGATTCCAATCCCTTTCACCTGGCTTCGCTTGCTATCGGCCAACTGCCTGATGGCAAGCTCTATATTGCCTCCGAGTTTCTCCGTAAGCCGCATCAGCTCAAGTTTTTCGGTCTCTTCTGTGGTGTAGCAGACGTACTCCTCAAGTGAAACCTCCGTAGCATAGACTGCTGACTGTGAGCCTCCGAGACCAATCCACACTTCCTTGTACTTTCGGGAAGGATTGTTTGCCATGTTGATGGAAAGTATCTGCGCCCGCTCCTTGTCGGTCAGACCGAGCAAGGTCTGGATCTCATCGAACTTGTTCATATACTTGCGCTGGTCAAGGAGAATCTTACAGTCACTATTATTAATGATGGTGCCCTTGACAATCGGAGAAGAAATGATGTCCTCTACTTCCTGGGTCACGACCACGGCCTCGCCGAAAAACTTTCGGACGGTCTTGAAAAGGTAGCGGATATAGTTGCTCATATTGGCGGATGCCAATGCCTTCCAGCACTCTTCGATAAGGATTATTTTCCGGATACCTTTCAACTTGCGCATCTTGCTGATAAAAGTCTCCATGATGATGATGGTGACAATCGGAAGTAGCACCTTGTTGTCACGGATATTGTCCAGCTCGAAGACAATAAACCGTTTGCCAAGCAAATCAAGCTGTCTGTCGGAATTCAACAGGAAGTCATACTCGCCACCCTTGTAATAAGGTTCCAACACATTCAGGAATCCCCACACGTCAAAATCCTTCTCACGGGTTCGCTTCTCTTTCAGGATATCCTGATACTCGTCACGGATAAACTCATAGAAGGTATCGAAGGAGGGTTTTATGCTGCTGTCCCTGCGGATTTTCTCCAGAAAGAGATTGACCGCATTGGATAGCGCCACCTCCTCGGCACGTGTCGGCGGCTCGTCGTCACGCTTCCACAGGGTAAGGATAAGCGTCTTGATGGATTCTTTCTTCTCGATGTCGAAAATTCCGTCTTCCACATAGAAGGATTGAAGGCGATGGATTATCCTCCTCGTAGGTGAAATAAATCCCGTCCTCGCCGTGTGTCCTCGCGTGGATCAGGTTGCACAGCCCCTGGTAGGAGTTGCCCGTATCCACCAATAGCACGTGTGTCCCTTGCTCGTAATATTGCCTCACCATATGGTTGGTAAAGAAGGACTTGCCCGAGCCGGACGGGCCGAGGATAAATTTGTTCCTGTTCGTGATGGTGCCGTTCTTCATCGGCAGGTCGGAAATGTCCAGATGGACCGGCTTTCCGGTCAGGCGGTCCACCATACGGATGCCGAACGGAGAGAGCGAATCCTTATAGGAGGTTTCCCCGATGAACAGGCATAGGGCCTGCTCAATAAAGGTGTGGAAACTCTCCTCGGACGGGAAATCTCCGGCATTGCCGGGTATTGCCGCCCAGAACAGAGTCGGCACATCCACCGTGTTGTGACGCGGTTTCGCTTCCATCAACGCCAGCTGGCTACCTACATCGTTCTTGATGCGCTTCAACTTTTCCCGGTCATCGCTCCAGGCCATGACATTGCAGTGTGCGCGGATGGAGGTCAGCCCCTTGCTGTGCGCCTCGTTCAGGTACTCTTCAATCCATTCGCGGTTGATCTGGTTGGAACGGCTGTAACGGGAAAGCGAATGCATGTTCCGTGCAGTCTGCTCGAATTTCCTGAGAATTTCCGCCGAATCATCAATGAAGAGGTACTGGTTCACCACATGGTTGCAGGTAAGCAGAATGCCTATCGGTGCGGCAAAGGACAGCCGACAGTCGCTCCGGTCTGTCGAGAGCCTTTCATACCGGCAGTCGGTTGACACGTTCGACGGCAGGTCTTCCGGATCGGAAAGCGTATGAAGGCACAGGTAGTTGTCGCCCACCTTCATTTCCCCGGCACCGAGTGACAGATCCTGCAAGCAGGTAGCATCTTCCTGCGACATGGAAAAATACTTCTCGATGATGCCGGCGGAATTTTTGCTCCCGATGATTTCCTCATCCGTCAGGCGGATGATACGAAGCAGGCCGCTGTCGTTCACGATGCGTTCGAATTGTCCGCAACACTCCATGAACCGGGTGACGGTTTCCTTGTCCTGCATTTCCTTGGGGATAATGAATCCCCTTGTAAGTGCATTGAAACTGCTGGTTGTCCGGCTGTGCTCCTTCGTGGTTTTCGTAAGGAACAGGTAACAGGTATGCTGCAAATACGGCCGCTCGTTGAAATGGCGTTCGAAACTGCGGCTCAGAAAGCTCAGGTCTTCCTTGCAGATATCCGGTTTATATCCCTCTTCGATGAAGAAGTCCTGCTTGTGTACGATGCTGTAGTTCGGCAAGACCTTTACCGCTTTTGCCCAGGTGGAGTGCATGGACTCGTACTCGGCACGTGTCAGCGTGAACAGTTCCGGCAGTTCCACCGGTATGCTACGGTGATGTCCGCATCCTTGCTGATGATGCAGCCGTTCTCCACGGCCAACAGTGGGAACTTGCTTTCCAGCGTGGCTGTTTTCATTACGTTTTTCATGCTTTTCTGTTTTTAATGGTTGGAGAAAACAACCGGAGGAACTTTCTCCGGCTGATGATGTAGCGGGGATGGCTGCGCAGCGCATGGAGTTTCATAAGGCCCCATTCACCGTATTTCGAATTCATCCTGAAAGTGACCCAGACCAGCACCGATGCGGAAACGACCCCGAAACCGATGCAGACCCACTGGTCGATACCTGCCATGTACATGACGACGAAGATTACGAACAACGCGAGCAATCCTCCCGCAAAGATGAACAGGTACTGGCTCTTGAGTCCCTTGAACTCCGGGCTGCGCCCAATCCCCTTGTTGACATTGAATTCCGCCATATTACAGGAGAATGAGCGTAAGATGGTGGCGGCGACAATCAGGAAGATACACGCACCGAACCAGCTGGCGGCAGTCTTTGAGGTATCCGGGTCGCCTGACGAGAACTTGGAATAGACCTTCACGCCTCCGATAAGGCCGATAACGGCACCGATAGCGTAAATCAACTTGGTGCCGGGATCGAAATACGAAGTGACCATATTGGTAGCTCCGTAATTCCACCGATACCGTTGCCTGGGCGGATGCCCCATTGAAACCAGCAGTCGTCATGGCTGACCAAAAGAATCTTTTTTCATGTGTCGAAACTTTTAATTAGTGAGACAAAAAATGATTTCGACTGCGAATATATAATGCTTAATTTATTGATTTACAAACTGTACGATATGTGACACCGTATGACATTACGTTACATCGGCAGGGAATTTTCAATCATTCAAAAAGGGTTTTCCCGGCAATATGAAACAGTAAAAACAGGATAAGGAGAAAGCGGCATTTCATTTCTTCCGGCAAAGGTAGCCCGTGTCCTGAGAAGCCCGGCAAGGCGGCCCTGCGGGCTGGTTGCCGTGAAATAATCATCCTCGCTGCGCTTGCGGTATTTTTCACGGCAAGCCTTGCGGGATTCCGGACCGGGGCGGAAAAGCTTCAGGAAATAAAATACCGTTCGGTTTGAATGGATATATGTAAAAACAAAAAACAGAAGATAACATGGAAA
>ENA-OQLB01001386-OQLB01001386.1-human-gut-metagenome-genome-assembly--contig:-NODE-1386-length-10298-cov-2.584308_pt1 | contig 10298 bp, 15 predicted proteins | sample MGYA00242656_ERZ504813 | MGnify/ENA primary metagenome ERZ504813 (study PRJEB26092, sample SAMD00036388) | human gut metagenome | host: Homo sapiens | study: EMG produced TPA metagenomics assembly of...
TGCGCATTTCGGTTTTATGCGTATAATAAGGATAAAACCCCTTGGGGCGCGGTGCGCCCCGCCAAAAATGTGAAACATACCGAAAGGAGCTTTTACTATGGGTTTGGGTAAAAAAGACCATTGACGATGAGAACTACGCCGGTAAGCGCGTACTGGTTCGCTGCGACTTCAACGTCCCGATGAAGGACGGCGTTATCACCAATGATAACCGCATCAATGCCGCACTGCGACGATCAAGAAGCTGATCAACGACGGCGCTAAGGTCATCCTGTGCAGCCATCTGGGCAAGCCGAAGAACGGCCCCGAGGCCAAGTTCAGTCTGGCCCCCGTTGCTGTGCGCCTGAGCGAGAAGCTGGGCCAGCCCGTTGTCTTTGCCGATGATGACAATGTTGTCGGCGAGAATGCCAAGCTGCTGTTGCCACCATGAACAACGGCGATGTCGTTCTGCTGCAGAACACCCGCTTCCGCAAGGAGGAGACCAAGAACCTGCCTGAGTTCAGCGAGGAGCTGGCCAGCCTGGCCGACGCTTATGTCGATGACGCCTTCGGCTCCTGCCACCGCGCCCACTGCTCCACCGCCGGTGTGACCGACTATGTCAAGGATACCGCTGTCGGCTACCTGATGGAGAAGGAGATCAAGTACCTCGGCAACGCGTGAACGATCCCGAGCGTCCCTTCACCGCCATTCTGGGCGGCGCAAAGGTCGCTGACAAGCTGAATGTCATCTCCAACCTGCTGGAGAAGGTCGATACCCTCATCATCGGCGGCGGCATGGCCTACACCTTCCTGAAGGCGCAGGGCTATGAGATCGGCAAGAGCCTGTGCGATGACTCCAAGCTGGATTACTGCAAGGAGATGATGGCCAAGGCACAGGAGAAGGGCGTCAAGCTGCTGCTGCCGGTTGACGCTGCCTGCATCAAGGATTTCCCCGATCCCATTGATGCCCCCATCGAGACCGTGATCGTCCCTGTCACCGCTATCCCGGCCGACATGGAAGGCTGCGACATCGGCCCCGAGACCATGAAGCTGTTTGCTGACGCCGTTAAGGCCAGCAAGACCGTTGTCTGGAACGGCCCCATGGGCGTGTTTGAGAACCGACCCTCGCTGCCGGCACTCTGGCTGTTGCCAAGGCCATGGCAGAGAGCGATGCCACCACCGTCATCGGCGGCGGCGACTCCGCAGCTGCTGTTCAGCAGATGGGTCTGGGCGACAAGATGACCCACATCTCCACCGGCGGCGGCGCTTCTCTCGAGTACCTCGAGGGCAAGGAGCTGCCCGGCATTGCCGTTATCCAGAAGGCCTGATTTTTTAAGAAACCCGCAGAGCGCGGCGGCCAAGCCGCCGCGCCCTTTTTCGCTTACACAAAAAAGAGCAAGATAAAAAATAATAGATAAAAGATAATAAAAAATGTGGAGTTTTGGCCTAAAGGCCAAAACAAAATCGTAGGGGCGGATTCCATATCCGCCCGCGGTACTTGCCGTAAGACTGCACGGGCGCATATAGAATGCGCCCCTACGGCGGCAGTGTATTTTGAAGCGGTGCGCAGCACCGCGGCCCACCATTTTTATTATCTATTATCTTTTATCTATTATCTATTCTAAGAAGGAGTAATCACCATGGATAAACAGAATCGTAAAGCTATCATCGCCGGCAACTGGAAAATGAACAAGACCGCTACCGAGGCCAAGGCCTCATCAGCGAGCTGATCCCCGCTGTCAAGGACGCCGGCTGCGAGGTCGTCATCTGCGTTCCCTTCACCGATCTGGTCACCGCTGTCGAGATGACCAAGGGCACCAACATCCATGTCGCGCCGAGAATGTCCACTTCGAGAAGTCCGGCGCTTTCACCGGCGAGATCTCTGCCGATATGCTGACCGACCTCGGCGTTGAGTATGTCGTTATCGGCACAGCGAGCGCCGCCAGTACTTTGCCGAGACCAACGAGACTGTCAACAAGCGCACCAAGGCTGCGCTGGCCGGCGGTCTGAAGCCCATCATCTGCGTCGGCGAGAGCCTCGACCAGCGTGAGCAGGCGTGACCGAGGAGCTGGTCCGTATGCAGGTCAAGATCGCGCTGAACGGCGTGACCGCTGACGAGCTGAAGAATGTCGTCATCGCCTACGAGCCCATCTGGGCCATCGGCACTGGCAAGACCGCTACCGCTGATCAGGCCGAGGAGGTCTGCGCCGCCATCCGCAAGGTCGTTGGCGAGCTGTACGGCGAGGACGCTGCCAAGGGCCTGACCGTCCAGTACGGCGGCAGCATGAACCCGAAGAACGCCGAGGAGCTGCTGGGCAAGCCCGATGTTGACGGCGGCCTGATCGGCGGCGCTTCCCTGAAGGCCGACCAGTTTGCGGTCATCGTTGACGCTGCCACCAAAGGCTAAATTGCGTTTTCCCGGAATGTTTGTAGGGGACGCATATATGCGTCCCGGCAGCATAGCGGTTGCCACTATGTTCCCGGGCGGCATATATGCCGCCCCTACAGCCTATCAATAAGGAGTCTACAATTCTATGTCTAAAAAACCTGTTATGCTCTGCATCATGGACGGCTTCGGCTGGACACCGGACGAGACCTACGGCAACGCCGTGGCTGCCGCCAACAAACCGAATCTGGACAAGATCTTTGCCAACTACCCCATGACCACCATCGAGGCCTCCGGCATGGCTGTCGGCCTGCCCGATGGCCAGATGGGCAACTCTGAGGTCGGCCACACCAACATGGGCGCAGGCCGCATCGTTTACCAGCAGCTGACCCTCATCACCAAGTCCATCAAGGACGGCGAGATGTTCAAGAACCCCGTGCTGGTCAAGAATATGAAGGCTGCCATCGACGCGGGCAAGGCCATCCACCTGATGGGTCTGGTCGGCACCGGCGGCGTCCACAGCCATGCCGACCACTGGTTCGGCGTGCTGGAGATGGCCAAGCACATGGGCGCGAAGGATGTTTTCCTGCACTGCATCATGGATGGCCGTGACACCGACCCGCACAGCGGCAAGGGCTTCCTGGCTGACCTGCAGGCCAAGCTGGACGAGCTGGGCATCGGCAAGATCGCCAGTGTCTCCGGCCGTTATTACGCCATGGACCGCGACAACAACTGGGACCGCGAGGAGAAGGCCTACGCTGCCTTTGTCTACGGCGAGGGCAACCACGCCGCCAGCGCTGCCGAGGCCATCGAGGCCAGCTACGCCGCCGATGTCACCGACGAGTTCGTCATCCCCGTTGTCACCTGCGAGGCGGCCGCGTTGAGGACGGCGACACCGTCATCTTCATGAACTTCCGCCCCGACCGTGCCCGCCAGATGACCCGCATCTTCTGCGATGACGCCTTCACCGGCTTCGAGCGCCGCGGCGGCCGCAAGCAGGTCCACTATGTCTGCATGGCAGAGTATGACGCCACGATGCCCAACTGTGAGGTCGCTTACCCGCCGGTCGAGCTGAAGAACACGCTGGGCGAGTATCTGGCCGCCAACGGCAAGACCCAGCTGCGCATTGCCGAGACCGAGAAGTATGCCCATGTGACCTTCTTCTTCAACGGCGGCGTTGAGCAGCCCTGCGAGGGTGAGGACCGCAAGGTCATCCCCAGCCCGAAGGTTGCCACCTACGACCTCAAGCCCGAGATGAGCGCCTATGAGGTTGCTGACGAGTGCAAGGCCCGCATCGAGAGCGGCAAGTACGATGTCATCATCCTGAACTTTGCCAACTGCGATATGGTCGGCCACACCGGCGTCTTTGATGCAGCCGTCAAGGCTGTTGAGGCCGTTGACAAGTGCGTGGGCGAGGTCACCGATGCTGTGCTGAACGCCGGCGGTGTCGTATTCCTGACTGCCGACCACGGCAACGCCGAGAAGATGAAGAACCCCGATGGTTCTCCCTTCACCGCGCATACCACCAATGTGGTGCCCTTCGCCGTTATCGGCGCAGGCGATGTGAAGCTGCGCGAGGGCGGCTGCCTCGCGGACATCGCCCCCACCATGCTGCCCTACATCGGTCTGCCCGTCCCCGCGGAAATGACCGGCAAGAGCATTATTGTGGAATAATTTAACAACGCATCCCCGCGCAGGCCGTTTGGCCTGCCGCTTTTTTGTGTTTGTAGGGGCCGGGCATGCCCGGCCCGCAGCTTTCCCATAAGAAATCATTCGCCCTACACACGCAGCCCCTACAAATACATCGCTCACCCTTGCTATTTTCCCGCAAATGCGATATAGTTATCTTAACTAAACATATCCGATTTAGGAGAAACCGCATGAAACAACAAACAAAGGGCGGGGTGCTGCATAAGCTGTGGCAGAGCCTGCCGTGGCTGTGGATGGCCGCAGCATACCTGACGGATCTTTGGTATCAGCTTGTGCCGGGCCGGTGGATCGTGGATTCCGATCTGGCATCCGAGATGATCCTTGCGGACCTGCTGAACCGCGAAGGCTCGGTCATCAGCCACAACTGGTTCTACTCGACCGAACTGAAGGTCGTCAACCTGCAGTGGTTCTACCGATTGGGTCTGCTGCTTTTCCCCGATGATTGGCATCTGGCCCGCACATTCGGTATGGCCATTGCGCTGGCGCTTTACGCGGCAGCCATGCTGTTCTTTGTCAAATGCGCAGGCCTTGGGCGGCCCGGCCTCTGGATGGTCGGCACGCTGCTCTGGCCTTCGGGCAGCATTATCTGGTTTATGCTATCTATGGCGGGTACTATCTGGTATATACCTTCTTCTATATGCTGGTGCTGGCGCTTGTGCTGCGCAGCCTGACTGCCGACAAAAAGCACTGCGCCTTGCAATGGCTGCTGGCCTGCCTTATTACGGCGGTGGCCGGCATGAACGGTGTCAAGCAGCTTATGGTATTCCATGCGCCGCTTTGTCTGGCAGCGGCGGTGCTGCTGGTCATGGCGCTGCACGGCAGTGATAAGCCGGAATGGAAGGGGGCTCTGCAGAGCTGCCGCAAGGAGGTTCGTCTGCTGGCAGCCTCTGTCGTGACGGCGGTGGCCAGTGCGGCGGGCTACTTCGTCAGCAATGCGGTGCTGTCCCGCCTGTACGACTTCAAATCCTACAATTTCATCACATGGAACCGGGACGAAAACTGGTTTACGCTGGACCGGATCCTGATGGACTTCTTCCATGAGTTCGGCTACCAGAACGGCTCCGGCGTGTTCCACTTCGGCGGTATTGCGGCGGGTATCGGCCTGCTGCTGGGCTGCTGGATGTTCTTCTGCATCGTGCGGCTGCTGCTGCGGTGGATAAGCTGCAGCTCAACGACAAGCTGCTGGTGCTGCTGCTGGTTTGTATGCTGGCGGTCTGCGGCATGTGCTATGCCTACTTCCACGAGTATTATCTCTACTTCTGGCTTATGAACATGCCGGTGGCCATTGCGGTCATGGCGGTGGAGATCAAGACCGAGGATCTGCACCTGCCCGGGGCGCGGGGGCTTTTGGCCGCTGCGCTGGCGGCCTGCTTTACGGTTTGCGCCGTCAATACGGTGCGGCAGGAGCAGGAGCACCCCTACCTTGCGCATAAGGGCTTGAAAAAACGCCGCCGACTGGCTGGTGGAAAATGGCTACACCGAGGGGTATTCCACCTTCTGGAACGGCAATGCGATGATCGAGCTGACAAGCGGCAAGCTGGATGTCTGGACGATCGCCAATCTGAACAGCCTAGTCGTGCCCGACTGGCTGCAGCCCAAGGAGCATCTGACCACCGACCCGGTGCATCCGTTCCTGCTCATTGATACCGAGACCGACTACGCCGCTGATGACGCGCAGCTGGTCAAATACGGCAGCTGCACCGAGGTCTACAACGATGGACGCTATGTGATCTATGACTTCGCCGATGCGGCCGCCGCGCACGAGGCAGCCCAAGCGGCGGAGGCAAAGCAATAAGATAAGGTGCCATGCTATGAAGGGGCGGATGCTTGCATCTGCCCGCAGGGCGTCGAGGACGCCGCCCCTCTGTAATCGAATCCGATACTTTATATAAATAAGGAGTATTCTTATGCGTTACTGCAAAAAATGTACGATGCCCGACACCCGCCCCGGTATTACCTTTGATGCCGAGGCGTCTGCAGCGCCTGCCGCCACTACGAGAACCGCAAAAATGTCGACTGGGACGCCCGCTTCAAGGAGTTTGAGCCTACTGCGACAAGTACCGCGGCATGAACGGCCCCGGCGGCTATGACTGCGCGGTTGCGTCTCCGGCGGCAAGGACAGCCACTTTCAGGTCTGGATGCTGAAAGAGGTCATGCACATGAACCCGATTCTGTTCAGCGTCGAGGATAACTTCCCCATGACGCAGGCGGGCATCCACAACCTCAAGAACATCAGCGAGGAATTCGGCTGCACGATCATCTCCTGCAAGCCCAACATCAAGGTGCAGAAAATCCTGATGCGCAAATTCTTTGAGAAGTACGGCAAGCCGACCTGGTACGTGGATCGCCTGATCTACACCTTCCCGCTGCACATGGCGGCCAAGTTCAACACTCCGATGCTCTGCTACGGCGAGAACGTCAGCTTTGAGTACGGCGGCAACGCCGATAAGGAGACCTACTCCGCCATGGGCCAGATCGAGAACGGTGTCGCCGTCGGTATGCCCATGGAGGAGCTGCTGGGTGACGGCGTGACCGAGAAAGACCTCTCTCTGACGCTGGCCCCCAGCGCCGAGGAGCGCGCCAAGCTCGATCCGTTCTACATGAGCTATTTTGTGCCGTGGAACAGCTACAAGAATTACCAGATCGCCAAGCGCACGGCTTCCACGACCTGACCCATGAGTGGGACCGCACCCACCACGCCGAGAACTTCGACCAGATCGACTCCCGCGCCTATCTGGTACACAGCTGGCTGAAGTACCCGAAGTTCGGTCACGCTGCTGCAACCGACTACACCGCCCGCTATATCCGTTACGGCATGATGACCCGCGAGGAGGCCATCCCCATCATCAAGGCGCGGGACGGCAAGCTCGACCCGCTCTGCGTGCGTGACTTCTGCGACTTCTGCGGCTATACCGAGAGCGAGTTCTGGGCCATCATGGACAAGTTCTACAACCGCGACCTGTTCGAGAAGAATGACTGCGGCGAGTGGCAGCTCAAGCACCCCATCTGGGAGGAGAATAAATAAATGGTACGGCATGTCATTCTTTGGAAGCTGAAGGAAATGCCCGAGGCCGAGAAGGCCGCCGTCAAGGCCGGCATCAAGACAGGGCTTGAGGGGCTGGCCGGCCAGATCCCCGGCCTGCTGGAGGTCCATGTCTACACCGAGGCGCTGCCCAGCTCCGCGAATGCGGACCTGATGCTGGACACGACCTTCACCGATGCGAGGCACTGAAGGCTACTCCACCCACCCGGCGCATGTCGCTGTAGCCAACGGCAAGGTGAGACCGTACACCGCGGTAAGGACTTGTTTGGATTTTAACGCGTAACCGTACAGAAGGAGACTTTTTCGGATGCTTTTTTCCAGCGCGACCTTTTTGTTTGCATTTCTGCCGGCAGTCACACTGCTCTATTATATAATCCCTGCGCGGTTCCGTACTGCCCGAAATATGCTGTTGACGCTGGTGAGCATCCTCTTCTACGCTTGGGGGGAGCCGCGCTTTGTGGTGGTTATGCTGGCCATGATCGCCGTGAACTGGGCGTTGGCTCTGCTGGCCGAGACACAGGGTGACAAGTACCGCAGAATGGTACTTGTCACAGCGGTGGCGGTAAACATTAGTTTGCTGTTTGTCTTTAAGTATCTGACATTTGTGCTGGAAAATACAAACCGTTTTCTGGGCCTGTCCATTCAGGTGCCGAGCATTACGCTGCCCATTGGCATTTCGTTTTTTACCTTTCAAGCAATGTCTTATGTGATAGATGTCTGCCGCGGGGATGGCAAGGCGCAAAGAAATATCTTGAATGTGATGCTCTATATTGCGTTTTTTTCCGCAGCTGATTGCAGGGCCAATCGTGCGCTACTCGGATTTTGCAGACCAAATCAACTGCCGAACGGAAAGCTTTGATGGTTGGAGTGGTGGCTGCTGCCGTTTTGCCTTGGGCCTTGGGAAAAAGGTGATTCTCTCCAATAATCTTGCCTATGTGGCGGATGCGGCATTTTCCTCCATTGGGAATATGTCGGTTCTTGTTGGCTTGGCTGGGGGCGATTGCATACACATTACAGATTTATTTTGATTTTTCCGGTTATTCTGATATGGCCATTGGTCTGGGGCGGATGTTCGGGTTTCGCATCCGGGAGAATTTCAACTACCCGTATATTAGCCGCTCTGTATCAGAATTCTGGCGGCGCTGGCATATCTCTCTAGGCAGTTGGTTCCGCGATTACTTGTACATCCCTTTGGGTGGCAGCCGTGTGAAAAGCCGTGGACGGCTTATTTTCAACTTGTTTGTGGTGTGGTTTTCTACTGGCCTTTGGCATGGTGCTAATTGGACATTCATTGCTTGGGGTCTGATGTATTTTGTGCTGCTCTGTGTTGAAAAGCTCACAGGTTTTGAAAAGCGCTCTGTGCCGCTATGGCTGGCATGGATATACACGATGCTGTTTGTTGTTCTTGGATGGGTGCTTTTCAGAGCGGAAAACCTTACTGGCGCAGTAAAGTATGTGCTGGCCATGTTTGGCATTGGCGCATCTGGCTTGCTGGACGCCAAGGCGGCGTACTATATGGCAGAATACAAACTGTTCTTCCTGTTGGCGATTGCAGCCTCCCTGCCGATTGCAGGTTGGTTGGGTAAGGCCAAGGAACATCTGGATGGTGCGATTAGCGTGCTATACCCGGTTTGGATCATTGGGGTGTATGCGGTAGCGGTTTCATTTATTGTAAAGGGTGGTTACAATCCTTTTATTTACTTCAACTTCTGACAAGGAGATTTTTGTATGGGAACCCGGAAATCTGCGCGGCTGGCGGCTGTCTGTATTGGTGCGGCTACATTTGTGGCGGCTGTTCCCGTGCTGTGTGCCGAGCTTCAACAGGTGGGCAGCCAAGAAGCCGCAGACATGGAAGATGCCTTTGAAACAACAGCACAGCAGACAATTCCGGGTTACCACAATGTAATTGAGCTGAATACGCTGTTCCAGATGGCACTAGGCAAAAATGTCATTGAGGACGCTGCCGATGACAAGGTCATCCGGCTAAAAAATGGAATGTTGACATTTGTCTGCGGTCCAGCCGATGTAACAGACTCAATAAATGGTATTCTGAACCTGAAAAAAGTCTGTGACGAAAATGATACGCAGTTGCTTTACATTCAAGCGCCGCAAAAAATCAGCAAGTTTGACCCGGAACTTCCCGCCGGTGTACAGGATTATGGCAATGAAATTGCCGATAGTTTTTTGCAGGGTATAGACGGAAAAATTCCCTATATTGACCTACGCGAGAAAATCTATGATGCTGGAATCAACCAGTATGACTTGTTTTTCAAAACAGATCACCACTGGACCCCGGAGGGGGCGTTCTGGTGCTGGGGCAAGGTAGCGCAAACATTGAAAAGCGACTATGGCTTTGCCTTTGATGACAAGATCACAAACATGGACAGCTACACGGTAAAGACATACCCGGATTGGTTTCTGGGCAGTCAGGGCAAGCGTGTCGGTACTGTATATGCGGGTGTGGATGATTTCTCCGTCATCACGCCGAATTATGAAACGAATTTTGATTTCACGGTTCCCGATAAGGACATCGAACGCCACGGCAGCTATGCGGACACCCTGCTCGTCAAGGACGCCTACGAGACAAAGGATTATTACAACGGTAACCCGTATGCTGCATACATCGGCGGGGACTACGCGCTGAACCATATCGTGAACAAGCTGGCACCGAACGACAAGAAGGTCCTGCTTGTGCGGGATAGCTTTGCATGTGCATTCACGCCGTTTCTGGCGCAGTCCTGCGCGCAGCTAGACACGATCGATATGCGGGCGTTCCAAGGGACGATTGCCCAGTATATTGTGGAATCAAAACCGGATATTGTACTGTTTCTGTATAATACCTCGGCCCTGCCCGGTGCAGCAAACTTTCAGTAAAGAGCGATAGGAAAAAATCCGAGGGAGACAATACTATGGCAACTACCCTTATCCACAACGGCCTCATCCATGATGCGGTCCACTGCGAGGCCTATGTCGCGGATATTCTGCTGGCTGACGGTAAGATTGCCGCTATCGGCGGTGGGCTGACTGCCCCGGCGGACGCTGCTGTGTTTGACGCCGATGGGTTGGAGGTTTATCCCGGTTTTTGTCGATGCCACACCCACTATCGCTTGATGGCTAGTGGATCGGGTGATCGAGGGCTGCGACTACAACGAGATGAACGACATCTGGACGCCGCAGCTGCGCG
>ENA-OQLB01001387-OQLB01001387.1-human-gut-metagenome-genome-assembly--contig:-NODE-1387-length-10296-cov-4.346543_pt1 | contig 10296 bp, 13 predicted proteins | sample MGYA00242656_ERZ504813 | MGnify/ENA primary metagenome ERZ504813 (study PRJEB26092, sample SAMD00036388) | human gut metagenome | host: Homo sapiens | study: EMG produced TPA metagenomics assembly of...
TTTTCCGGCCGAGGGAAGCGGAGATTTTCTTTTCTTTTATTTAAAACACCAATGAAGGTTTATCTGGGCAGTCAGCTTACTGTCACCCGGGAAAATGCCTGCATCTTTTATATTCCGGGAAATCCCCAGCATTATCAGGCTGTGCGAAAATTCCGGAACAGTTATGTCCATTTTTCCTGCGGAGAAAACCTGGCAAAACGGTTCGGACTTCCCTGCAACGAAATTTTTTACCCCAGTGACTGCCAGGAGATCGATCACTGTATCCAGAAGCTGCAGCATGAATATCTGAACAGAGAAGTTTTTTCCCGGGACTACGAGTATGCCCTGCTCTGCCAGCTGATGATCACAGCCTCACGGGAACTCCGCAGTACAGATACAGGCAAGTCTGCAGACTCGGAGCTCTGCAGCCTATTCCAAAAAATCCGTCTGGAAATGCTTACAAATTACGAAAAGCCATGGACAACAGAAAAGCTCTGCGCCATGGCTAATCTCGAAAAAAGTCAGTTTTATTCCTGTTACCGGAATTTTTTGACAGCACCCCTCATGCTGACCTGAATCTGCTCCGTCTGGAAAAAGCCAAAAATCTGCTCACCAACGAAGCTCTGCCTGTTCAACAGGTGGCTCTACTGTGCGGATTTTCAAATCTCTCCCACTTCAGCCGGTACTTCCGAAAGAACTGTGGCTGTTCGCCCAGTGAGTGGGCACGCCGCCCTTGACCAAAAGGATATTCACACTCTGCATTCACTGCGCAGGCAATTTGTCTGATCTGATCACCGTGCCGCATTACACTTCTCATAAGCAAACAGTGCCGCACCAAGCGCACCACAAAGCTGTGCCTCATCACAGATATAAAGCTTCGCTCCCAGCTTCTCCTCCAATGCCTGGATGATACCTTTATTTCTGGCAACACCACCGGTCATCATGTATTCTCCCGGATTCTTTTTGCCAAGGCGGGCTGCAAGAGCTCCTACCTTGGAAGCAACAGATACATTCAGACCATGGATGATATCTGCCACGTCCTTATTCTGGGCAACCAGGGAAACTACCTCGGACTCTGCAAATACAGTACACATGCTTGAGATCACTACGTTCTCTTTCCACTCCAGCCACGGGTACTCATCTCCTCCAGGGAAAGTCCAAGAGTACGGGCCATCATTTCCAGGAATCGTCCGGTTCCTGCTGCACATTTATCGTTCATCAGGAAATTTTTTACCGCACCGTTCTCGTCAATGCTGATCGCCTTGATATCCTGACCGCCGATGTCGATAACTGTACGCACATTCGGATTCAGATAATGGGCGCCCTTTGCGTGACAGGTAATCTCTGTGATACTGTCATCACCACTGTCAATATAGGCACGTCCATATCCGGTAGTAACGATACGCACGATATCTTCTTTCCTGATCCCTGCTTTTTCCACGGCCATCTCCAGCTCTTCTCTGCACTCATCATAGCGCCGCCGCCTGTGGGAATGATCATGGTCGATTTAATTTTTCCGTCTTTATCTAGGATCACAACATCCGTACTTGTGGAACCGCTGTCGATCCCTGCCACATAATAAACTCCTGATTCCATTTTTTTCCTTATCTCCTCGCTGATTCCTTTTGATGGGTCCATATCCTCAGAGCCTTCCAGGGTCTCCGCAAAAGCCTGCACTCTGGTAAGGAGCTGTCCTGCACTCTGGCTTGTAAAATCTGTCTCGATCTTCAGAAGCGGAACCTTGATATCACGCTTGATACTTGCATACTCAAATCCGTAATAGTCGCAGAATTTAATAGTATGATAAATGATCCCCTTCAGGTTCGGATCCAGATACAGCCGGTTTCTTCGGGTGCTGTTGTTCATACGGAAGCAGGGCATCTGGGAAAGAAGTGCATCCGCATAAGCCAGGAACATGGCATCGTCTTCCATTTTTTCCAGCTCCTCACGGATCACTGCAAGACGTCTTCCACCTGTACAGGTCAGGTTTTCCACATCCATGCGGATATTATCCCGGATCATTTTTTCCAGGATGCCGCTGACACGGACACCCAGAACACCGATATACGGCTGGTTATCCACAGCTCATGGGAAAAAGCATTCAGAAATCCACTTCTGTCGAAGGTTTTCCCCGAAAATTTCTCATAAGCTTTCTTCAGACGGTGGATGCCCTGGGCAAGCTTCACCTTTTCACAGTCGTTATCCTCATGAGGCATGTCCAGCATGTACAGAAATTTACATTTACCGGTACTTTCCACAATGTCGTACACACGGCGCATGGAATCACAGCAGTTAACAAGAACAAGCTGCTCTACCTTTCCCTCCAGCACTGCCTGGATCACAGATTTTCCGAAGCCGCAGAGATTAGCATGGGCGATCTGGTCCGAAAGCTCAAAATTCTCCGGCATTTCCTCAAGAACCGCACATTCCTCGCCAAAGCCCTTAAACAGCTCCAGCGGTGTATATTTACAGACGTAATGTATCATGACCGTTTTTCCTCCTTACCTTCTGACAGCATTTCCAGATATGCCTGAAGTCGTGTGGATACCTGGCCGTCACTGGAATTGGCCGGGTTACAGCCGTCACCGTCCAGGACCATGGTTGGAAGTCCTGCATTTTCCAGAGAATTTTTGATCAGGCTGGAAGCTCCGATGGTTCCCTTGCAGCCCCAATGCGCAAAAAGGATCCCGCCGTCTGCCTCTGTAAGGTTCGCCAGCTCCTGGGCACGCCGGATCCTCTGCTTCACACTTCCGTTGTAAATGCAGTTGACCATTTTTTCCGCAAGGGCCTCATAAGGATCCGAGGCCTGCATCCGCTGAAAACCGTCTGCAACAAAATCACAGGCACGGATATGCACGTTCTGGCTGTAATTAAATACATCCTTTACCGGCTCCTGCAAAAACGGCATCATATGCATCCACAAAATATGAAGACCTTCCCCCTTTGGTGCCTTCTTCACATCCTCAAGAAGCATTTTTGTATATTTCAGGGATTCCTCTGAGCCCGCCAGAAGATGACACATAAAGATCGCATACAGCTCATTTGTCAGGGAAGTCACCGGATCGTGATCCTTTCTGAGGGCAAGCTGGCTGCTGTAATAGGAGGCCGCTTCATTGCTGTTGGCAACTGCACGCTGTACCGACTGCTCGGAGATTTTTTTCCCGCCTACATCCTCCAGGAATTTCTTCAGCTCGCGGAGCTGATCTGCAACATAGCTGATGGAATCCTGATTTTTTTCATAGGGTACGTCAATATAAAAGCCCGGGATCTGATATTTCTGTTTCAGATAAGGAAACGTCATCATGTTTCCATCGCAGGCAAGGTTTGTGTAGATGGTACATTTGGGCTTCGGTACCAATCCTGTCATGGACGCTCCCAAAAAAACTCTGTGATAGGAGCACATGGTTTCCGGAAAGCCCTCTGATTCCGTCTGTGCCAGAAATGCCTGCTCACATCTGGTTCCGGCGATGAAGCAGGACATTGCCTCCACGGAATACGGAGTGATCCCTGCTGCTGTCAGAAGCTCTCCCGGTACAAAAATGCTCACAAGCGCGGTATCGTCCGGTTTTGCAAGGCTTTGATAATATTCTGCATGACTACACGGGCTACATACTGTCCCGAAGCCGGAAGCTCCTGTCAGGAAAAAGCTGCAGACGTTTTTCCTGAAGCCGGTATCCAGTGAGAAGAAGTTTTCGTGCTTTTTCCGGATCCCTGATGGATTTCTCTCCCACCATATCCCCGAATTTCTTTATAATATCCAATCTGTCACATCCTCCGTCAAATCAAAAAATCTATTATAAGTCTGTCAGACGCTTACCCGAAATTTTGTCTCAGACAAAATCCTGTAGCATTATCATCGTCTGGATGGTATAAAGGTTCCACCTGTCAGACCAATATTTTTATTATAAAGATATTTTTTTCAAATGTAAACACGCTAATTTTTACAAATTTGAAGCCTTTTGCACATATCAAAACATCAAAATGCAGATTTTCCACAAAACTCGCATTCCTTTTCGTGGAAAACCTGCATTCCGTTACTCTATGTCACATCTGATGACGTACCACCTTATATTCATCTCCGGAACGATAATACGGACATTCCTTGTAATCACTGCTCACAAAACGATAATATTCATCCTCATCCAGATTGACATCACAGTAATATTCGTCACACTCTTCATCATATGTATAGTTTGCACAGTATTCGCAGCTGGTTCCCTTCATATTTATTTCTCCTCTCTTTGCAGGAAAGTATTTCTCCCTGCTGTTCTCCTGATTATATAATAAAAAGGAAGAATTCCATTACTGAAATTCCTCCCTTTTTTATATATCAGAACATTCCGTTCGCAGTCTTATATTTGTAAAGCATCTCCGCATGGTTCTGCTCTTCCACCTGGATATCAGCCAGAAGCTTCCTCACATCACTGTCTTCAAAAGCAAAAACATCCGAGTTGTATTCTCCGGAAATCAGCTTTTCTGTTCCGATACAGTCTGTTGCAAGAAAAGCATCGTGTTCCTTATCCTCTGAGGACATCACCGATGTGTAAGCAGCCTTTGGCTGGTAATCACGGCCGTCACTGTCATTACAGTTTACCTGTGGAACTGTACCGGAAAGCACCTGGCTCAGGGAATCGTAATGCTCCTGCTCTTTTTTCTGAAGAGTCTGAAATAAGCTTTTAAGCTCCGGATCCCTGGCCTGCTGTGCGTATTTTCCGTATTTTTCAATGCAGCTTTTTTCCTGTGTCTGAAGATCCTGGATCACTGTGCGTTCTTTTTCCTTTAATATCATTATGATCATCCTTCTTTTGATAATAATGATAGTATGGTTTGGAAACGCGATTTTATTCATGTTTTACGCAGTCAGTATCTCCATCAGTGCTCCGTAAAGATCCTTGTCCAGCTCCATGGACTGAAGCTCAGATAAAAGAACCGGCAGATTCTTTCCGGCTGTGATCAGCTGATATAATCTGTCCTTCAGCACAAAACCGATCTCTGCCTGGTTCAGGAAATCAAAGATACGTTTCTCTATACGATTGTCCGCTGCCTCTCCTGCGAGTATGATCTGCACCTCTGCCGCTGTGTCTGCTTCCACTTCCACACAGATCTTCTGAAGCTTCTCTTCATATTTTACAGCAGCCTCAGTCTCTGCTCCGTTAACCAGAACCTTCACAGTATCTGTTCCTGTTTTCGCAAAATTACAGAACTCCACGGTATAAGCTCTCTTTGCCGGGATCAGCTCTGTTTTTCCCTGTGCGGGATGAATGGTAAACACTCCCTGATCCTTTTCCTTATAATCCATTTCCGTAAATACACAGGCACCATTTTCGTAAGCACAGGTTTCGTTGTCATCCTCATACAATCTGAAGCTTCCGTCAGCACCCGGGAATACCCGGATATTCAGGCTTTCCGGATTTTTTTCCGCCTCTGTTCCACGGATCTCATCGGTCATCACCAGAATGCCGCCTGCTTTTGCAAGAACCGGGATACTGTCCAGAGTACGGTACATATCCACCATTCGTCCACCCTCATAGCGCAGACCTGTGTAAATATCATACCATACCCCATCCGGCAGCCATACTGCCGTCTTCGCTACATTAAGGCCTTTTACTCTCGGTGTTGTCACAGCCGCTACCATCAGCTGATTTCCGAAAAAGTACTGATTTTTTACTGCATATGCCTCCGGTGCCTCCGGATATTCGTAATACATCGGCTCCACCAGAGGAAGATCTTCCTGGTAGCTTCTGTAGTTCATTGTATAAAGATACGGCATCATTCTGTGGCGCTCACGGAGAGCTTCTTCCATGACAACCTCTGTCTCCTTTTTGAAACGCCACGGCTCTTTTCCGTTGAAGTCACTGCATGAGCTGTGGAGACGCATGATCGGAGAAAAGATCCCGTACTGTGTCCAGCGGGCGGTCATCTCGTCATCCTTATATCCAAGCATATGTCCACCAATATCATGACTCCACCATCCATAACCGATGTTGGAGGCTGTGGATGTAAAGTATGGCTGAAAATCAAGGGAATCCCAGGTAATATGAGTATCTCCGGAAAAGCCTATCGGATATCTGTGGCTTCCGGGACCTGCATATCTGGAAAAGGTCATGGGACGTTTTCCGTTTCTGGCACTGTCCAGGAAATGGAAGTGATTGAAGATCCAAAGAGGATCAAGACCCTCGATCTTACAATTGCTTCCCTGCTGCCAGTCGATCCACCAGAAATCCACACCTTCTTCCTCTCTCGGATGATGAAGATATTTGAAATAGGCTTCTATAAATTTCGGACTTGCCGGATCGCATACTACCGGATCTTCATTTTCATAATCCACACCCATGGCCTTTGCCATGTCCTCATACATTTCTTCACAGCCCTGCACGCCGTCTGCAGGATGTACATTTAATGTGGTACGCATTCCTCTTTTATGTAAACCATCCAGAAAACGCTTCGGGTCAGGGAAGAGCTCTTTATTCCAGGTATATCCGGTCCAGCCACTTCCGTATTTCGGATCAACATCGGTCACATGCCAGTCCATATCAATGACTGCAACCGTAAATGGGATATTTTTTTCCTGGAATTTATCCATCAGCTCATTGTAGCTTTCTTCAGAATATTTATAATATCTGCTCCACCAGTTTCCGAGAGCAAACCTTGGAAGCATCGGTGTTTTTCCGCAGAGTCTGTAAAATCATGAAGTGCTTCTTTGTAGTCATGTCCGTATCCGAAGAAGTACAGATCCTTGATGCCCTTTCTTCTTGCTCGATCCACCGTCCGGCAAAAGCACCTGCGACCTGCTGTCGTCCACCAGAGAATATCCGAACCTAGAAAGAATACCATGCTCCAGCTCTGTAGCTCCGTTCACCATATCCAGTGTCCTGGCAGTTCCCTTCAGATCATGGATTTCTTCTCCGTAGTGCCAGATGCTGTGATAGGCACTTAGGTTTCCTTTTACCTGAATACTTAATCCCCAGCTGGTAAATTCCTTCTCATTGTAAATAAGGTGGATTCTTTTCGTATGGACCTCGATTCCATCCTCTGTACGCACTACACGATAGTCCGTTTTCGGAAAATCCCTAAAAAACACCATCTGCGTGGGGCGATCCTCAAATACGCCCTCCTCATCATACTCCAGACGGATCAATCCCTCTGTGAGAAACGTAATCCTGTATTTATCCCCTGTGATCATATTTTCACTTAACGCCAGAGGATGTGTTTCTACTTTATATATGTCCTGCATTTATGTTCCTCCGTTTATTATCTGTATGCCATCATCCCTTTACAGCAGAAGCTGCAATTCCGGCGATAAACTGTTCTGGAAAACAGATAGATCAGAAGTACCGGGATGATAGAAATGGCAGTTGCTGCAAACAGTGCACCATAATCTGTGGAATACTGTCCGTTAAACATCTTAAGACCAACGGCAAGAAGCTGTTTGTCTTTGTTTGTAATTACCAGGTATGGCCACAGGAAATCCTCCCATGCCCAAAGGAACTGGAAGATCGCAATACTGAAGATTCCGTTTTTTGACATCGGTAATACGATCTTGTGGAAAATATAAAACTCATTGGCTCCGTCAATTCTTGCCGCCTCCAGGATCTCATCCGGAAGTGCGGAGATATGCTGCTTCATCATGAAGATTCCGAAGCCACTGAACATAGCCGGGATGATCAGTGCTTTGTAGCTGTCCATCCAGCCAAATGCCTGGATCATGGAATACTTCGGGATAATGGTAACACACCACGGATCATCATAGTAGAAAGTACGAATCCGAAAAGAATATTTCTTCCTTTAAATTTGTATTTACTCAGTACAAAACCACAGATAGTACTTGTATAAATTACGATCAGAGTGATCACTACCGTAATAACAATACTGTTTAAAAAGAAACGGACAAAATTAAAATGTGCGTTCATATTGATGTAGTTATCAATGATGAATTTCTGCGGAAGGAGATGCTGCTCCAGAGCCATGATCTCCTGATTTTCCTTGAAGGATGAAAAAATCATCCATACAAAAGGATATACGGTAACCACTCCAAGGATCAGAAGGAGTGCATTTAAAGCAATACTACTGACTTTTCTTTTCATGAATGTTTTCCTCCTTTAATCTTCTGTTCCGGAAACACGGAATGATAACCAGGTAAATACTGCTGTGATAACGAACAATACAAAGGACAGTGCAGATGCATATCCGAAGTTGTATTTTACAAACGCTTCATCATAGATGATGTAGGACGCAAGGTAAGTTGCTGTTCCGGGGCCACCTTCCGTCATGATCAGGATCTGAACATATGCCTGAAGGTAGGAAATAATAGAAGTGATGATAACGAACAGTGTCATAGGCTTCAGCAGCGGAAGTGTGATGTAACGGAACGTCTGCCATGCGTTGGCGCCATCTACTTTTGCGGCCTCAAGAGCATCTGTCGGAAGAGAATAGAGACCTGCCATGTACATAACAACTGCGTATCCGAAATCCTTCCAGATGGTCATGATCATAATTGCAAGAAGGGCAGTTTTCGGATTCATCAGCCAGTTACATCCAGTCCAAAAATCTGATTGATAGTACCGATCTGCGGATTGTACATAAATTTCCATACAAAGGCTACGGCTACCATAGGAGTTACAACCGGCATATAATATACAGCTCTGAAAAAGCTTTTATATTTTATCAATGTGGAATAGATCGCATAGGCGATTCCAAGTCCAAGACCTACACGAAAGAAAATAACTACTGCAGAGAAGATCACTGTGTTCAGCATGGATTTTCCAAACAGAGCACTGGTAAATACTTCCTTATAATTCTCAAGTCCCAGGAACCGGTAAGTACCGCTTAACGGGTTCCACTCATGAAAGCTTCCTGCAAAAGCGATTCCAATAGGTACGATCAGAAATACCGTGAAGAAGATCACCATTGCCAGAACAACGATATTTCTCAAAATGATCTCGCTTTTGCTCTGCAGCGGATTTGTTTTTTTAAACATCGATGCATCCTCCTTATCTTTTCGATACACATCTTTTTGCTGAGAAAGGCGCACCCTTTTCCAAGTGCGCCTTTCTGCTCTGATACCTGCGGATTGCTCACGGCATCTTTTTATTTTGCATACTCATAAAGGTTTTCTACAGATTTGAATGTACTGTTCTTCATATCCTTTGTGATGTTGGCTTCTGCCTCGTCCAGGGCAGTATCAATGTCAACACCGTTGAAGAATACATCCTCTCCTGCTTTTTTCAGAGAAGTCTCCATAGTTGCAGCATCGGGCCCGGCCAGATATAGTGGTCAATGTGCTCGGAAAGAACCTTCAGAGAAGGATTCTCAAGGATCTTCTCATTATCTGCCAGAGATTTCTTAGCCGGGAAGGTACTCATTGCCAGGTTAAATGCAATCTGTGCGTCATCGTTTGCCAGGAAATATTTTACGAAGTCCTGTGCAACTGCCTGCTGGTCAGCCGGAGCGTTTTTGTTTACGCCAAAGGTAGACTCACCGTTGTAACGGTTGTAAGCATATGGCTCGCCGTCAAAGGTCGGGATTTCAAATACGCCAAAGTCGATGTTGCTCCATGTTGTTTTCAGAGTGTTGTAGTAGTGTCCCCACTGGATGACCATGGCTGACTGTCCCTGTCCGAAGCTGTCTGCTGCTTTCTCACCGAAGTCCTTGGAACCGATGCCATCTACATCATACATATCTACCAGCATCTGCATTACCTTCTTCATTGCATCAGAGTTTACATTCGGAGTAACTCCGTCTTCCTTGAAGAGGTTTTCTCCCAGCTGATAATTCAGGCCAAGGAGGTAATTCTGATGGAATCATCGTTGAAGTTCAGACCTGCCTGAACGATCTTGTCACCGTCTTTAATAGTAAGCTTCTTGGCAACCTCGATCATCTCGTCCCAGGTCTTCGGGATATCATCATCTGTCAGACCTGCTTTCTCCCACATATCTTTGTTGTAGTATACAGATCCGGTCATCATACCGTAATCAATATAGTAAACCTTTCCATCGATCACATGGGCGCTTACACCGTTGAAATCTGCCTCCAGATCCTCTGTGGGGATATCAAGAGGAGCCATGTAATTGATCAGGTTCTCATGGTAGCTGTTATGTACGTTGAAAATAGCCGGTCCGTTGTTCCCATCCAGTGCAAGAGGAAGCTTGGTCCAGTAATCCTCCCATGGGTTATCAACAAGATTGATCGTTACATTTGGATGGATCGCTGTGTATCCGTCGATGATCTGCTGGAACAACTCGTCACTGCCCCACTCCCAAAGCTCTACGGTGATGTCTTTTCCGTCATTGAGCTCCACGCTGGGTCATATTTGACCGT
>ENA-OQLB01001388-OQLB01001388.1-human-gut-metagenome-genome-assembly--contig:-NODE-1388-length-10294-cov-1.825711_pt1 | contig 10294 bp, 12 predicted proteins | sample MGYA00242656_ERZ504813 | MGnify/ENA primary metagenome ERZ504813 (study PRJEB26092, sample SAMD00036388) | human gut metagenome | host: Homo sapiens | study: EMG produced TPA metagenomics assembly of...
TCAGACTTTCGCACGTTCACCCAGATATTTTCCATTTTCTCCTGCGATTTTTTCATAGGTTTCCTGATCTTCGTAGGAATGTACCTGAGTCTTTTTTTCCAGAAAGCGGTACAGGGGCAGATGCCTGTACACATTTTCTCCTGTAAAAAGTGCCCCCGGCAGCATCGCCAGAGTGGCAAAAAAGCACATGCTCAGCACAACGCAGAACGCTTTCTGAAAATTTGTCATATGGATCACCTCTTGAATTATCCTATGACCCGATCTTTTTGTTTATACACTTATTCTCACTCTGATATTTCCTCAAATGCCATATTTAGCCCCTCTGAAATCGTAAAACTTAAATATTTCACCGTCTCATCCACATCTTTGGGCGTTACAAACATTGTATGAAGATGTGGCGCAATCATCTCTTCCAGAAATTCTTTCTGTTCTGTCTCTTCCAGTGTATCCAGCAGATGCGCCATGGATCATGGACAATGGTGGCTGCATCTACTACTGTGGGAACTCCGATACCAATTACTTTCACCTGAAGATTTTCTTCTGTAAGACCTACCTGTGATTGCCTACTCCTGATCCGGATTGATGCCTGTATCTGTAATCTGAATGGTTCGATTGAGACGCCTGGTACTTCTGGCCGCCAGCGCATCGATTGCAATCACTACATCCGGTTTCGTTTCTGCCACAATTCCCTGTATGATCTCGGATGTCTCCATTCCTGTCTGTGCCATAACTCCCGGAATAATTCCACTGGTGCGGTGCATCCTCTCCTTTCCGAGACTCTGCAAGCCGTATTCCCGGATTATATGCCGGGTTATATTAAGATTCTCTACCACATGAGGGCCAAGGGAATCTGCAGTGATTGCAGAATTTCCGAGGCCCACTACCAGAATCGACTGCTCCCGCTCCAGATTTATCAGCTTTTGCAGATGTCTGGCAATCTCTGCTGAAATTTCTCTGTGGTAATCCTCATCATGGACAGAAAGCCCCGGTGCTTCTATGGTAATATAATTTCCCTGTGGACGCCCCATCGTCCGGGCGCCGTTTTCTGTGGTGATTTTTACTACAGTCGTGCGGATATCTTTTTCTTCATTATAATCTTCTGTAACTTCCACACCGCGTACTTCTACATTTTCCTCAGTAAATCGTTCCGTTGCTTCAAGTGCCAGATCTGTTCTTATTCCATGACTTCCAAGCATTCTTCTTTCCTCCTTATCTTCGTCAGCCTGCATTATGACTTTATTATCAGACAGATTTTCGCAGTCCTCTTCCACTCTTACTTTCTATCTATTTTTAGCTTTTTTTTATAGAAATATGTATTGACAAGAAAGAATATTTGGGGTAGTATATATAAGCATGTTCATAGAAGCGCCCGTGTCTGTTTCTATGACAGGAGTATAATAATTTTTTATTGAATTAAATTGGAGGTGTACGAATTGGCTAATATTAAATCTGCAAAGAAAAGAATTTTAGTAAACAGAACAAAAGCAGCTAGAAACAAATCTATCAAATCCGCAGTTAAGACTTCTATCAAGAAAGTTGAAGCAGCAGTAGCAAGCAAAGATAAAGCAGCTGCAGAAGTAGCATTAAAAGATGCTGTTTCCACAATCAGCAAAGCTACATCTAAAGGTGTTTATCATAAAACAACTGTGCAAGAAAAGTTGCCCGTTTAGCTAAAGCTGTTAACAGCATTGACTAATCATATATTTGAATTTTTAATTATAAGCTTATAATTAAAAGGACAGCCATCACCGTCATGTGGCTGTCTTTTTTGTTTGTCTTTTTTAATTTGCAGTACTTACTTTACTGCTATATTTAATAATCAGAAGCTCAACACTCAGTTTATCTTCCAGACGTCCTGTCTTTACCGATTCCTCAGCATCCACGAAATCCTCTACCGCCTGCTCCAGTTCGGATATGGTATACGCTCTGGCGCATGTTGAGATATTTCGCACAACAAAGCTGGGTACCCCAAGCTTTGAGGCAATTTCTGTCTGGGCAAGTCCTGCTGCCGCAAACTGTTTTGCCTGAAGTAACTGACGGTATTGTTTTGCAAGCAAAAACAGGATTCTCATTGGCGGCTCTTTCAATGTCAGCAAATCATAATAAAGATCCAATGCACGCTTCTGATTCTTCTCGGTTACAGCACGTACCATATCAAAAATTCTGTTCGTTGTCTGAGTAGTGCAGATTTCCTCGATATCTTCTGCTGTTACTATGTCCCGTCCTTCAGTATAACTGATCAGCTTCTCTAACTCCATTCTGAGATTTCCCATGTCTGTTCCTGTCTTGGTGAGAAGAAGTTCATATCTCTCTGTGTGATCTTCTTTCCTGCTTTCCAAGTAGTCCTGCCGCCCAGCGCATCAGTGTTTTCTCATCCTGTCTGGCAAATTCTGCGATCGTTCCGCACGCCTTTACAGCTTTATACATACGATTTCGCTTATCTACTTCAGATTCTGCAAAAACCAGACACAGGTAGTCTGGCAGCTCTTTCATATAATCCGCCAGCTCCTCGCATTTATTCTTAAAAAATCCCGTATCTTCCAGCAGGATTACTCTGCGGTCCGCAAAAAACGGCATGGTTTCGCAAAGATCGATCAGCTGTTTGATGTCAACACCTTTTCCCTCATAATGACCTGAAATTCATTGGTATCCCCATCTGGATTTAATGCCTTTATGAGATTCTGTTTATATTGCTGCTTCAGATATGCCTCTTCTCCATAGAGTCAGATACGCCTGTTTGAAATTTCCTGATTTAATGTCTGCCTGTATATTTTTCAATTCTCTACTCCTGATCTTATTTTATGTTACTGCTCATTCCACGCTTCACAAGATGATGATATATAAGCAATAGACTATTCTATTCCTCTTACAGAAAATAATTATGTTAGTAAGTACTATTATATGATATCAGGGTCAAAAGGTCAAAAAGTCGTTCGTGCTTGCACGATAAGACTTTTGAACTTGGGACCCGCCAAACATGAGAAAGTAGCGATTTACGCAGTAAATCAGCGGATTTCGAATGTTTGAGAATTGCGGGAGCTGCTTTGCAGCGGAGCAATTCGTAGATATCAAGTTAGGGGCAAAATGCCTTTTGACCCTAACATCATTATATCATTTTTCTATCATGATGATAACAAAAATGATGACAAAGTGATACCACTCTGCCACCATATAATTGTACCAATTTTCTTTTCTAATGACCAGTAGAATTTTATATATATATCAGCCGCCCAGCTCCACCATTCTGTGAATGCATCTTCCGGCACCTTCCATGACATTCTGTGGCAGGAAAATTTCTTCGCCGCCTCTGCCCTTCAGACAGTTATAAATATCCATCAGAGTGGTCACTTTCATATTCATGCAGGTAAGCTGTACCGTAACCGGGTAGAATTTCTTATCCGGACAGGCGAACTGGAGATGTTCTACAATACTATTCTCTGTTCCGATAATAAATTCTTTATGTTCTGACTTTTTGGCAAATTCCATAATTCCCGTTGTTGAGCCTACGAAATCCGCCTGTTCTACTACTTCCTGGCGGCATTCCGGATGTACCAGGAAAAGTGCGCCCGGATGAGCTGCACGGGCTTTTTCCACGTCTTTTGCACTCACTACGATATGTCTCGGACAGCCGCCTCTGTAAAATGCAAATGTTTTCTCCGGAAGTTTCTCTGCTACATAATGTCCCAGATTAGGATCCGGGATAAATAAGATTTTATCCTGCTCCAGTTTTTGGCAGATTTCAACTGCTGAAGAGGAAGTTACACATACATCACATTCTGTTTTAAGTTCTGAAGTTGTATTGATATAGGCAACTACTGCATAGTCCGGATACTGTGCTTTTAATTCGCGCAGTCCTTCCAGATCAAGCTGCTCTGCCATCGGGCAGCCTGCTACAGGATTTGCCAGCCATACTCTCTTATTCGGGCTTAAAATCTTACATGTTTCTGCCATAAAACGGACACCACACATAATCACACCGCTGCAGTCTCTTTTGGAAGCCTGTACGCTCAGTCCGTAAGAATCTCCTGTATAATCTGCCACTTCCAGAATCTCCTGACCCTGGTATGCATGTGCAAGAATGCAAATGTCCTGTTCTTTTTTCATCCGCAGGATTTCCTGCTGAATTTCTGCTATTGTCATTTTTTTATTTCCTTTACTGTACTTAATTTCCCACTACTTATTGCTCTTCACAATCAGGTCAGGAAACTTATTTCTGGTCAATCGGATATCTGAATTTCTCTGCAAATGCCTGTCCACTATTCCTGGTTTTCCACTTCCCAGGGCTGGAGTGGCGCAAGAAATCCTGCCTTTTCCAGCTGTTCTCCGATCAGATCAAGTCTTTCCTGGCTGGCAGCCTCTACCAGATGATAATGATATCCGGAAGTTGCACTGCTTAACACAGTAGAATGGCTGCTGTTGATTGCCTGGACAAATTCATTTACATCCTGTCTGGATCGAATGTCCATTTCCGCACTGACACGCCCGTAAACTCTATGGCTGATACTGATATTTTTTACACGGCCTCCGCAGTCTACGATCAGATTCAGTTCCTCCGCTGCCTGTTCCTGTCCATGACGGACTTTAAATTCTCTGGTACATGCGCTGTCTTTATCCTGCTGCAATACATACCCTTTTGTAGTAGACAGAATCCCTGGTGTAGAGCCCGGATTACAGCCATATCCTGCACGATTACCTGTCGCTCACGCCAAACTGTGCTGCCAGCGCTCTGGCCGCCACCGGTTTCTCTGCCTGATGAAGGAGTTTTAAAATTTCAGTTCTTCTCTGCGCAGTATTCATATCTTTATTCCTCGACCGCATGAAGATTTTTCATTGAAATATCCAGAATCGGTGCGGAATGTGTAAGTGCTCCACTGGAGACAAAATCAACACCGGTTTCCAGAATTTTAGCAATATTTTCTTTTGTAATATTTCCGGAGCATTCTGTCTGTGCACGGCCTGCAATGAAGTCTACTGCCTCTTTCATCATTTCCGGTGTCATGTTATCCAGCATAATGATGTCTGCCCCCGCCTCTACTGCTTCCTCTACCTGTTCCATCGTCTCTACTTCCACTTCGATCTTGCGGACAAATGGTGCATATTCCTTTGCCATCGCTACTGCTTTTGCCACGCTTCCGGCTGCACCGATATGGTTATCTTTCAGAAGTACACCATCTGAAAGGTTATATCTGTGATTGCATCCGCCGCCTACACGCACTGCATATTTTTCAAAGACACGACAGTTTGGTGTGGTCTTTCTGGTATCCAGAAGTGTCACCTTACTTCCTTCAAGGAGCTTTGCAACCTGATTCGTGTAGGTGGCAATTCCACTCATTCTCTGCAGATAATTCAGCGCAACTCTTTCTCCGGAGAGAAGAACACGAATATCTCCGGTTACTGTTGCAAGAAGCTCTCCCTTCTTTACACTATCTCCGTCTTTGACGTTAAAGCTGATCTCAGTCTTCTCATCCAGAATCTGGAATACTCTTGCGTATACATCCAGTCCGGCAATAATTCCATCTTCCTTTGCCAGAAGTTCTACACTTCCTTTAACTGCGCTGCGCATAACTGCATTTGTGGAAACATCCTCGCTTGTAATGTCCTCCTGAAGTGCCATACGGATCAGTTCATCTGCCTGCATTTTCATCGTAATATTATTCATGACTCTTTTTCATCCTTCAATTTCGTTTAATACTGCCTTATGATAGCCATCCAGCAATTCTTCCCTATTTTCGTACATTTTCATATCGACTGCATCTGCTTTTATATATTCAGGTGCCTGTCCAAATATCATATCATCTGCGGCCTTTCTTGCAAAGACCAAAGATTCCAGCAGGGAATTGCTTGCCAGGCGGTTTCTGCCATGAACTCCGTTACAGCTCGTTTCCCCGCAGGCATAAAGCCCTTTCATAGACGTCTTGCTTCCCAGGTTAACTTTAATTCCACCCATAAAATAATGCTGGGCCGGAACAACCGGAATTGGCTCTTTTCTCGGGTCAAATCCTTCTTCTACGCACTGTTCATAAATATGTGGAAAATGCTCCATGATCGTCTTTTCTCCGAGCGGACGCATATCTTCCCACACAAATTCTGTTCCGTCTTTCTCCATCTGCGAAAAAATTTTCTGACTCAGCAGATCTCTTGGCTGTAATTCATTAGTAAAACGCTGTCCGTTTTTATCATACAATAATGCTCCTTCTCCCTGACGGACTCAGAAACCAGAAATCGTCGTCCCGGTTTGTGAGAATAGAGGTTGTCGGATGAATCTGTATGTAATCCAGATTTTCCATTGCTACATGATGCTTCATGCAATTCCCACACCGTCTCCTGCTATATGAGAAAAATTAGTTGAATTTTTGAACAGACCGCCGATTCCGCCGCATGCAAGAACCACATACGAAGAATAGACCGGAAACGCCTGCTCCTCCTGATTCATAACGATAATTCCGCAAACCGTATTTTCTTTGGAAATCAGGTCAACCATCGTCATATATTCACAGATTTCTATATTTTCCTTTGTTCTGACGACATTCAGAAGTGTCTGCGTAATCTCTTTCCCTGTAATATCCTCATGAAAAAGGATTCTTGGCTGAGAATGTGCACCCTCTCTGGTAAATGCCAGGTTCCCCAGACCATCTCTTGCAAAATCTACATGATAACGCAGCAGATCTCTGATAATATCATTGGAACTGCGAATCATCAGATCAACCGCTCTTTTATCATTTTCATAGTGCCCGGCACGCATGGTATCTTCAAAATAATTTTCATAATCATCTTCTCCACGCAGCATGCAGATTCCGCCCTGCGCCAGAAAAGAATCTGACTGATCAGCTTCCTGTTTGGTGATCAGAAGAATTTTCATTTTTTCCGGGAGATTCAGCGCACAGTACAGACCTGCCGCTCCGGTTCCTACAATAATGACATCATAATGTTCTTTCATTTCTTTTTTCCTCGCACCGGTATCATACCGGATTTTCTTTTTTGTCTGTGCCATTATACTACCTGACTATTCAGGTGTCAAGACACCTAAATATATTACTGTAAATCACTAATCTTGTTACTGTTCACTGCGTTCTCAGTAACACGCTTCGCGATGCACAGAATTTATGCTATTCGCATAATCGCGCGGTATGTCTCGGGTTTTCTGTTGCCAGGCATCCGTAAGAAGCTGCCGGTGGCAGGTTCTGTAGGTGACCTTCGCTCACAAAAAACACCTCGCGGGATATTACCAGTGAACAGTAACAAATAAATATCAAAACAGGCTACGTCTGTTTATGCTACGTCAATCGAATGAATGCAAAATATACAACAAAACAGGGCGTGCAGATTGCACGAATAAATTTTCAAATGTACTCTGGAATGCACACACTACAATTTCGTGAATTCCCAAAATCTCCGGCATATAAAAAGGCTATGCTTTCATAAACACAGCCTTTTTAATTTTATTCATTTAGTTTTATTCATTTGTTTTTATCAAACCTGACAGGTTCTTCCGATTCATATCAACGCATTGATTCCAGGTAAAATCCTGTACTTATGCCATGATAGGTTTCAGTGCTTCAGCCAGTTTCTCTTTCTCAGCTTCTGCTTCTTCCAGATTCTTGCCAAGAGTTGTGTAATAGATCTTGATCTTAGGTTCTGTTCCGGATGGACGAACTACTACTGTCTCGCCATTGTCCAGTTTGTAGATGAGTACGTTTGCTGCCGGAAGTCCTGTTTCTTCTGGTTTCTGATAGTCTGTTACTTTGACGATCTGGTGACCGGCGATCTCTGTGAGCGGTTTGTCGCGAAGTCCCTGCATCAGAGCTGACATCTTGTCCATTCCGCTTAATCCCGGGAATTCGAAGCTGTCTACTTTGTTCAGGTAACGTCCGTACTGTGCATAGATTTCTTCCAGTCTCTGTTTCAGAGAACTTCCAATGCTTCTGTAGTATGCAGCCATTTCACAGATCAGCATAGATCCGATGACAGCATCTTTATCACGTACGTATGGTCCTGCGAGGTATCCATAGCTCTCTTCAAATCCGAAGATAAATCTGTCTACTTCACCTGCTGCCTCAAGCTGTGCGATCTGGTCTCCGATCCACTTAAATCCTGTAAGTACACTTCTGAGTTCTACACCATAATGCTCTGCTACTGCGTCTGCAAGCGGTGTGGAAACGATGGATTTCACTGCTACCGGATTCTTTGGCATTGTGCCTTTTTCAATGCGGCCTGCACAGATATAATCAAGAAGGAGGACACCTACCTCATTACCTGTTACCAGTTCATAAGAACCATCCGGGCATTTCATTGCGATACCGACACGGTCTGCATCCGGGTCAGTTGCAAGCATTAAGTCTGCACCTGTTTCTTTTGCAAGATTTAATCCCAGTTCCAGAGCTGCAAAGATCTCCGGGTTCGGATAGCTGCAGGTTGTGAAGTATCCGTTCGGATATTCCTGTTCCGGAACGATAGTGATGTCTGTGATTCCGATATCTTTTAATACCTGAGTTACAGGTACAAGGCCGGAACCGTTTAATGGACTGTAAACCAGTTTCAGGCCTGCTGTTTTGCAAAGACCCGGACGAACCTGGCGGGATTCGATTGCTTCATAGAGAGCCTGTTTGCAGTCATCTCCTACGAAACGGATCAGACCTTCTTCTACACCTTCTGCGAAAGACATATATTTCGCGCCGGTAAGTACGTCTGTTTTCTGAATTTCATCATATACGATTGCTGCTGCATCATCTGTCATCTGGCATCCGTCCGGACCGTATGCTTTATATCCATTGTACTTAGCCGGGTTGTGAGATGCTGTTACCATAATACCTGCGTTGCATTCATAGTAACGTGTTGCAAAAGAAAGTGCTGGTACAGGCATCAGTGCATCGTAAATTCTTACTTTAATTCCATTTGCAGCCAGTACACCTGCTGCGTTCTTTGCAAATACATCGCTCTTAAGACGGCTGTCATAGCTGATCGCCACTGTCTGATTTCCGCCCTGTGTCTTTACCCAGTTGGCAAGTCCCTGTGTTGCCTGACGTACTACGTAAATATTCATACGGTTTGTTCCAGCACCCAGAACCCCACGAAGTCCAGCTGTTCCAAACTTCAGAGCCACTGCGAAACGATCTTTGATTTCTTCATCGTTTCCTTCAATTCTGGATAATTCCGGGTTAAGATCTGCATCTTCCAGATCTGCTGCTAACCAACGTTTGTATTCTTCCTGATACATTTTGACCACTCCTGCCATATTTTTTAGATTTTTTTGTATATATTTGCTCAATATAGCTTCACTATACCATAATTTAAGTAAATCAGCAACAAAACAGGAAAATTTCACAAAAGTTTTATCTGAACCTGCCGTTATTTTCATTTCTTTTTTCCCTAATCCAAAAGGATCATTGTTATTCCATTTTTCATCTTCGTGCCACTCCACATATCAGTGAAATAATTCCAACTACGATCAGAATCGGTAAAGCAATTGTAACCAATCCACCAATCGCCAGTGCAATCAAAATAACCGGAAGGAATACCAATGTAAATAGCACTTCGTAATTCCCCAGGTCATCTTAAATGCAAGTCCGATCAGTTTCCAAAAATCCCGAACATCAGACAAATAAATATAAATGTCAACATATATCCTTCACGCTCTCTTTCTTTATATAGACATCTTCTTAGTGTCTCTAGGCACTTTTCGTACCATTGACTATGTTCTTATAAAAGATAAATCTTTTTTCATATAATATAACGTTCGAAAGCTTCGTTTGTATTCAGTATTTTTATAATTCACCAATATTCCTTTATACGACCTCAAATACAAGAATCTTCTCTCTATGATTATTCCCATTAAACAGATCCTTGCAATCAATCTCATCCGAAAACAGCAACTGTTCTTCTGTCATCAAATAACTGACATATTCATCTGATGGATAATAGAAAAACAGTGACATGCTCTCGCCACTTAAATCTTACAGATTTTGAAGTGGGAGCTTCCTGCTCAATTGCCCTTCAGGGCAAAGCTAAAACAGGCTATCCCCGCGTGTCCCGCGGTTCTTTTTTTATCCGGTTACGGATCTTTTCTGTGCTATTATGCACATTTTTTATATATTCTTTTTCCTTCTTTCAGAATATTGACCGCCGCATTCACATCCCGGTCCATCCGGTTTCCACATTCGCACAGGTATGTCCGTTCTGATAATGCCAGCTCTTTCTTCTTATGTCCGCATACGCTGCATATCTTACTGGATGCAAAATATCTGTCTACTTTTATCAGATATTTTCCACGTTCTTCCAGCTTATATCCAAGCATGGA
>ENA-OQLB01001389-OQLB01001389.1-human-gut-metagenome-genome-assembly--contig:-NODE-1389-length-10294-cov-1.222976_pt1 | contig 10294 bp, 19 predicted proteins | sample MGYA00242656_ERZ504813 | MGnify/ENA primary metagenome ERZ504813 (study PRJEB26092, sample SAMD00036388) | human gut metagenome | host: Homo sapiens | study: EMG produced TPA metagenomics assembly of...
CATTTACTCCATGTCGCCATACTCGAGCGAGGAGCTCGTCACGCGGCGCTTCGTTTTGGATGAGCATCCGCGCGGCATCATCAACATTGTGGACGCGACGAACATAGAACGCAATTTGTACCTGACGATGCAGCTGATGGAGCTGGATGTGCCGATGGTGCTGGCGCTCAATATGATGGACGAGGTGCGCCAAAACGGCGGCTCTGTGCGCGTGAACGAGATGGAGGAGATGCTCGGCATCCCCGTGGTGCCGATCTCCGCCGCGAAAAACGAGGGTATTGAGGAGCTTATCGACCACGCCGTGCACGTGCAAGTACCGGGAAGCGCCGGGGCGGCAGGACTTCTGCGATGTGAACGACCACAACGGCGCGGTACACCGCTGTTTGCACGGCATTATGAGCCTCATTGAAGACCATGCCCACGATGCGGGCATCCCGGTACGCTTTGCCGGCGAGCAAGCTCGCCGAGGGCGATCAGCTCGTTTTGGACCGGCTGAACCTCGACCAGAACGAAAAGGAGACACTGGAGCACATCATCACGCAGATGGAAAAGGAACGCGGCTCGACCGCGCCGCAGCCATTGCCGACATGTCGCTTCAGCTCATTCAAAAAGTGTGCGGCGCTGCGGTCGTAAAGCCGAAGGAAAGCCGCGAGCACGCAAGAAGCGTGGCGATAGACCGCGTTTTGACCGGCAAATACACGGCAATACCGGCGTTTATCGGCATTATGGGTCTTGTATTCTGGCTGACGTTTAACGTCATCGGCGCGTTTTTATCGAATTTACTGGACATGGGCATCGGCGCGCTGACGGATATTGTCGACCGCGGCATGACGGCAGCGAACGTGAACCCTGTTTTGCACTCGCTTGTCATCGATGGTATTTTCACCGGCGTCGGCAGCGTTTTGAGCTTTCTGCCGGTCATTGTGACGCTGTTTTTCTTCCTCTCCATGCTGGAGGACAGCGGATACATGGCGCGCGTGGCGTTTGTGATGGATAAGTTATTGCGCAAAATCGGACTTTCCGGCCGCAGTGTAGTGCCGATGCTTATCGGCTTCGGCTGCACCGTTCCGGGCGTGATGGCGAGCCGCACGCTGCCTTCCGAGCGCGACCGTAAAATGACGATTCTGCTCACGCCGTTTATGAGTTGCTCCGCAAAGCTGCCGATTTACAGCTTTTTTGCGGCGGCGTTTTTCCCGGGTAAGGGTGCACTTGTGATGGTTATTTTGTATTTCACCGGCATTTTGGTCGGTATTTTGATGGCTTTGCTCATGCGCGGTACGATGTTTAAGGCGAGGCCGTACCGTTTGTGATGGAGCTGCCGAATTACCGCATGCCGGGCGCGAAAAACGTGGCACAGCTTTTGTGGGAAAAGGCGAAGGACTTTTTTACAGCGCGCTTTTACGGTCATTTTTGTTGCGACCATCATCATTTGGTTCCTGCAAACATTCGACCTGCGCTTTAACATCGTTTCCGATTCTAAAGACAGCATTTTGGCGATCGTCGCCGGATGGATCGCGCCGATTTTTGCACCGCTCGGCTTTGGCGACTGGCGCATCTCTACGGCGCTCATCACGGGCTTTATGGCAAAGGAAAGCGTGTGTCTACCTTGACGGTGCTGTTCGGCTCCTCCACGGCGCTTACAACGCTGCTGACGCCGCTTTCCGCCGTAAGCCTGCTTGTGTTCTGCCTGCTGTACACGCCGTGTGTGGCAGCCATTGCGTCCGTAAAGCGCGAGCTTGGCGGTAAGTGGGCGGCAGGCGTCGTCATCGGTCAGTGCGTCATCGCGTGGCTGATGGCGGGGCTTGTGTACGGCATGGGGTCGCTGTTTATATGATGGATAAGCTGAACATAGGCACGGTTCTTGTGTTCCTTTTGCTCGTCATAGCGGTGTTTTTTGCTGTGCGGGCAATTCAAAAAGGAAAGACCGGCGGCTGCGGCGGGGACTGCACCCACTGCGCCGGCTCTTGCGCAAAGCCGGAACAGAAAAACAAAGCATAAAAAGAACAGAGCATAAAAAATCTCCTGCTTCCCGAAAGAGGCAGGAGATTTCGTTATCTTAACTTATTCGTCTTCTTCGGAGACGCCGTGCTCGTGTGCTTCGTCGGCATCCTTGATCTCGCCCACGATGGGGTGGGTCGATGCCGCGGCGGCGGTAGTAATCGGAGACCGCAGCTTAATGGCCTGCTCGGCCAGAACGGAGCAGTGAATCTTGATGGCCGGAAGACCGTCCAGCGCTTCCATGACCGCCTTGTTCGTCAGTTTCAGAGCTTCCGGGATCGTCTTGCCTTTTACAAGATCGGTCGCCATGCTGCTTGTCGCGATGGCCGCGCCGCAGCCGAAGGTCATGAACTTTACATCCGTGATGACGTCGTTATCGACCTTGATGTACATGCGCATGATGTCGCCGCACTTGGGGTTGCCGACTTCACCGACACCGTCTGCATCTTTGATTTCGCCAACGTTGTGCGGGTTGGAGAAGTGTTCCATTACTTTTGCACTGTATGCCATATCGTTTCATTTCCTTTCGTACATTTGTACCGGATTATTTTAAAATTAAGAGATCGTGCGGCCGTGGATAATCGCATCCCACAGCGGACTCATGGCGCGCAGACGGTCGATGATCTTCGGGAGCACCTCGATGATGTAATCGGCGTCGCTCTCGTCGTTCACGTCGCTGAAGCTGAGACGCAGGGAACCGTGGGCAACCTCGTGCTTAAGGCCGATGGCAAGCAGCACATGGCTCGGGTCGAGAGAACGCTGGTGCAGGCGCTGCCGGAAGAAGCGCAGACGCCCTTAAGGTCGAGCATCAGCAGCATGGATTCGCCCTCAACGCTTCGAAGGAGAAGTTCACGTTGCCCGGCAGACGATGGTAGCGGTCGCCGTTCAAATGACTGCGGTCAATCTTTGAAAGCTCCGTGATGAGCTTATCCTGCATGCGGCGCAGCTTTGCGTTCTTTTCGTCCATCGTATTGATGGCGTTCTCGAGCGCAACGCTGAGGCCGACAATGCTTGCAACGTTTTCGGTGCCGGCGCGGCGGCCGCGCTCCTGTGCACCGCCATCGATGAGGTTCGGCAGGATAATGCCCTTCTTGATATACAGCACGCCGACGCCCTTCGGGCCGTGGAACTTGTGACCACTGAGGGACAGCATGTCAATGTTCTGCTCTTTTACGTTGATCGGCACATTGCCGACAGCCTGTACGGCGTCGGTATGGAACCAAACGCCATGCTTTTTGCAGATTTCACCAATCTCCGGGATGGGCTGGATGGTGCCGATCTCGTTATTGGCATACATGATGGTGACGAGGCCGGTCTTATCGGTGATGGCGGCCTCGAGCTCTTCCGGGACAACGATGCCGTTTTCATGCACGTCGAGGTACGTGACCTCAAAGCCCTCTTTTTCGAGCGCTGCGCAGGTGTGCAGCACCGCGTGGTGCTCAAACTTGCTTGTGATGATGTGGTTCTTGCCCTTTTTCAGCATCTTGTGCGCTGCGCCCTTAATGGCCCAGTTGTCGCTTTCGCTGCCGCAGCTTGTGAAGTAGATCTCATTCGGCTCTGCACCGAGACATTTTGCTACTTTTGCACGTGCTTCCTCAAGCGGCTTTTTTGCAGCCGTGCCGAGCGCATACAGGCTTGACGGGTGCCGTAGCATTCGGTGTAGTACGCAGCATAGCCTCAAGCACCGCAGGGGAGACGGCAGTGGTAGCGGCGTTGTCCGCATAGATGATCTTCTTGCCGTTGTTTTCCATAGCTTTATCAGTACCTTTCGGATAGTGTTTTTTGTGAGGGAAACAGAAAACGCATTTGGGGTCGATCGGTCGGGATACGCATATTCTTTCCTCAGCGAGATAAATATACACCAAATTGGTATACTTTTCAATAGGGAAATTCCAGAAAGTCAAAATTTTTCTGAAAAAGCAGGAAATAAAGGCCCCGAACGAGAGTTTTCCGTACAAAATGGAAGAAAACGGCGGCCGTTTTTGAAAACCGGCGTACAGAACACAAAAAATCGGGAGAATATGGGAATAGAACCTCTGCGGTGTGCCCAAACTCCGTACAGAGCGAAACGGCACGCGGCTTGACAGCACGGGGAGAATAGCGTAAAATAGAATTATCTTTTTGTGTGCGGGTATTTTTCGCATGCGTGAACGGCAGACACTTTGCACGTAAACGGTACGTGTAACGGATAATGAAAAAAACGCTGCGGTGTTTTGATTTACATGTGTTGAACGGAAAAAACAGAAGAAAGAAAAGCAGAAGGCGGCGCGGACTTGCGTGCGTTTTATTCTGCTCATGCCGAAAGGCGACACTGCGCAGAGCATCGGTTGGTGCTTTTGTATACCTTATTCTTGCGTGAATTGCGACAGTGCGCCTGTGTTATTTGAAAGGAAGGTCAATTTGGCAGAAAAAAGAATCAGAAAAATGACGAAATTAACGTCGCTCGGCGACGCGCCTGCAAAGCAGCAGGACCAGCCTTCAGCGGTGCGGGGGAAAGCTTCATCGGCAAGATTCCGGCCCCATCGAAAAGCCGGTGAGACGCCAGAAAACGCGCAGAACGGAAAACGCGCAGGTAAAAGAAGAAGCGGCACAGCAAACCGTGAGCGAAACAAAAGAGACGAAGCCGAAGCGCACGCGTACCGCGCAAAACACGGACGCACACAAAAAGACGACGAAAACGGTAAAATCGGCCCCAAACGGTGAAAAAGCATCCGTTAAGACAACAAAAAGCACGCAGACGAAAAATAACAAGGGCAGGGGCAGGCGCACAAAGCAGAAGCCTCTGTGCGCGCGTATTTCCTCGGCGGCTTAAATGAGATCGGCAAGAATTTCACGCTGTTTGAGTGCGAAAACGACATGGTTATCGTGGACTGCGGCCTTGCCTTCCCGGACGAGGAAATGCCCGGCATCGACGCGGTTATTCCGGATTTCACATTTGTTGAGAAAAACAAGGACCGCATCCGCGGTATTGTCATCACGCACGGTCATGAGACCACATCGGTTCCCTGCCGTATTTGCTCAAAAAGATCAATGTGCCGGTGTATGGCACGGCGCTGACGGTGGCGCTGATTGCGAATAAGCTCAAGGAGCACAACCTCGGCTATGTGAAGCTGAACGTCACAACGGCGGGCTCGCACATTCAGCTCGGCTGCTTCGACGTGGAGCTTATCCACGTAAACCACTCCATTTCCGACGCTGTGGGCCTTGCGCTGCACACCCCTGCGGGCGTCATTGTCCACACGGGCGACTTTAAGATCGATTTCACCCCCACGCAGGGCGGCATGATCGACCTTGCGCGCTTTGCGCAGCTCGGTCAGGAGGCGTTTGCTGCTGATGGCGGACTCTACGAACGCAGAGCGCCCCGGCTACACACAGACGGAGCAAAAGGTGAACGCGACGTTTGACGCACTCTTTGCCCGCGCGGAAGCGAATAAAAAGCGACTCATCATCGCGACGTTTGCGTCGAACATCAGCCGCGTGCAGCAGATTATCAACTGCGCGGAAAAGTACGGCAGAAAAGTGGCGCTTTCCGGCAGAAGCATGGTGAACGTCATGTCCATTGCGAGCGAGCTCGGTTATCTCAAGTGCCGGACGGTCTGCTCATCGACCTCAACATGATCTCCCGTTACACGAAGGAGCAGATTGTGCTCATCACGACGGCAGCCAAGCGAGCCGATGTCTGCGCTTACCCGCATGGCGTTTGCCGACCACCGTCAGGTCGCGGTCGGTGAGGACGACATGATCATCATTTCCGCGCGCCCCATTCCGGGCAACGAAAAGATGGTCGGCACCGTTGTAGACGAGCTTTTGAAGCGCGGCTGCGATGTGGTGTACGAATCCATGTACGAGGTGCACGTTTCCGGCCACGCGTGTCAGGAAGAGCTGAAGCTATTCAGGCGCTGACGAAGCGAAGTACTTCATCCCGGTGCACGGCGAGCAGAAGCACCTGCGCAAGCATGCGGGCGTGGCCGTCAGCATGGGCATGCCGCCGGAGAACATTTTCATCGGCGATGTCGGCAGCGTGGTGGAGATTCATGAAGACTACATGAAGCAGCTGCCCGATGTACAGGCGGGCGCGGTTATGGTGGACGGCCTCGGCGTGGGCGACGTCGGCAGCATTGTGCTGCGCGACAGAAAGCACCTTGCGGAGACGGTCTCATCATTGCGGTGTGCACGATTGAGGCAGGCTCCGGCAGAGTTGTTTCCGGTCCGGATATCGTATCCCGTGGCTTTGTGTATGTGCGCGAGAGCGAGGGCGCTGATGGACGAGGCGAGACGGCTTGTCAACAGCACGATTGAGCAGTGCGCGGACGAAAACGTGCGCGAGTGGAGCGCCATTAAGCTGCGCGTGCGCGACAACCTTTCCAGACTGTTATATAACCGCACAAAGCGCAGCCCGATGATCCTGCCGATCATCATGGAAGTTTAAATTCAGTTTAAGTTAGATTAGTTTCTTGGGGGTTCCCCTCAGAAGGAGAGACGGGAAATGAACAAGCGACGCATCTGGGCGACCTCGCCGGTCTATTATGTTATGGCAGCGGTCATGTTCATTATGGCGTGCTTCAGCTATGCGCAGAATAAGATTCTGTTTGCGGTGGAGATCACGGTTTCCGGCCTGTGTTTGGCAGCGGTTATCATGACCGACCTGCATTACCGCGTGCATGTGTACACGGCGCTCAGAGCTGCAAGAAAGGTGCTTTCCGCCGATGAACAGCGCAACCTCGGGCAGTTTGCGCTGCCCCTTGCGGTGCTGGGCTCGGCGGGCGACATCGTCTGGACGAACGAGCGCTTTCAGGATTTATTCACCGAAAACGGCGAAGGCTGCGGCGATAACATTGCGGCGTACATTTACCCGAAGACTTTGCGTCAGATTTTATCCGAAAACGGAACCTCCGTTTCCTACGGCGACCGCGAGTTTACGCCTACGGCCTGCGCACCGAAAGCGGCAGTGTGCTTTACTTTGTGGACGACACGTATTATAAGCAGATGCAGCGCGATTATCGCGAAAAACGCACGGTCATTGCGGTTATCTCGTTTGATAACCGCGAGGAGCTGACGCGCGATGCCTCCGGCAGCGAGGATTCCCGCATCACGTCCGAGGTGGAATCCGTTCTGCGCAGCTGGGCGATCGACACCATGGAGGCTTTCTGCGCCGCATGACGAACGGGCGTTATATGCTCATCACGGACGACCAGCACATTGAAGAAGCCAAAACGAAGCGCTTTGCCGTTTTGGACAGCGTGCGCACCGTGAAGGGTGAGAATAACATGTCTGCCACGATCTCCATCGGCATCGGCCGCGCGGGCGTAACGGCGACGGAAAGCGAACTGCATGCCCGTCAGGCACTGGAAATGGCGCTCGGCCGCGGCGGCGACCAGGTGGCCATCTACCAGCAGGACGGTACATACGAGTTCTTCGGCGGCCTCTCCAAGGGTGTTGAAAAGCGCGACAAGGTGCGCACGCGCGTTATTGCCGCGACGCTTTCCGACCACATTAAATCGAGCGACCATATTTCATCATGGGGCACACGAACTCAGACCTTGACGCCGTGGGGCGCGGCGGTCGGCATGTGGGCGGCCGTGACGAAAGGCCTTGACCGCCGTGCGAGCATTGTGATCGACAAGGGCCGCTCTATGGCGACGACGCTTATCAACGCGTTTGAGCACCAGCCGGAGTATGAAAATATGTTCATCACCCCGCAGGAGGCGCTTGACCGCTGCACGCAGCGCTCGCTTCTCATTGTGGTGGACACACATTCCACCTCGTTTGTGGAGAGCCAAGAAGTTTTAAAGGCTATTCCGCGCGTGGTCGTCATCGACCACCACCGCATGATGGTGACGCACATTGAAAACGCGATCATCTTTTACCATGAGCCGTACGCCAGCTCGGCTTCCGAAATGGTGGCGGAGCTCGTGCAGTATATCAACAGCTCCGCGCTCAATAAAAAAGAAGCGACGGCGCTGCTTTCCGGCATTATGCTGGACACAAAAAACTTCGTTTTGAAGACAGGTGTGCGCACATTTGAAGCTTCCGCCTACTTAAAGCGCCGCGGCGCCGACACGGTGGAAGTGAAGAAGATGTTTGCAAATTCGCTCGATACCTATAAAGAGCGCTCTCAGCTTGTGGCAGGTGCGGAGGTTTACAAGGGTTGCGCCATTGCGTGCTCCAACTGGGAATTCCCGAATGTGCGCATTGCGGCGGCGCAGGCGGCGGACGAGCTGCTGTCCATTCAGGGCGTGCGCGCGTCGTTCGTCATTTTCCGCGTGGGCAATGAGATTGCCATTTCGGCGCGAAGCCTCGGCGACGTGAACGTGCAGATTTTGCTGGAGGAATTCGGCGGCGGCGGTCACCTCAACATGGCGGGCGCGCAGATTAAAAACAGCACCACGAACGATGTGCGCAAGGCACTCATCCGCGTGCTGGACGAAAAGCTTTCCGAAGCGACGAAAAAGAATAACTAATGCGGCAAAGCGGCGCGAAGCCGTTTGACTGCTTTAGCGATAGATTTAAACGATAGGAGATACGACCATGAAAGTTGTACTTTTAGCAGATGTAAAAGGTGTAGGCAAAAAAGGCGAGCTCATCAATGCAGCAGAAGGCTACGCACGCAATTTCCTGCTGCCGCGCAAGCTTGCAAAGGAAGCGAACGCACAGGTGATGAACGAGCTGAAAAACGCCGAGGCCTCCAAGGCATATAAAGTGAAAACCGAGACCGAAGAAGCGCAGCGTATTGCGGAAGCTTTGAAGGACAAGACCGTCCGCATCACGCAAAGGCGGGTCAGGGCGGCAGACTGTTCGGCTCTGTCACCGCAAAGGAGATTGCGCAGGAGATTAAAAAGCAGTACGGCTTCGACATCGATAAGCGCAAGATCCACCTCGACACCGACATCAAGGCGTTCGGCGGCTATCACATTGAGGTGAAGCTCTATAACGGCATCACCGCAAAGCTGGCGGTATCGGTGACCGAAGCACAGTAAAAGCCCGATGCACTTGATGCGCAGCATTAAATTTTGCAATGACTAAAAGTCGTTTACGATTAGGAAATCGTTTTCACTTTGAAGTAATTTCACTCAAAAAAGGGTGGTAAAAATGCCGGAAGATAATTTTCAACTGAATACGCCGGCACTGCCCGGAACGGTGATGCCGTTCAGCGCAGAGGCCGAGCAGGCGGTGCTGGGCGCGGTGTTGCTGGAGCCCGACTGTCTCTCGACCGTGGCGGAAATGCTGCCGCGCGCGGACTATTTTTATCAGGTCAATAACCGCACGATTACAGCGCGATGCTCGATATGTTCACGGCGGGCCAGCCGGTGGACCTCGTCACGCTGCTGGAACACCTGCGCGAAGAGGAAAACTTCGATGAGGCAGCGGAAAGGTGTATCTGATGCAGCTTGCGCAGCTTGTGCCGAGCGTCTCGAATGTGGAGCGTTACTGCACCATTGTGCGTGACCGTTACGATCTGCGTATGCTCATTCAGGCGGCGCGCGGCATTTTGGATGACGCCATGGAGGACACCGGCGAAACCTCGCTCCTCTTGGATTCCGCCGAGCAGCGCATTTTTGACATCCGCCAGGCAAGGCGTTAAGGTCTTGAGCGCCTGAACGAAGTGCTGTTTGAGACGTTTGAACGCCTTGACCGCTTGAATTCGCCGGACAAAGACCTGTACCGCGGCATCTACGGGTATCCGTGAACTGGATAACACGATCACGGGCTTGAACCGCTCCGACTTGTCATCATCGGCGCACGACCCGGCATGGGCAAAACGAGCTTTGCGCTGAACATTGCGCGCCATGCAGCCATCACGGCGGGCAAGCGCGTGGCGTTTTTCTCGCTGGAAATGAGCAAGGAGCAGCTCGCTTCCCGTATCATTTCCACGGAGGCACTCGTCGGCGGCACAAAGCTGCGCACGGGCGACTTGACGGAGGGAGAATGGACGCGCCTTGTGGAGGCGGGCGACATTCTCTCGAAGGCCGATTTGTATCTCGATGATTCCCCGGGCATTACGGTGCCGGAGATGAAGCAAAAGTGCGTCGTTTAAAAAATGTTGATCTTGTCATCATCGACTACTTACAGCTGATGAACAGTGCAAAGCGCATTGATAACCGCGTGCAGGAAATTCGAGATCACGCGAAGCCTCAAGATCATGGCGAAAGAGCTGAATATTCCGGTTGTGACATTGGCGCAGCTTGCCCGTGCGGGTGAAAAGCGACAGGAGCACCGTCCGGTACTTTCTGACCTGCGAGATTCCGGCTCCATCGAGCAGGACGCCGACATCGTGCTGTTCCTGTACCGAGACGCG
>ENA-OQLB01001390-OQLB01001390.1-human-gut-metagenome-genome-assembly--contig:-NODE-1390-length-10292-cov-1.447024_pt1 | contig 10292 bp, 13 predicted proteins | sample MGYA00242656_ERZ504813 | MGnify/ENA primary metagenome ERZ504813 (study PRJEB26092, sample SAMD00036388) | human gut metagenome | host: Homo sapiens | study: EMG produced TPA metagenomics assembly of...
CGAAAATGCTTATGCTAATGGTGTGAAATTTAAATTTACTCAAGAAGTTGTGGGAATTGAAAAAAATATTGATCATTATATTGTTAAAACTATGGATAAGTGTTATCAAAGTAAGATCGTTATTAATGCTGCGGGAGTTAATTGTGATTTGATTCATAACCTAATTTGCAATGAGAAAATGAAAATAGTTCCGCGTAAAGGGCAATATGTTTTATTTGATAAAACCGTTGGCTCAATGGTAAGCAAAACGATTTTTCAATTACCGACTAAGTTAGGAAAAGGGGTATTGGTTACTCCAACTGTACATGGTAATTTAATGATTGGTCCTGATGCAATTGATTGTAATCGTGAAGAGATCAATACAACGATAGAAGGACAAAAGGATATTGTTGATCGCGCATCTTTAAGCATTAAGCAGGTTCCTTATGCAAATCAAATAACTTCTTTTGCTGGATTAAGGGCTCATAATACAACAGGAGATTTTATAATTAAAGAGGATCTAGATAATCCAGGATATTTTGATGTGGCGGGAATTGAATCACCGGGATTAACAAGTGCTCCAGCGATTGGCAAATATGTTTATGATTTAGTTGGCGAAAAGTATCCTGCAAAAGCTAAAGAAAATTTTATTAAATATCGCAAAGGAATTACTAAGGTGATGGAATTGCCACTTGAAAAACGTAACCAATTGATTGCAAAGAATCCATTGTATGGCCAAATAGTATGTTTTTGTGAAAATGTTAGTGCTGGAGAAATAATTGAAGCAATAAATCGTCACTATCCCCAACTACGATCGATGGATTAAAAAGACGAATTCGTGTCGGGATGGGAAAATGTCAATCCGGTTTTTGTTTAAATAAATCAATGAAATTATTAAGTCAGGAATTAAATAAGGATATTTTTACTACTACTAAAAATGGTAAACATTCAACCTATTTGGTGGGATTAAATAAGGAGGTCAATCATGAATAAAGATTTAGTGGATTATTGGTGGTGGACCGGCGGGAATGGGCCGCTGCTTTAGGGGCATATGAAGCAGGTGTAAAAGATTTAATTATTATTGAGCGTGATGAGTGTTTAGGGGGAATCTTAAATCAATGTATTCATAATGGTTTTGGTTTACATACATTTAATGAGGAATTAACTGGTCCGGAATATGCTGAACGTTATCGACGTCAAATAGATGAATTAAAAATACCCTATCTATTAAATACAGTAGTAATTGACTTGAATGACAAGGTTATAACTGCGATGAATGGAACAAGTGGGACATTTATGATTCATGCTAAGGCAATAATTTTAGCTATGGGATGTCGTGAACGGAGTCGTGGGGCATTAAATATTCCTGGTTACCGTCCAAGTGGTATTTATAGTGCTGGGACAGCGCAATATTTTGTTAATATTGATGCTATATGCCGGGGAAAGAAGTAGTAATTCTTGGTTCAGGAGATATTGGCTTAATAATGGCACGAAGAATGACACTTGAAGGTGCAAATGTAAAGATGGTTATCGAACTAATGCCGTATTCTAGTGGGTTGAAACGTAATATTGTTCAAATGTTTAGATGATTATAATATTCCTTTAAAGTTGTCACATACAATTATTGATATTGAAGGAAAGGAACGACTTGAGGCTGTTATTGTTGCAAAGGTGGATGAAAATCTTAACGTAATAGAAGGCAGTCAGGAACGCGTTTGTTGTGATACATTATTACTCTCGGTAGGGTTGATTCCTGCTAATGAAATTAGTACTAAAGCTAATGTTATGCTTTCAAGTTTAACTAAGGGAGCGATTGTTGATGATTATTTGCAGACAAATCAACCGGGGATATTTGCCTGTGGTAATGTTCTGCATGTTCATGATTTAGTTGATTATGTATCTAATGAGGCAAAGCTGGCGGGAATAAATGCGGCTAAATATTTGCGAGACCATCTTGTTTTGTGTCAAACTATTACGATTTCATATGAATGTGGTATTCGCTATGTAGTTCCTTCAGTAATTCATCCTAATAATGACGATAATGTTATTGTTCGTTTTAGAGTTGATAAGGTTTATCAAAATAAATATCTATCATTGTATCTAGATGGTGATAGGAAGATTCATCAACGTAAATTAGTACTTGCACCTGGTGAAATGGAACAAATTGTAATAAAAAAAGACTGGTTAAACGAACATATTAAAAAAATCTTAATTACATTGGAGGATGAATGATATGGAAGTGATTAAACTGACTTGTATAAATTGTCCGTTAGGGTGTGCTTTAGAAGTTCGGTATATTGATGAGGAATATGTGGTTACAGGTAATCGTTGTATCCGTGGTAAAAAATATGCATTAGCAGAAATTTCTAATCCTACTAGAATTCTAACAACGACAATTAGAGTGAAAAATAGTCCTTATATGTTAAGTGTTAAGAGTAATGGGGGAATTGCCAAAGATAAAATTTTTGAATGTATACAGATACTAAAGGAAATCGAAGTACAAGCCCCAATTAGTATGAATGAAAATAATTGTTGCTAATATTTTAGATAGTGGGATAGATATGTTGCAACAAAATCGATTGGAGGAGATGAGCTTTATGGCTAAATATGTAATGGCTTTAGACCAAGGAACGACTAGTTCACGTTGTATTTTATTTGATCAAAAGGAAATATAAGTGCGATGGCTCAACGTGAGTTTAAACAAATTTTTTCCTCAACCAGGCTGGGTAGAACATAATCCTATGGAAATTTGGTCTTCACAATTAGCAGTAGCCAGTGAAGCAATGGCATTGAATAATACTAAAGCTGACGAAATTGCAGGAATAGGAATAACTAATCAGCGAGAAACTACAATTGTTTGGAATAAAGATACTGGGGAGCCTATTTATAATGCGATTGTTTGGCAATGTCGAAGAACTGCAGCAATGATTGAGCAGTTAAAAAAAGATGGTTTAGAAGAAATAGGTTATTGCTAAGACTGGTTTAATTCCTGACGCATATTTTTCGGCTTCGAAAATTGCTTGGATCCTAGAAAATGTCGATGGCGCTCGAGAATTAGCCAATCAAAATAAATTACTATTTGGTACTGTTGATACTTGGCTGATTTATAATTTAACAGGTGGTAAAATTCATGTCACTGATTATACAAATGCTTCAAGAACTATGTTGTTTGATATCCACCAGTTGTGCTGGGATGATGAATTATTAGCATATTTCAAAATACCTAAGAGTATGTTGCCTGAAGTTAAACCATCAAGTTGCGTTTATGGATATACAAAAGAAGGAATTTTGGGTGGACATATTCCTGTTTCGGGTGCTGCTGGAGATCAGCAGGCAGCTTTATTTGGACAATGTTGTTATGAACCGGGCGAAGCTAAAAATACTTATGGAACAGGGTGTTTTTTGCTAATGAACACTGGTAATGAAATATATCATTCTAAAAACGGATTGATTACAACGATTGCAGCAAGTGATAACAATGAAGTTAGTTATGCTTTAGAGGGCAGTGTTTTTGTTGGCGGAGCAGTAATGCAATGGTTGCGTGATGGCCTTAGAATGTTAAAAAGTACACCTCAGTCAAGCGATTATGCTAATCGAGTTGAAGATACTAATGGTGTCTATTTAGTGCCTGCCTTTACAGGAATGGGTGCTCCATATTGGGATCCTTATGCTCAAGGAACTATTGTTGGACTGACAAGAGGTTGCAGTAAAGAACATTTTATTAGAGCAGCTTTAGAATCTATTGCATATCAAACTAATGATGTTTTAAAAGCAATGCAAGAAGATACTGGGATTGAGTTGAGATGTTTAAAAGTAGATGGTGGGGCAAGTCAAAATGATTTTCTAATGCAATTTCAAAGTGATATATCAAATTGTAAGTTCATCGTCCACAGGTTGTAGAAACGACAGCATTAGGAGCAGCATATTTGGCAGGTTTAGCAACAGGTTTTTGGGCTAGTAAAGAGGAGATAAAGAATAATTGGAAATTAAATTATGAATTTGTTCCAAGGATCAACAAATCTAGACGTGAAAAAGTCTGGAAGGATGGGCTAAGGCTGTACGTTTTGCGTTAATGTGGAAAGATGCTTAGGAGAGCAAGGCTCTCTTTTTTATTTTAGTAGTTATAGTTTCCTAATTTTTTGGTGCATATCAGTTGTAAATAAATACAAATGATGGGTATGATAATAATATAAAAAATAAGGAGACTGAAAAAATGAGTAAAATTATTGTTATTGGGGCAAATCATGCAGGAACAGCTGCGATTAATACGATTCTAGATAACTATGAAGATGACGTAGTTGTTTTTGATGGAAACAGCAATATTAGTTTTTTAGGGTGTGGAATGGCATTATGGATCGGAAAACAAATTGATGGACCAGAAGGACTATTTTATTCAAGTAAAGAATTATTGGAAGAAAAAGGTGCAATTATATACATGGAACGATAGTGGAACATGTTGACTATGAAAAAAGATTGTCTATGCAAAAGGTAAGGACGGTAAAGAGTATCAAGAAAGTTATGATAAATTAATTTTAGCATGTGGATCTTTACCAATGCGTCCAACGATTCCTGGTAGTGATTTAGAAAATGTTCAAATGGTAAAATTATATCAAAATGCTCAAGATGTAATTGAAAAATTAAATAATCCTGAGTTAAAAAACATTGTAGTAGTTGGTGGTGGCTATATTGGTGTAGAACTGGCTGAGGCATTTAGACGTTGTGATAAAGAGGTTACTTTAATTGATTGTGCTGATACTTGCCTTGGAGCGTATTATGACCATTCATTTACTGATTTAATGAATCAAAATTTAACAGAACATGGAATTAAATTGGCATTCAATCAATCTGTTTTAGAAATTAAGGGTAATCAAAAAGTTGAATCAGTTGTAACAGATAAAGGTGAATATGCTGCAGATATGGTTATTTTAGCGGTTGGCTTTAAACCTAATAATGAGTTAGGAAAAGATGTACTTAAACTATATTCTAACGGGGCATATTTAGTAAACAAAAAACAAGAAACATCATTAAAAGATGTGTATGCAATTGGCGATTGTGCGACTGTTTATGATATACGATTGATGATGTTAACTATATCGCATTGGCAACAAATGCAGTTTCGTTCGGGAATTGTTGCTGCTCATAATGTTTGTGGTCAACCACTAGAAAGTATTGGAGTTCAAGGCTCAAATGGAATTTGTATCTATGATTTAAAGATGGTATCAACGGGGTTAACTTTATCAAAAGCAAAAAAATTAGGTTTTAAGGCTACTTCAGTATCATATCGTGATCTTCAAAAACCGGCATTTATAAAAGAAAATCAAGAAGTAATGATAGAAATTGTTTATGATGAAGAAACAAGGCGGATTTTAGGGTGTCAAATGGCATCAAAATATGATATTTCGATGGGAATTCATATGTTCTCATTAGCGATTCAAGAGCATTTGACAATTGATAAATTGGCATTGCTTGATATCTTCTTCTTGCCACATTTTAATCAACCTTATAATTATATAACAATGGCTGGATTAACTGCTAAATAGAAATAACAAAAATACATCTCAATGATTTGCATCAAAAGCAATTTTTGGATGTATTTTTATTGTGCTGAAGTATCTATGTTAATCAATATTATGAGGTATAAGAAAATGAATAATAATTGTTGATAAATAGAGAATACTTGTTTGTAATTATAAAATTTCAATTTATATTTGATTAAATGTATATTTCTAAATAGATATATACATTTTTTTTATTCTCTAAGTATTATTTTCTTATAAGGAGGAATGTGAATGAATAAATACGCTTATATCCGTGTATCAACCAAAGATCAAAATATTGATAGACAAAAATTTGCGATGAAAGAAATTGGATTAGGTACTAGACAAATGTTCATCGATAAACAATCTGGTAAGGATTTTAATCGAAAAGGTTATAAGAAATTGGTGAAAAAACTAAAAAAAGGTGATGAACTTTATATTAAATCTATTGATCGATTAGGACGTGATTATGATGAAATTATTGAACAATGGCGATATTTGGTAAAGAAGAAAGAAGTGGAGATAATTGTGTTAGATTTTCCACTTTTAGATACTAGAAATCAAGTTAATGGTATTACAGGAAAATTCATTGCTGATTTAGTATTGCAGGTATTGTCGTATGTCGCACAAATAGAAAGAGAAAATACAAAACAAAGACAAGCAGAAGGGATTAAGGCTGCAAAAGAAAAAGGGGTCAGATTTGGACGCCCTCAATTACCTTATCCAGAAAATTTTGAAGAGATTTATTTGTGTTATAAGGAAAAACAGATAAGCAAAAGAGAGTGTGCAAGACGGTTAAGTACCAATCATACGACATTTTCTAATTGGGTAAATCGGTATGAATTAAAAAAAGAATAGAAAAATAGAAGTATTTGTAAAATAAGGTAGATTTTTTTATCCACGATTGACAAACATGGTAGACTTTTATTTCCGTTGTATTATTTCCAATAAATTATGCTAGAAACACATAAAAATATAACTGTATTTTTCTATTAATTATTATATATAAGTGGAAAATAATGTCTACTTTATTTTCCATCGGAAAGATAGCTGTACTTTTCTGGATTTTGAAACTAACCTAACATCGGTTAAGTTAGAAAGGAAGGAGGAAAACGAGGTGCAGTTGAAGGTTTCTACTGATTATGCAATACGAATAGTTCTATATATCGCTATAAAAAAGGATATTGTCCAGTCGAAAGAATTATCAGAAACACTTGGGATTCCCCAAAGTACAGTATTTAAAATCGGGAAGAAACTAAGTGATAATGAAATAATTAGCATTGCTACAGGGATACAGGGAGGATTTAAATTAAAAAAACACCCAAAGGATATAAGTATTTTTAGCATTATAGATATATTTGAGCCAACGATAAGAATTAACAGTTGTCTTGAGGAAGATAAATATTGTAGCAGATTTGCTACAGAAACTTGCCCTGTTCGAAAAGTTTATTGTACAATGCAAAAACATTTTGAAGAATATTTAAAGAAAATAAAAATTTTAGATTTGATTTAAAATAAGGAGAAACTGAATGTTGTATTTAAAAAGAATATTAATAGTTGGATTATCTTTTGTAGTAGGACTTATAAATATTATTGGAAATAATTATACAGTATTTGCTTTAGAAAAGAATACGCTGGTTCATCAGAATGTTATGTCAATGATACAGTCTCAACGTGGGGGACTATTTGACCCGATTTATACAGAGAGTTTAGAGGATAATTGGCAAGGTGATTATATCTACTATGGAGAAGATACGGATGGTTCAGCATTGAAATGGCAACTCCTAGATTCAGATAATAAGGATTTTAGTAAGAATGCAAATAGTACTATGTTTTTGTTCTCTGATAAGACTATTGGAACTAGTTTTTGGTATCGTGAAAATGATTATGGTTTTGATTATAGTAATGTAAAGCCAGGGGAAACTCCTATATATTGGCAAAAAGGCTATGAATGGGACAAAAGTGATTTAAAGACTAATATGGAAGATGAAATAGAAAAATAAGTTTTCGTCAATTGAAAATGAGGGCATTATTTTTTCTTCAAAAAGTAGTGAAGATGCACAAAATGTAGCGGTTGGTTTGGAAAAATTAGGTACTACAGAAATGACTGCTAGTAAATGGTTTCCTTTAAGTATACAAGAGCTTACCAATAAGTGTTATGGTTTTAGCAGTGTTCCATTTAATAGAAATCAAGCACCTCTTGGATTACATACTGGAGATAAAAGTCGTGTTAGTTCTGATGATAAAAATTATTTAATACGTTCATATGAGGAACATTGGACAAAGCCAATGGAAAATGGAATGCGGTATCATCCTGTATTTGTGTTAAATAGTAACAGTGTATATGGTGCAAATTGTGCTGGAGGATTAAATTATGGAAATATGTACACAGTACAAAGTATGCGTCCAGCAATGAACATAGACACTTCTAAAGTTATGCTGGTTAAAAGTCATAATCAAAAAGAGATTATTGGTATTAAAGCAGTCAACGATAGTAAGACAAATGAGTTTAAATTAACATTACTTGATGATAAACAAAAATTAAATATAGAAAATATTAAGACCGAACGTGATAAGATAACTTTTGATTTTGAAGCAATAGGAAACGGAAAATACTTGAGTGTTGTAGTTCAAGATGAAAATAATAATGTTATGTATTATGGGAATATAAAAGATAATCTAGACAAAGTAAATGTAGGAACAATGACGATTGATTTAAATCAAATTGGATTGAATTCTAAATCATTTAGTTCAGGAGAATATAAATTATCGATTTTTACAGAACAGTTGAATTTCGATAAAAAGACGGATTATTCAAGCAAATTTGTAGACGTAGAAGTTGTACAGAATAACGTACCACCCGCTGTTATTAATAAAGTACCAACAATTGTGGCAGAAGATAAAGTACTGACAGTGGGAGATACATTTGATCCACTGAAAGATGTGACAGCATATGATAATGAAGATGGAATAATCAAGTTAACGGAAGCAAATATTGCAGCAAATGATGTAAATACAAATAAGGAAGGAACATATAATGTAACTTATAAAGTAACAGATAAACAAGGTGCTTCATCAACTAAGACAATTACAATTGATGTAATAGAACGAATAGTTATACCAGAAAATAAACCAGTAGATAAGACAAATAATGATACAAATTCTTCTAATTCTAGTAAGGTGCCACAAACAGGTGATATTAATAATATAGGTGTCTTAGCGGTCACACTTATGATGTCAGGAAGTATCGTAATAGGATGTAACAGAAAGAAAAGTAAGGCTAATAGTCTAAGCGAAAAATAAAATATTAAAAAAATTAATATTTTTAAATTAGCCATCTAGTATTAGCAAGATTTAAAAATACGCTAAATTGATAAATATTTATATTTATTAGATTAAAATTGATTTATCTCTATTATGATGTTCTAAACTTATAAGGGTAGATATAGATTATTGATAATATAAAGACAGCCCCATTAAATGTAGTGAACCCTTCTAGTTGGTTGTGATGTGTACCCAGTTTTCTGGACACGTTTAAATTTAGTTTTAAAAAAATTATGCCATGGATGCTAATCTGTACAAAACAGGTGGCATCCATTTTGTTTTTTCTGTATTCTTTTATTGCAGTAGAAAACTCTTAAAATGAATTGTATTCATTTTCATACCCATAATAGACTTCATTTTTTAATTGGCCAAAGAAAGTTTCCATTACCGAATTATCATAACAGTTTCCTTTTCTAGACATTGATTGTATTATACTGTGTTCTTTTAATGAATTGATATAATGAGCATGTTGATATTTCCATCCCTGATCTGAGTGGAAAATCAATCCTTCAAGGATGGGAAACTTTTCATATGCCTGAGTCAGCATATCTGTAATTTGTTTAAGATTAGGATGCGGTGATAAATCATAGGAAATAATCTCATTTGTAAACCTATCTAATATTGGAGAAATATAACATTTTCCCCATGCAAAATTGAATTGAGATACATCAGTAGTCCATTTTTGTAATGGTCTACTCGCATTAAAATTTCTATTAATAATATTATCTGCTACATTCCCTTTATAAGAATGGTATCTCTCTTTAGGACGTTTACCTAATAATCCCATATTATGCATAAGTCGTTGCACTCTCTTATGATTTACCAGATAACCGCGATTTAGAAGCTCTCTATGAACTCGACGAATTCCATAGCGTCCCCTTATTTTGATCAAAGATTTCTTTTATCAGTTTCATCATCTCATGCCTTTAGAAGATGCTTTAATCGATATCCTTTTTCACGAATTTCTTTAACGATTGCTGCTCTTAAACGTATTAGTTCTTCTTTCTCAGGAGGAGTAAGTTCACTTGATATTATAGATTTTTTCAGAGGCTGCTCCTTACTATGTCGTCCCTTCTTTAAATCGAGACCATTATATCCATATATTTTATATCGTTTTACCCAGTTTGACAATTGACTGTGATTAATATTAGCACTTATTGCAACACTTTTTTTGAGATTCTCCAGCTAGAACCCTGGCAACTAAAGCGTATCTTTCTTCCACAGTATACTCAGTGCAGGTGGTAGGATGTTTTAAAGCATCTATTCCATGTAAGTCAGCGATTTTGACCCATGTAGTAATTCCTTTTCTAAAGTTTTTTTGTCCAATTCCTTCTGGTGTTTCATGCCATCGACCATTTTTATATAGTTCAACACACTTCAACTTAAATCCATAATCATATTTCATATAAAAACCCTCCTTACTGGTTTGCCCAGTAAAGAGGGTACGCATCA
>ENA-OQLB01001391-OQLB01001391.1-human-gut-metagenome-genome-assembly--contig:-NODE-1391-length-10282-cov-2.607878_pt1 | contig 10282 bp, 11 predicted proteins | sample MGYA00242656_ERZ504813 | MGnify/ENA primary metagenome ERZ504813 (study PRJEB26092, sample SAMD00036388) | human gut metagenome | host: Homo sapiens | study: EMG produced TPA metagenomics assembly of...
GGACGTATAGAGCAACGTATCGGGTTCGAGCGGATTTTGGGTATGGTCGCCCGCAGCATGCGCAAGCATGCGCGCGAGGTCTGCGGGCGTAATCATGACTTCCACCTTACTCAATACCGTGTGCAGGTGGGGTAACGGTATGCTTGAATACGCATAAAAGCGGTAATACTTTATGGAAAGGCCTCGTGTGAATTTCGAAGTTTGGCCGGAAGCCATTGAACTTGGACACCTGTTCGCGGCTCGCGGGTACGAGCTGGCGTTGGTGGGCGGCCCCGTGCGTGACCTGTTGCTGCACCGGCGTTCCCACGACCTCGATTTCTGCACTTCGGCCCATCCCGACGAGTTCGAGCCGATCCTGCGTCATTGGGGACGTGACGGTTTCTGGGATATGGGCCGCAAATTCGGCACTTTGGGTGCGATGCGCCGGCGCGAGGACGGCACCGAAGTCAAGGTGGAGATCACTACGTACCGGTCCGACACGTACGATCCCGAATCCCGCAAGCCCGAAGTCAGCTACGGCGATTCGCTCGAAGGCGATCTGTCCCGCCGTGATTTCACCGTGAACGCCATGGCACTGCGCGTGCCGCAGCTGGAGTTCGTGGACCCGTTCGGCGGCGCCAGCGATTTGGCTAAAGGCGTATTACGCACGCCGGTGGATCCGTATCAGTCCTTCGACGACGACCCGCTGCGCATGATGCGTGCCGTGCGTTTCGTCGCACAGCTCGGGTTCAGCATCGCCCCCGACACGGCTGCCGCCATCAGCGACATGACCGATCGCATCGACATCGTATCCGCTGAACGGGTGCGTGACGAGCTCACGAAGCTGCTGCTGTCCGATCGTCCGAGGGCGGGTGTCGAAGCGCTGGTCGAATCAGTCTCGCCGATATCGTATTCCCGGAAATTCCCGCCCTGCAGCTGGAAATCGATGAGCACCACCGCCACAAGGACGTGTTCGAGCACACGATGATTGTGCTCGATCGCGCCATAGCGCTGGAGACCGGGCCGGAAGGCCCCGTGCCCGCTCCCGACCTGACGCTTCGCCTGGCCGCGCTGACCCATGACATCGGCAAGCCGAAAACACGCCGGTTCGAGCCCGGCGGCAAGGTCAGCTTCCATCATCATGATGCGGTCGGCGCGAAAATGACGCGCAAACGGCTCAAGGCGCTGCGGTTCGACCATCATCTCGTCGAGGATGTCAGCGAGTTAGTGAACCTGCATCTGCGGTTCCACGGGTATGTCGAAGAACCGTGGACCGATTCCGCCGTGCGACGCTACGTCAAGGACGCTGGTCCGCTGTATGAGCGGCTGAACCGGCTGACCCGCGCCGACGCGACCACTCAGAACCGTCGTAAGGCGATGGTGTTCTCGTCCGCCATGGAGAGATGGAGCAGCGCGTGCGCGATCTCAAGGAGAAAGAGGACTTCGATGCCATCCGGCCGGATATCGACGGCAATGAGATCATGACCATCCTCGGCATCGCTCCCGGCCCGGAGGTCGGCCGCGCATACAAGCACATGCTGGAATACCGGCTCGATAACGGTCCGGTCGACCATGACACCGCGGTGGCCGAGCTCAAGCGGTGGCACGCGTCGCTGTAAACGCGCCCGAGAAACGGTTCGGCGGCTGTCCGCGTAAGGCAGGCAGCCGCCGAATATCGGGGGTTTCAGGCCGTCATGACGATGCTGGCCGTCATTCCACCTTTTCATGATCGAGGGCCTTGGGCAAGGTGCCCATTGACTGGACGGGCACGCATCCCTCGAAGTTATCGATGGCGGTGTCGCCGCTCGGCAGGCTGTCCTTGTTGGCCAGATCGTTGAACGAGGCGCCGAGCACCACGTCAATCAGCTTGTCGTCGCGGTCATCCATCACCATCACCGCGTCCGTGAAGTTCGTGTTCAGCGTGTACGCCTCGTTGATGGCGTTCTTGCCGAAATAGATTGTGGTGCGCTCGACCTTCTTGCCCTTGTAATTGTCCCAGCCGGTGACCTTGAACTGGCGGTTCGACAGCGCGGTGCTGACGGCCTTCGCGAAGCCGACGAATTTGGTGCCGTTCAGCACGCGCACCTTGACGTTCGCATAGTTGGAATATGTCTGGTTCTTGCCGTTGGCGTCCTTGGTCGAGCAGGGCACGCGCACGCCGTAATTCGGCTTGACTGCGGACGTGGCCGTTATGCCCAGACCCCCGACATGGAAATAGAACAGTGCCGACACGACCAGGGCGACGGCAAGCACCGCGCCGACACAGGAGAATACGATCTGCTGGCGGCGGCGAATGTAACGCTTGCGTTCCGCGCGTTCGTCATAAGGCTGAGTCATGGTCCGTCCTTTTCTTACGAGACTGGTACACAGATTAGCGTCACTGTCTGACGCGATAAGACAGGGATGGCAGGACGGTTATGACCGGTCTCGCCGGCGCCTGTGCAGCGATGATGCGATCCACCGTGGCGGATTGCTCCCATGCGGTGCGAACGCGGCGGGCGACGGCATCGTCCGTTACGAACGCGATGACCGATGGGCCGGAGCCGGAAACGAATGACCGGGATGCCCCGGCGGCCAGGGCGGCTTCGATGGCTTCGCCGCTGCGGGGGTGCAAGGTGACCGCGGCGCGCTGCAGATGGTTGTCGTCGCCGTCTCCCGCGCCCATCTTGTCGAAGGTCGAGTAGACATTCGGCGTGCTCAATTGCGCATGGTACGCTCCCACCAGCAATTGGCCGGCGAATCCGCGGTCTCGCAGCGTCTGAACGCACGATGAATCATCCTCCAGCGGGATGATCCGCTCGCCGAAACCGGTGCCATGCGCATATCCGCCCTCCAGGCAGAAGGGCATATCGGCGCCGAGTGTGGCGGCGATGTCACGCAGCCGTTCAATCGGCCAGTGCAGTCCCCACAGTGTTCACGGCGAGCAATGTCGCCGCCGCGTCGGCGGATCCGCCGCCCAATCCGGCGCGACGGGAATGTGCTTGTCCACATGCAGCGCCACGTCCGGCTCCCGCCCCGCGGCCCTGGCGATCGCGAACAACGCAAGCACCGCATGGTTGCGGCGCATGTCGCTGCCGCTCGATGCCAGATCACCCAGATGCTCGCCGCTCAGTTCGAGCGAGAACCGCTGCCGGGGGTCTTGGCGGTCGCGTCACCACGTCGTTGACGCCGATGGCGCAATATATCGTGTCCAGCGCGTGCCGTCCGCCCCATTCCTCATGGGCGGGCCCTACGTGCAACGTCAGATTGGTTTTCGCGGGAACCGTGACCTCCACCGAGTGCAGCGGCCCGGCCGGTGTCGTTTCCGCGGCTGCGACATGACGGCGGATGGGCCAATGCGCGGGGACGCTTGGCGAACACCGCACCTGACCCGGTGTCGCTGACCGTACATTGTCCATTGCTGTGGCGCTCATGATGATGCCTGCCCCTGTTCATGCTGCGATTGCCTCAGCGCCGTCGCCAGAGCGGCGAATTCGTCGATGGTCAGCGTCTCGCCGCGGCGTGTCGGTCGATGCCCGCCGTGTGGAACACTTCATCGGGCACCATGCGCTTGAGTGCGGCATGCAGCGTTTTGCGACGCTGGCTGAAGGCGCGTCGACCAACTGGAACGTCAGCTGGCGCAACTGGGGGTCGCGCGGGCCGCATGCGACTGGACACGGGTGAACCCGGCCAGGCCGAATCCACGTTCGGCGCTGGCCAGAATACGTGACGCCCGATGTTGCCCACGCGTTCCGCCGAACCGTACCACGCCAGCTTCACGCTGGGCGCGCCGTAAATCTTCGAGCCGGGAGTGGCGGTCAGACGGTCCGCGACTTCTTTCTGCACCATCACCACGAAGGACGTCAGCATGTCGAAGCGTTCCAGCAGCGTCAGGATGATCGGCGTGGCCACATTGTACGGAAGGTTCGCCACCAGGGTGAACGGTTCGTCGCCGCTGAACTCGGGGAGGTCCGCCGACGTGAGGGCCAGCGCGTCCTTGTTGATGACCGTGAGGCGGTTCCTCGCATCCGGCATGTATGTGTCGATGGTATGCGGCAGCCGTTGCGCGACCGGCGGGTCGATCTCGACCGCGGTCATCGTGGCGCCGGTTTCCAGGATGGCCAGTGTCAGCGCACCCGAATCCGGGGCCGACTTCCACGCACCCGCGTAGTCGGCGGTGACCGCGGCCTCGCGCACGATGCGGCGCACTGTTCCGGGATCGATGACGAAGTTCTGGCCGAATTTCTTGGTCGGGCTGATGCCGGCTTCGGCTGCTATGTGACGGATGTCGGCCGCGCCGAGCAGTCGCCCGGCGACTGCGGGTTTCTCGGCGGCTGCGGATGCTCCGGAAGGTGCAGGGGATGGATTCATGTCAGTCATAACGCTCGCTATCAGTACCAGCCGATTTGCTCGGAGCGTTCCCATGCCTTGGACGGGCTGCCATACCGTCGGGCGATATACGCCAGCCCCCAGTCGATCTGCACAGCGCCGTCGTCACGGTAATTTGCGCCGAACTCGGCCATTTTGCTCGCAGGCAGCGACTGCGGGATTCCGTAGGCGCCGGTCTTCGCGTTCTCGGCGTACCACAGCATCTGGATTCGCGGGTCCACAGCTTGTCGAGGCATGTCCAGTCGTAGCTGGTCCAGCCGCGCTGTGCGGCCGCGCCGGATGCGTAGGCTTTGGCCTGCGCGGCGGTCGGGTGCCATAGGCGTCCCTGCGAGCTGCTGCCGGAGTTGCCGGAGTTGCCGGAGTTGCCGGAGTTTCCCGAGTTCCCGAGTTGCCGGAGTTTCCCGAGTTGCCCGAGTTGCCGGAGTTTCCCGAGTTGCCGCTATTGCCTGAGTTCCCTGAGTTCCCGGAATTGCCGTTGTTGCCCGAATTCCCGTTGTTCTTGTCGTTGTTTTTGTCATTGTTCGACGTATCATCCGACTTGTTTGCGCCGGACGTGCTGCCGTTCGAGGAGTTGCCATCCGACTTGCCGGTATTCGACTTGTTGCCCGACTTGCCGGCGTTGTCGCTGCCTTTATCGGCTTGCCCCTTGCTGGTGTCGGAAGGTTCGGCGACCTTCTCCGGGCCTACGGCGACGATGGTGTCGAGGGAGATTTTGGTGGTCGTCTCCGAAATCAGCGTTCGAGTCTCTGCGATGCCATCGACATACGTGACGTTATAGACCTGCTTCTTCTCGCCGTCTTCCCCCTGTTGGCGGACCACGGATGTTCCTGGCTTCAACGACTTATCAACAATCGTCTGCGAACCATGGGGAATGGCGACGGTCGTCGTCTCCTGCCCGTGGGTGACGCGCTGAACGCGCAGCACGGTCTTGTCTCCGTCCTTCTCGACACTGACGCGGTCTTCCTTGTTGAGGCTGATGCCTTTGGAATCGAGAATCGACGCGGCGGGGAGCTTGCCATTCGGCGCGACCGACGTTTTGCCGTCGGCGATGACCGTCACCGGGCCGGACTCGTTGATGACGAGGCCGCCGGTGAGCTGGCTGTAGATGTTGTCGATGTCCACGGTGACTTTCGCGGCCTCGTTCTCGTTCTGCTGGAAAAACCCGAGCAGCTGGGAGGCGCTGGTCGCCACGGTCCAGAACGGCACGCGCTGTCCGTCGATGCTGATGGTCGTCTGATATGCGCTGCGGACCGTGACCACGTCATGATTGCTGAGGATGTCGCCGCTGGTGGATTGCACCAGATCATGGGATTTGACGTCGACGCCCCGCTCTTCAAGCAGGCGCGTCACGCTCATGGCATACGTGGTGACGGTCTGGGTGTCGCCGTTGATGCTGAGTGCGATGGTCTTGCGTGCGGCGACGCCGAATGCGACCGTTGAGGCAAGAGCCACGGCGACGGCGCAGATCGCCACCCGAATGCGACGCAATCGAACAAAACGTCGTGGTGTCCACCGCCTGGCCATATGTCATCCTTCCATGAGCTACGGCTAGCATTGTAACCAATCACGATGATGCTTCGCTGGGCATCGCACGACCGTCACCCATACTCCCACATTTGGTACTTTTTGCCCTGCCCGAAGCTGTCGCGGAGCTACTGGGGTGGCCATATATATCAAAATAAAGAAGAAGGGGGCGGGAGAGAAGGGGATTGTCCCGCCCCCCTGTGGGCAGAGCTAATTGGGGGACGCTCTGCCTTCCAGAAGCCATAAGTTGGGGGAAGGCTTCTGGCACTTACACAAGGTAAGACTATATGTAAACACAGCTTACTACATGTCGACCGTGCATCGCACATGACACGCGGTATGCTGTGCCGCGAGCCTCCTGTCGGGATCGAACCGACGACCTGCCGCTTACAAGGCGGCCGCTCTGGCCATCTGAGCTAAGGAGGCGGACCCCATTCGCACAATGCGGACAGGTGTCATCGAACGATTGACCAGCTTACCAGTTTCACCGCGCTGGTCAATTCAGAATGTCGCAAACCCGTGTTGCGGTTCCTCCGGCCGGGGTCGAAGATCACAGCGCGACACGGGTCTACGTGGGTGTCATCGTTCATTTGCGGGGCATGACGGATCATTCGTCATTCGCCGGTCGTCAGCGAGATCGGCTTGCCCGATTCGCCGATCGACGGCATCGTGCCCTTCTGGCCGACTTCGTCTTCCTTCAGGCCCAGCGACGCGATGATGCCGGTCTTGTTGTTCATACCGGCGAGTGACAGCTGGTTGCGATCCCAGTAATTGCCGTTGATGGTGATGGTCGGCGTGCTCATGACACCCTTGTTCGAACCGGACACCTGCCACAGTTCGGGGCGCTTCGGGGTGTACAGGTTGATGGCATCCAGCCATTTCTTGTATTCGCCGTTGAACGCCTTGTCGGCCACGGACTGCGGTACGCCGGCGTCAATCGCCTGCTGCTTGAGCGCCTTGTTCTTGACCGACTTGTATTCGCTGGCCTCACCGGGCTGGAAGTCCTCGGCGTAGATGTTCGAGATGAACTTGAGCAGGTGATCGGGGTTGTCGTCATTGCTGGCGATGTACAGGATGGCGCCGGTGGCGCGGCTGGAATATTCGTCGGTCGAGTATTCGTCCATGAACGACATCGGGTGGATTTCCAGGTTGATCTGGCCCGCGTCCACCAGCGAGATCAGCGTGGGATCGGTCTGGCGGTTGAACTCGCCGCAGCCGGGGCACAGCGGATCCATGTACACGGCGACGGTGGGGGCGCCGGACACCTTCTTGCCATAGCCTTCGCTGGAGATGAGGATGCCGCCCTTGTCGTCGGCCGCCGATGGCTTGGTCTCGACCTTTTGCAGCTGCTGGTATGCCTGCTCCTCGGTGGTGCTCTTCGCCACGTCGTTCTTGTGAATGGCTCCATAGATGGCGAAGCCGGCGATTGCCACTAGCACGACGATGATGGCGACGACCACTGCGCCGATGATGGTTTGCTGCTTGCGCTCCTTGGCCGCTTGCTCCGCCTTCTCCTGCGCCGCCTTCTCTTCGGCGGCGCGACGGCTTGCCCTGGTGTTGCGCTTCGCGTTCTGATTCTTTTGTGCCACAGTTATCCCTTTCCTGCCGTTTGTTGCCCATAGTAGTAGAAGGGTTCGCTTTTCCGGCGCGGGTTGCGCCGTTCGCCGCATGATGGAACGTGACAATGGCTACAAACCGGGCATTGCCGTCGCTCGGCATGCAGCTGGGATGGGGATGTTATGCGACGTTGGAGGCAGCGGCCACCAGTTGATGCCTTGTCCGAGACCGAGCAGCGTGCACGCTGAGAGTGTAATCACCGCCCATGCGATCCATACGGCGAATTCACGCCCGGAATGTTGGGCGGATATCGCGGGAGCGGTTTCGTTGTCGGACGATTCGGGGAGCATGCCTGCGCCGCTGGAGCCGCGGGCCGGTTGAGACCGAGCAGGGTGCCGGTGCCAAGTCGCAGCATGGTCGGCGCGGGCGCCAGCATGACCGATGATCCAACTGATCGCCCGCGCAGATGGCCAGAGCCAGACCGACGGGGACACGGGGGAGGTGGCGATGATGGGTACCACAATGGTGATGCCGCCTATGGCGAACCGCGTGTTTACGACCGGCAGACTGAAGATCAGCGTCGCGAGGGTGGATCCCAGCGCCAGCGTCGCGACGGCGAGCAGACCGCGCCCTATTGCCGCAGGCAACCCCCTGAGGGCGTGCCATGGCAGCGTGATGATGCGCATCGCGGTGTCGCCGGCGCTGTGTGTGCCGCCGCGTCTGTATTCGCGTTGCAGCTGGGCGTCTGTCGAATAGCCTACCGTCAGCAGCAGCCAGCACAGCAGCGTGGCTGCGACCATTGCCGCCAACGGCATGCTCGCGGCCATTGCGGCTATGGGCGCTGCCCATGCGGCGAGCAGCGGCGTGCCTTGACGCAGATAGGTCTGGCGCTTGATGTCTGCCGGGTTCATGGCCATCGGCGGCATGGCCTGCGCTGTCGGCATGGCTTGCATGGACGGCTGGAATTGCGCGGCTGGCTGGAGCTGTGCGGGCTGGCCGGGTTGCATTGCGGTCGTCGGCGTTGCGGCTTCATCAGGGTCGGCGAAGATCTGCTGGGGGCTCAGCGGCGGCATGGTCATGGTGGGGATTTGCTGGCGCCCCGACCACACTGGATCATCCATCGCCAGGGTTGCCGCGGTGTCGGCGGATGATGACGGCTCGATTACGGCCGTTGCTCCGGTCATGTCCGCATCGTCCGTGGGTAGGGCCGTCGTCGGCTGCGGTTGCATGGGCATGGTTCGTCCGACGCTGACCGTGGAATCGAATGGCATGGTGGAGGTGGGCAGAACCGATGTCGGCTGTGGGCGCAACGATTCGGTCGCTTCGGTGCGACCGGCATGGTCGGCGGCATAGGTGGGGTGAGGCGGGACATCGGCGCCGTCCGGTCGTTGCCGGGTGCCTGAGAAGACGCGATATTTCCCGGTAGCGGTGCTTCCCGGAGCGGTACGGTTCCGTCCGAGGTTCCGGCATCTGCTCCTGTCCCGATTGATGGTAGCCGTCGAAGACTGGCGGATGCAGCGTCAGCGGCTTGGCCGGCGTTTGGGAGCCTCGGAATCGGCGGAACGTCGCATACGGTGAGGGCGCCGATTGTCCGATGATCCGCTGCAAAGCGGGCCGAACGCCGGGCATCGCGGTTTGCCTTGGCATTCCTGCTTGGTGACGGCTGCAGTCGGCTTCTCACCTGATTCGGCCGGCTCATGCGGGCGCCATAACAGACGCGGGTTGCGCAGACCGGTATGGTCAAAAGGGCGCATCACATCCGTCTGACCGGATTGCGCGGCGTCATCGTCGTACTGCTGCCAGGCGCCGGGGTTGAACGCGTCCACGGTGATCGCCTGCAGCAGTTGCTCCGGAGTGCAGCGCTTGCTGCGATCCGGGTTCAGCGCCGCACGGAACGCCGTCATGGTGGTGGCGGGAAGACCTGTGAGGTTCGCGTTGCCGGACGCCTCGCGTTCCAGCACCGCCATCATCGGCTTGGTGCCGAAAACGGGCTTTCCGGTTGCCGCGAATGCCAGCACCGACGACACGGACCACCAGTCCGTGATCTCATCGGATTCGGTTCCCTCGATAATCTCCGGCGCGATGAACCCCGGCGTTCCCATCACCAGGCCGGTGCGCGTCACATGGCTTTCGCCTTCGCCCATGGCGATGCCGAAATCCACCAGAACCGGGCCGGTCGCCGAAACCATCACATTGGTCGGCTTGATGTCTCGATGCACGATGCCCGCCGCATGAACCGCCCTAACTGCGTCCATCAGCTTGGATGCCAGTCGTTCCAGTCATCGGCGACGTATGGCCCATTCGCGGCGATGTCGTCGCGCAGGTTTTTGCCCTCGATCAGCTCGGTGACGATGAACGCCAGCGAATCATCCAACTCCATGTCCACGATGCCGCACACGCCGGGATGATTGACTTCTTCAACGCCATCGCCTCTCGGCGCAACCGCTCACGTGCCGTGATCTGATCGCGCGCGGACGCCGTCGAACGGTCATCGGCGAGCGAATCGCGCAATATCTTCATCGCGTATTCCTCGCCACCGTCATCATGCACGCGCCAGACCGATCCCATGGCTCCGGATCCCAGCCGCGACATCAGCGTGTAGCCGCCGACCAACGCTCCGGGCTCCAAGTTCAACGCATCGCTCATACCCTCCTATCCTACTCACCGCCCTGTGCCCGTTCTCTCTACCCCTGATATTCCTCCTTCCCCTGCTGTCCCCTCCGATACTCTCCTACCCCCCCCTGATATCGTTTGCGTTTCTAAGTGCGCGCCGGAACGTCGACTGTGCGCACTTAGACGCAAATGGGCCGGTTTGCGTTCTTAAGTTCGCGCACTTGTCGTTTCGGCGCGCACT
>ENA-OQLB01001393-OQLB01001393.1-human-gut-metagenome-genome-assembly--contig:-NODE-1393-length-10277-cov-1.632118_pt1 | contig 10277 bp, 19 predicted proteins | sample MGYA00242656_ERZ504813 | MGnify/ENA primary metagenome ERZ504813 (study PRJEB26092, sample SAMD00036388) | human gut metagenome | host: Homo sapiens | study: EMG produced TPA metagenomics assembly of...
AAACTGATCTGAAACCATTTTTTCTTTGGTATGATCCAAATACGCGAACTCCGGTATGAATCCGGATCTTTGCCAGTTTCAGCGCAGACTCCAGTGCTTCCCTCACTGCCGAGCTTGCTCAGACCAGGGATACAGATAGCCATTTTTATCCTTCGGATAAATTCCAAGATTTTTAAAAAAAAGACGTTGTCTCAGGCTCAGAAAATTTTCCGATTGATTTCCATGCAAATCCGCTATTGTCGCTTCGATAGCAGGATGGATCCTGAAAACGATTGGTAAAGTTACATCTGCCATTACCCGTCGACAGTATTTTTCTGCCAATTATTTCATTCTGTTCCAGAAGCAGTACATCTGCGCCGTTCTGCGCCGCCGTAAGTGCAGCCATACTGCCAGCTGCTCCGCCGCCGATGATGATGACTCTTTTTTTTCATTCTATAATTCCTTTACAATTCCTTTTTCATATAACTTCTGAAGAGACATTAAAATACCAAGTTTTGCATGCGCCCAGGTGAGACCTCCCTGAAAATATACTGCATACGGTTCTTTGATCGGTCCATCTGCACTCAGTTCGATGGACGATCCCTGTACAAATGCCCCTGCCGCCATAATCACATCACTGTCATATCCCGCATTGCCCACGGTTCCGGTGTTACATAACTGTCAACCGGTGCTGCCGCCTGGATTCCCTGACAGAATGCAATTACACCTTCCGCACTTCCAAGTGTTACCGCCTGAATGATATCATGGCGTTCCTCTTTTCCGTCCGGTACAACTGCATAACCAAGCTTTTCATATACATTCGCCGCAAAAATAGCACCTTTTAATGCACCTGCAACAACAGTCGGTGCAAGGAAAAGTCCCTGATAAAACGACTGCATCACACCAAGTGAAGCACCCACTTCTTTTCCAAGTCCAGGAGAAGTAAGGCGGTAAGCACACTGCTCGATCAGATCCTTTCTTCCAGCCACATAGCCACCGATCGGGCAAGTCCGCCGCCCGGATTCTTGATCAGGGAACCGACAACCAGATCCGCACCCACATCACTTGGCTCCCTTTTCTTCTACGAATTCACCATAGCAGTTATCCACCATACAGATGACTTCCGGTTTGATCTTCTTGACAAATGCAATTGCTTCCCCAATTTGATCCACAGAAAAACTCGGTCTTGTCTGATATCCTTTGGAACGCTGAATCGTGATCAGCTTTGTTTTCTCGCCAATCGCTTTTTCAATCGAATCAAAGTCAAAGCTTCCGTCCGGCAGCAGGTCCACCTGGTTATAGATTACTCCATATTCTGCAAGGGAACCTGTGGATGGGCGGATTCCAATGACCTCTTCCAGTGTGTCATAAGCTTTCCTGCGATGGAAAGCAGTTCATCACCAGGTCTTAAATTTGCAGAAAGTGTTAAAGCAAGTGCATGGGTTCCACAGGTAATCTGTGGTCTTACCAGCGCATCTTCGGTATGAAAGACATTTGCATACACCTTTTCCAGCGTATCTCTTCCGAAATCATTGTATCCATAGCCAGATGCATAGTTAAAGCATTCTGCATTCACCCTTGCTTCCTGCATGGCATGAATGACCTTCAGCTGGTTCAACTCTGCCATCTTATCGATCTTATCAAAACGTTCTTTCAGTGATTTTTCAATTTTTTTCTCCAAAGTCATAAACTTCCGGTGAAATTCCGGTCTGTTCATATAATTTCTGTATTTTCTGACTGATATCCATTAGTCTGTAATCTCCTTTTCTTTCAGTATCGCAAGCATTGCTTGCAAAATCTTCTCTTCATCGTATCCGAATTCCTCTTTCTGGATCCAGTTCACATCCCGCTCTCTGCGGAACCAGGTCAATTGACGTTTTGCAAAATTGACGGGTATCCCTTTTCAGGATCGTTACCGCTTCTTCAAGTGAATTCTTTCCATCCAGATAATCCAGAATTTCCTTATATCCAAGTCCCTGCATTGAAACCATTTCCCTTGTGCATCCTCTGATCTTTAAAGCAGTCACCTCATCTACAAGCCCCTGCTCCACCATCAGATCCACACGACGATCAATCCGCTCATACAAACGGCTACGCACATCATTCAGAACAAAATACGCAAACCGATACGGGGAATCCTTCTCCCGTTCTGCTTCATTATGTTCGGAAATCTTTGTTCCTGTCTCATGATAATATTCCAGAGCACGAATCACCCGTTTTACATTATTTGCATGAATTGCATCTGCCGATTTTGGATCCGCTTCCCGCAGCCTGTCATGGAGTGCCTGCGCACCATGCTCCTTTGCATACGTTTCCAGCTTCTTTCGATAGGCAGTGTTTTCTTCTCCCTTTTCAAAATCAATGTCATACAAAAGCGCCTGGATATAAAATCCCGTGCCACCTACAACAATCGGAATACGTCCTCTCTTATAGATCTCTACCATTGCATCTTTTGCCATCTTCTGAAAAACAGCTACATTAAATTCCTCTTCCGGATTAAGCACATCGATCAGATAATGTTTCACACCTTTCATCTCTTCCGGCAAAATCTTCGCGGAACCAATATCCATGTGCCGGTATACCTGCATCGAATCCGCCGAATGATCTCTCCTCCAATTGCTTTTGCAAGGCCAATCGACGCAGCCGTCTTTCCGACAGCAGTTGGGCCTGTCAATATGATCAGTGGCTTTTTCTTCTCTGTCATCTGTGTCATGTTCTTCTCCTACACAATACGCTTAAATTTCTTTTCCAGTTCCCGCTTTGTCATCGCAATGATCGTTGGTCTGCCATGCGGACAATGATATGGATTATCCAGGGACAACAGTTCATTGATCAGTTCATCCATTTCTGCATAGGACAGCTTCATATTTCCTTTGACAGCCGCCTTGCAGGACATGGATGCAATCTTCTCATCAATCAGCTCTGGTTCCAAACTGGTCGATAACCCATCCGACAGGGAATCCAACATTTCAAGAAGCAGTTCCTTTTTGGCGATTCCAAACAGATTATCCGGAATTGCGCGAACTGCGTACTCGTCACCACCAAATGGCTCAATTTCAAACCCGATTGCCGTAAAGCGGTCTTTAAATGTCTCCAACACATCAATCTCCTGCATAGAAAGGCTCAGGATGATCGGTGGGCTCAAGTATTGTGAAGTATACTCTCTCTTCTTCATTCCTGCAAGGGTCCTTTCATAAAGGACTCTTTCATGTGCGGCATGCTGGTCTACAATATAGAGCTGTCACGATACTGGATCAGCCAGTAGGTTTCAAAGACCTGTCCGATGATCCGGTATTCCTGTCTTGCCTCTTTCTTTAAAATCTGCTCTTCAAACAAATCTAACTGTTTTACTTTTTTTGCTTTCAAATCCTTCAAAAACAGATTTGACTCTGTTTTTCCGGATCGCACTCTGTTTTTTCTTTGCTTTTATCAGAATGCGCTCTGTTTTCTATTCCTTTATTCTGGATATCTACAGCCGGATTTTCATCTAATGCAGCCATCTTTGACTCTTTAGCACCGATATTCTTCTCTTGCTCTCCTTTTGCTTCTGCAAGATGACTGGCATAAACCCGCTCTCTCATCTTCTGCATAAAATAATCCAGCTTTTCGTCACCGGTTGAGACTGTCTTTTCTGTACTTATCTGTGTCTGAAGTTCTGCTGACGGCATCTCTGACTGCGACCAGGATTCCGCTCGCTCTGCCCCCTCCTGAACGGAACTCTTTCGCATCTTGGGTAAAGTGCCATCTGTCCGATATGGATTCCCCGCATCTCTTATAACAGTTTTCTTTTCCTGTCTTTTTTCAGACATTCCCGGTACTTTGATCTCAGACATTTCCACTTCGGGAATCAACTCCGGCTCATGCAGACCCTTACTGATCGCCTCATAAAGCAGATTGTAAATCCCCTGCTGGTTACTGAACCTAAGTTCCATCTTGGATGGATGCACATTTACATCAATTTTTCCGGATTGATCTCAATCTGGAATGCAACAAACGGATAACGATGCTGCATCGTAAAATCTTTGTATCCATCTTCAATCGCTTTTGCAAGAATACTGTTCCTTACATAACGCCCGTTGACAAAATAATTTTCAAAATTTCGATTTCCGCGGTTAATCACTGGCTTTCCCAGATATCCGGACAGCCTTACACCATCTTTTTCAAATTCCAGTGGGATCAGATTGTTCGCAATTTCCCGTCCGTAAATGTGGTAAATGACATCTTTCATCTTCCCGTTCCCGGAAGTATGCAGCTTTACCTGTCCATTGTTGATAAACCGGAAGGAAATATCCGGATGCGAAAGGGCAAGTCTGGTCAGCAGATCACTGATATGGCTTGCCTCTGTCATCGGCGTCTTCAGAAATTTGCGCCTGGCAGGTGTATTAAAAAACAGCTGACGCACCAGAAAGGTCGTCCCATCCGCGCTCCGGTCTCCTCCGGCGTTCTTCCTTTTCCGCCTTCTATGATATATTTTGTCCCAAATACATCTTCTCTTGTCTTTGTGATCAGTTCCACTCTTGCAACTGCCGAAATACTCGACAACGCTTCTCCGCGGAACCCAAGAGAAGACAAATGTGTCAGATCCTCTGCACTGCGGATTTTGCTGGTCGAATGGCGCAGAAATGCATTTTCCACGTCCTGTTTCGCGATCCCACAACCATTATCCGTAATTCGTATCAGAGAAATCCCGCCCTCTTCAATCTCCACAGTCACCGCTGTAGATCCTGCGTCAATCGCATTTTCCACCAGCTCTTTTACAACAGAAGCCGGGCGTTCAATCACTTCCCCGGCTGCTATCTTATCAATTGTAATCTGATCCAGCAATTCTATATGCGGCATTCGATTCTTCTTTCCTTTCTCTTATGGATCAGCCTACCATCTGTTCCGCAGCTTATTCTGCAGCTGATACAGTTTGTTCATGGCATCCATTGGCGTCATATGGCTGACATCCAGTTCCTTTAACTCATTTAACACATCATCATCTTTTACAGTATCAAACAGAGAAAACTGTGTCAGATCCACCTCATCCAGCTTCTTCTGCGTTTTTTTCTTCGTCTCACTTCCCTGTACCGCAATATCCTTTACTTTTCCGGTAATATCCGCTGTCACCAGCTCTTCTACGATCTCTTTGGCGCGGTTAATGACCGGATCCGGCACTCCTGCAAGCTTTGCGACCTGGATACCATAACTCTTGTCTGCTCCACCCTTTACGATCTTACGCAGGAATACGATATCATCACCTTTTTCCTTGACCGCAATACAATAGTTGTTGACATTGCTAATCTTGCCTTCCAGCTCGGTAAGCTCATGATAGTGGGTTGCAAATAAGGTCTTTGCCCCAAGAAGCTTGCTGTTGCTGATATACTCGACAACCGCCCAAGCAATACTCAATCCATCAAAGGTACTGGTTCCTCTTCCGATCTCATCCAGGATCAGAAGGCTCTTGCTTGTCGCGTTTCGCAGAATATTTGCCACTTCGTTCATCTCCACCATGAAGGTACTCTGTCCGCTTGCCAGGTCATCTGACGCTCCCACACGGGTAAAAATGCGGTCCACAAGTCCAATATTTGCTGAAGACGCCGGCACAAAGGATCCCAGCTGTGCCATCAGTACGATCAGCGCAGCCTGACGCATATAGGTGGATTTTCCAGCCATGTTTGGTCCGGTAATGATGGAAATACGCTGTTTTTTATCATCCAGATAAGTATCGTTGGCAATAAACATATCATTCGGGATCATCTTTTCCACCACCGGATGTCGCCCATCACGAATGTCGATCACGCCCTTTTCATTGATCTTTGGCCGTACATAGTTGTTGCGCTCGGCAACCAGTGCAAGAGAAGCTATCACATCCAGCTTTGCAACTGCCTTTGCTGTTCTCTGTATCCTGGTTAACTCTGCTGCGATAGTATTTCTCACCTCACAGTAAAGCTCATATTCCAGTGCACAGAGTTTATCCTCTGCTCCCAGAATCGTATCTTCAGCTCTTTCAGTTCTGGAATGATATAACGCTCCGCATTGGCAAGGGTCTGCTTTCTTGTATAATAATCCGGAACCAGATCTTTGAACGAATTGGTAACTTCCAGATAATAACCGAATACTTTATTATAACGGATCCGCAGGTTTTTAATCCCGGTCTTTTCCCGTTCCTTGGTCTCCAGATCAGCAAGCCAGTTCTTTCCTTCGGATTTTGCTTTTCGAAGACGATCCACTTCTTCATTATAACCGTCTTTGATGATTCCGCCTTCTTTCATGGCAAGCGGCGGTTCTTCCTGAATCGCCCGTCCAACCAGATCACAAAGTTCTTCCAGCGGATCCAGTTCTTCATAAATTTCTTTTAAAAGGTCACTCTCCATATCCTTTAATATGCATTTAACCGACGGGAGCATGGAAAGGGAACTCTGAAATGCAATCAGATCTCTTGGATTTGCTGACTGATAGGTGATTTTCCCGACCAGACGCTCCAGATCGTACACCGGATTCAAATATTCCCGGATTTCTTCTCTGCAAATAGCATTGTCCTTCAATTCCGCAACTGCATCCAGCCTTTTGACAATGGATTTCTTGTCGATCAACGGCTGTTCTACATATTTCCGAAGGTTCTCGCCCCCATTGCCGTCTTTGTCTTATCCAGTACCCACAGAAGGGATCCTCTTTTCTGCTTTTCACGCAAAGTCTCAACCAACTCCAGATTACGCCTTGTAGCACTGTCCAGAACCATATAATTACCCGTTGCATAACGTGTCAGACGGCTCATATGAGACAGGGAATTCTTCTGCGTCTCTTCCAGATACTTTAAAAGCGCACCGGACGCGATCATCCCACATTCATAGTCCGAAAGTCCAATTCCTTCAAGAGAAGCCACCTTAAAATGTTCCTGCAAAGTTTCCCGGCAGAGCGCATCATCAAAATACCATGCTTCCAGTGAATAAATTGCCATATGCAGACGGTTTTTCAGATCATCCAAATCCAGTCCACTCATGTAAAATGCTTCATTGCAGACAATCTCAGACGGCATAAATTTGTAAAGCTCATCCATCAGTTTTGTCTGGGAATCCAGTTCTGTCACCAGATATTCCCCGGTTGTAACATCCGCAACCGAAAGTCCGTACCGGTCTGCCATATAGACAATACACATAATGTAATTGTTCTTTGTTTCATCCAGTCCCTGAGTATCCAGGTTGGTTCCAGGTGTTACTACACGGATAACTTCCCGTTTACAATTCCTTTTGCTGTTTTCGGATCTTCTACCTGCTCACAGATTGCTACCTTATAGCCTTTGGATACCAGACGGTTCAGATAACTGTCAACTGCATGGTACGGGATTCCGCACATCGGTGCCCGTTCCTCCAGTCCGCAATTCTTTCCAGTCAGAGTAATTTCCAGCTCTTTGGATGCTGTGAGAGCATCGTCGAAGAACATTTCATAAAAATCTCCTAAGCGGTAAAAAAAGGATACATCCTTGTATTCCTCTTTTGTCTGCATATATTGCTTCATCATCGGTTGTTAGTTCCCCAATCATATCAAAATCTCCTTATTTTACAAGGGTTTCAGCACTTTCTGTTTTTTTCTACACGGTTTTTACACGGTTTTCTAAACTTCGTACTTTCTTCCCTAATAGCCTTTTGCATATTTATCCGCGTGTTTGTTATAATTATTCTCTTTTTTATCTGTCAGCCTACGAGAAAACCATCGTATCTTTGCTTCCTCGCAGGCTCAGTTATTTCCATTTGTAACTTCTAGGTATTTTACATTTTTTCTCGTATTTTATCAAATTCTTTATTCACAAAATTTTCCTCAAGGTGTGTATAATATTTCATCATTTTTATATGTTTATGCCCTATATAAGATTTACATCTTTCATACTCTCTTATATAGTTTTGTACAGTCCTAGGTTTCACTTTTCCAACCACATATAACTCCATCCACTCATCAAACCAATCATTTAACGTTTTTTGCTGGCATCAGTCTGCAATCCTAGATTATATTATTCTAATATTTTTTCTCTCTTTTGTTTTACTTCTTCTAATCTTTACTGGATGCATATATAGGTTTGTCATTTCCTTTAATATACACACGTGCTTGATAGGTTCCATTTCTCAGTTGAGTAATTCCTTTCCCCAACTCTTTCCCATTTAAGGCTTTAGCATGATACTCATCCATCCTTTTTCTTCTTTCTAACAGACAGATGACTACCTATTTGCTTACCTGTTCCATCTTAACAAATTTTTAAATTCTTTTCAAGATAAGCTAAAAATTCAACATCTATCTGATAAGAAAATCTCATTTTATTTTTCGGTTCCCAGAATAACAAATAGTCCTTATTATCACTCCCTTCTGTTTGAATATGGCATAAAGCACAAAAATTGGAACCAGGTTCCAATTTTCGCACATAATCCTTTATTATTTTTATGTCATACCTTTTTCTGTACACAAATATATTAAGCCGAAACAAATCTAGCATTTATGCATACAAATCAAATATCTCCTGAATACAGTTTTTCATTACTTCATTGGGCAAATTTCTAATAAACTCTTGCTGCCACTCATTTCTTATTTCGTATTTATCCTGTAACACATATTTATCCATAGAATTTCCACATACTAAATTCTGCTCAACAATATCCGCAAGTTTCAGTAGCAGATCTTTATACTTCATTTCAAATACAAATTTATATTCTTCAAATCCAAACGCTTCCAGCAAATAAGTAATTCGCTCAAAATTATATAAATCCATTATTTTTTCATCACAAATTCTCTTTCGGTCTTCCAAACTACACATACCAAGGAATAACAGCCTTTGCTGTTCTGCACACTTTTCCATATCTTTCTCCATATTTGAACTACATTGTATCTAATCTTTGCTCTCTTGTTATGTTTATTATAGTCGAATATTCGGCAATATGTAAGGTAATTGAAAACCCTATAATTAAATATAGAACACGCATGAAAGAGGTGATACATTTGTTTACCTATGCCCCATTATGGCAGACATTAAAAGATAAAGGTATTTCTCAATATGAATTGATCAAAACCTACCATATAAGCACTGGAACTGTTTCAGATTGAACGCTGCCAGACGGACACCAACAGAAATCAAAATCGACTTCGCAGTCTTGCCAGTAACAAAATGTCAATAGTTTTTTAATCACTTTTTTCAAAAAGGCAAAAAAATAGAACGTATAGATTATTTCCATACGCTCTATCTCACATTTCATATTAAATTTTTGAATTCTACAAACTGGAATTTCATGAATTATCGCTTGCCTTAAACTTGACTGACACAATCATTTAGTTTCCAATCCACTCAAATAGAATTGATATAACAAAATACACCCAAGAGAAAATATAACCAATTAACAAATTACGACCAACATTTTCTTTTCAAAGATACTAAGATACGATGAGAATACAACAAAGCCAATAACCTTGATTACCGCTTTAATTTTTCGATTTTCAATCTTATCAATTTTACAACAGATAAAACGTACTCCAATAACCATAGGAGAAAATAAGATTGCAATCAAAATTAAATATAATATTTTGCTTATTAAAAATAAGCTTTGATAACTGTTTTTTCTCATTATCCTTGATGTCCAAATACTGGTATAGCAATATAAGAGAGGCTTGGTCAGGAACACTTTTTCCCAATTCCCATTTCGAAATTGTCTGTCGCGTAACAAAGACAACATCAGCCAGTTGTTGTTGGGTTAAGCCCTTTTCAATTCTGGCTGATTTAATCAAATCTGATATTTCCATAGTTGTACTCCATTTATTATCTGTTTTTAATAGTGTCGCATAATGTTATTGCTAAACAAGCAACTATTACAAGAAAACTCATCTGATGTTTAATAACAACGCAAAATAGGCTAATTGCCAATAACATACCGATAAAAGCAATCATACTATACTTGTATATCCTAGGATGTTTTTGGGATAATGCATTCGATATTTTTACAATTACTGCTATCATAGGAATAATTAATACCCCCATAACACCAAATAAAATTCCAGTTGCAACAACACTCATTTTGTTTTTCTTTAATTCCTTCAACATAAAAAGAACCTCCTTTGTTTTTGATACTTTGATATTAAAAAGAATTCTTTTTATGTCACGCAACGCTTGTGAAAACAGGCGCAACGGTAACGATTTTCATTCTGATCATCGAAAGCAAAATTCCGATTGAGATTTCACCTGTTTTAAGCAATTTAACAACTGTTATATTTTGTTATTAAATTCTCCGCAAACCCTTGAAAACACTGAATTTATCACAGGCGAGCTTTCCCTTATTGTTTCC
>ENA-OQLB01001394-OQLB01001394.1-human-gut-metagenome-genome-assembly--contig:-NODE-1394-length-10276-cov-2.203271_pt1 | contig 10276 bp, 15 predicted proteins | sample MGYA00242656_ERZ504813 | MGnify/ENA primary metagenome ERZ504813 (study PRJEB26092, sample SAMD00036388) | human gut metagenome | host: Homo sapiens | study: EMG produced TPA metagenomics assembly of...
GAGAGACATTCTTCCGAGAAACAGAACTTCTGTCAGCGGGAGGGTTGCGGATCGCCGGGCTTGGCGATTGGGTCAAACGTGGCATATGCACTTGCAAGAATCGGAGTCGGCCATCTACATCTGATTGATTTTGATGTGGTGGATATCACGAATCTGAACCGGCAGCAGTATTTTATGGAGCATATCGGGATGTATAAGACAGATGCGCTGAAATCATTATTGTTAAAGATCAATCCATATCTGGATATCGATACAGATTGCATAAAAGTCACAGAAGAAAATCTTACGAAATTATTTTGTGACGACCTGATTGTGTGTGAAGCATTCGATAATCCAGAAGCAAAAGCAATGCTGGTAAATGGAATACTGGAACATTCCGGAAAAGAAACTGGTATCGGCAACCGGTATGGCAGGATACGGAAGCAGTAATACGATTCGCACACAGAAGTTAATGAAGAACTTTTACCTGTGCGGAGACCGCGAGACGGCACCAACGTATGGAAATGGCCTGATGGCACCAAGAGTTGCAATCTGTGCAGCACATGAGGCGAATATGATCACACGTCTGATCCTTGGAGAAGAGGATGTGTAGGAAGACAGGTAAGAAACATAAGATTCATGCCGCAAAAAAGATAGATAAATAAAAAAGCATGAGCAGAAAATAATAGGAAAGAAGGTCCTGATTATGGATAAAAAAGAAATAAAAAATACAGATACATTTACACTTGGAGGAAAAGAGTTTACTTCTCGTTTTATATTAGGTTCAGGAAAATTTTCACTGGATTTGGTGAAAGCATGTGTGGAAAAAGCAGGGGCACAGATTATCACACTGGCACTCCGTCGTGCAAATGAAGGCGGTCTGGCAAATATTCTGGATTATATTCCGGAAGATGTGACACTTCTTCCGAATACATCAGGAGCCAGAAATGCAGAAGAAGCGGTACGTATTGCCAGACTTTCCAGAGAAGTCGGATGTGGCAATTTCGTCAAAGTGGAAGTGGTAAGAGATTCGAAATATCTCCTTCCGGATAATTATGAGACGATCAAAGCTACAGAAATTCTTGCAAAAGAAGGATTCGTGGTTATGCCGTACATGTATCCAGATCTGAATGCTGCAAGAGATCTTGCAAATGCCGGTGCAGCATGTATCATGCCGCTTGGCGCACCGATCGGATCAAATAAAGGGCTTAGCACAAAAGACTTTATTCAGATCCTGATCGATGAGATTGATCTGCCGATCATCGTAGATGCCGGAATCGGACGTCCGTCCCAGGCATGCGAGGCAATGGAGATGGGGGCAGCCGCAGTGATGGCAAATACGGCAATCGCAACAGCAGGAGATGTACCGGCGATGGCAGAAGCATTTAAGAAAGCAATCGAAGCGGGCAGAAGTGCATACCTTTCCGGACTTGGAAGAACGATCGAGCGCGGTGCAAGTGCTTCGTCACCTCTGACAGGATTTTTGCAGGATTAGGAGGAATGACTAATGGAAACAAAGCATGAAGATACACATATTAATGAAAGTATTTTAAGCGAGGAGATTCTGGAAGACCAGAAGAAGAACCGGATTGATCACATGACTTATCTTCCGGGTATGGAGGATATCGGATCAGAGATCCTCGACCAGGTCGTAACAGCGATGGAAGCTTACGATTATAATACATATACAGCAGAAGATGTAAAACGTGCACTGACACATGCAGAGCGCACACCGGAAGATTTTCAGGCGTTATTGTCACCGGCAGCACTGCCATTTCTGGAGGAAATAGCGCAGGCAGCGCAGATCGAGACGAGAAAACATTTTGGTAACAGTGTCTATATGTTCACACCAATCTATATCGCAAATTATTGCGAGAACTATTGCATTTACTGTGGTTTTAATTGCCATAACAAAATCAACCGTGCACAGTTAAATGCGGAAGAGATCGAAAAAGAGATGGCGGCGATCGCAGAGACAGGTCTGCAGGAAATCCTGATTCTGACAGGAGAAAGCCGTAACAAATCTACAGTAGAATACATCGGTGAAGCATGTAAGATCGCCAGAAAATATTTTAAAGTTATTGGTCTGGAGGTTTATCCGGTAAATTCAGACGAATACGCATATCTGCATGAATGTGGGGCAGATTATGTAACGGTATTTCAGGAGACATATAACTCAGATAAATATGAGACACTTCATCTTGCAGGGCATAAGAGAATCTACCGTATCGTGTAAATGCACAGGAAAGAGCATTGAAAGGCGGTATGCGCGGAGTTGGATTCGGAGCACTTCTGGGGCTAGATGATTTCAGAAAAGATGCATTTGCGACCGGATATCATGCTTACTTATTACAGAGAAAATATCCACATGCAGAGATCGCATTTTCCTGTCCGAGACTTCGTCCGATCATCAATAATGATCGGATCAATCCGATGGATGTGCATGAGCCGCAACTTCTGCAGGTAGTGTGTGCATACCGCCTGTTTATGCCATTTGCAAGCATCACGGTTTCGACAAGAGAGTGTGAAAGAGTCCGCGATAATCTGGTGAGTATTGCTGCAACGAAGATATCTGCAGGCGTAAGTACCGGTATCGGAAGTCATGTAGAAGATATCGAAGACAAGGGTGACGATCAGTTTGAAATCTCGGATGGACGTTCGGTGGATGAGGTCTATCAGGCACTTCTGAAACACAATCTTCAACCGGTGATGAGTGATTATATTTATGTGTAACAGGGAGCATCTTGTGTTAAAAACATGCCGAATACAGCTGAAAGGAGTTGTCAGTGATAAAATCTGTAAACAATCAGGACTTTAAAATCATTGCAGTCAGCAATCGGAAATTATGCAACCGCCCGTTTTTAGAGCAGATAGAAAGAGTCTGCAAGATACATCCGGAAGCTGTGATCTTAAGAGAAAAAGATCTGACAGAAGAGGAATATGGGACATTGGCAAAAGAAGTAATGAATATTTGCAGCCGTTATCAGGTGTCTTGTATTCTTCATAATTTCTGGAAGACTGCACTAGAACTGGGATGTACATCTGTACATCTGCCACTTCCGATTTTGCAAAAAACAACTGATAAAGAAAAGAAAAAATTTACAAAGATTGGAATTTCTATACATTCTGTAGAAGAAGCGAAAGAAGCAGAGCGATTGGGAGCTTCCTATCTTACGGCAGGGCATATCTATGCGACAGATTGTAAGAGGGGATTACCGCCAAGAGGATTGGGATTCTTAAAAGAAGTTTGCCGGGAAGTCAGCATTCCGGTGTATGGAATAGGCGGAATAAAGTTCGATGAAGAACAGTGGAATGATATGAAAAAATGTGGAGCAGTTGGAGGATGTATTATGTCCGGAATGATGGAAATATAGTAATCGAAATAAAACAGCTCATTTTTAAAAGAGCAGGAAAGCCTTCTGAGTCGGTACTCGGAAGGCTTTTGCTTTGCACTGGCATATAAGTGCATATCAGATAGTACTTTACAAAATTATTTCTAAGTGTTATATTAATACAAAAATGAACAGTTCAAAAATGAAATAAAAAGGAGACCTACATATATGAACACAGGAATCGAATTTGCAGAAAAGCTGTCAAAGGCATACAGTGAGACCTGCAAACCGTTATGTCATGAGCTGAATATTCCACAGACCGCATTTGACATCTTACTTTTCCTGGCGAACAACCCAGAATACAAAACTGCCAGAGACATCGTAGAAATACGAAAAATTAAAGCCAATCTTGTATCGGTAAATGTGGATAAACTTGTGAATGAAGGCTATCTGGAGCGGAAAAGTGTAGAAGGTGACCGAAGAAAAGTCAATCTGATCTGTACAGAAAAGTCAAAAGAGATTATCCAAGAAGGACAGAAACTTCAGCAGTCGTTCGTTGAAAAACTATTTGAAGGAATGGATGAAGATACAAGAAAAGCACTTCAAAAAGGAATGGCGCATATGGAAGCGAATATAGAGAAGATGTTGGAGGAAAAGAACTAGATGAATACAATATTAATGATTATCGTAACATTTTTCGCGGGGATGGGAGCCGGACTCGGAACCGGATTTGCAGGAATGAGTGCGGCGGCAGTGATCAGTCCGATGCTGATCACATTTCTTGGAATGGATCCATATATGGCAGTCGGAATTGCACTTTCATCAGATGTACTTGCAAGCGCAGTATCTGCCTATACATATGGAAAGAATAAGAATCTGGATGTGAAGAATGGTCTGATCATGATGGTCAGCGTACTTGCCTTTACCGTTGTGGGAAGTTATGTGTCCAGTCTGGTACCATCTACAACGATGGGAAATTTCTCGGTATTTATGACATTCTTGCTCGGCATTAAGTTCATCGTAAAACCTGTCATGACAACAAAAGAAGCCATGGAAAAAGTATCGCCGAAGAAACGTGCGGTGCAGTCGTTAATCTGTGGTGTCATGATCGGATTTATCTGTGGATTTATCGGTGCCGGAGGCGGTATGATGATGCTTTTGATCCTGACCTCTGTCTGGGCTATGAGCTTAAGACGGCGGTAGGAACGAGTGTGTTCATCATGACATTTACTGCCTTTACCGGTGCAGTTTCGCATTTTGCAATCGGGGGAATGCCGAATATAGCGGTGTGGATCTTATGTATTGTGTTCACACTGTTGTGGGCAAGGATTGCGGCAGTATTTGCGAATAAGGCAACACCGAAGACATTGAACCGGGCGACGGGTGTGATATTAGTGGTTCTTGGGATTGTGGTTATGGCGTTTTTCTATTTTAAATTGATAGAGAGCAGGAAGATTTATAAAAATTTGCAGATGAAAAAATGATGAATGAAAGCTGGCTGGGATTTCATACGTTGGATGTAGAGAGGGCGATTGATGACCTAAAAGAAATATATAATCAAAAACATATTGAATGAGGTAAGCAGGCAGCCCTCTATGGAATGGATTAGCAGATTTAAAGGAAAAAGGTATTAATAGAAAAATAATATGGTGTTTTGTTTATTATACATTCTACAGGGACTGCCGGTGGCAGGTCCTGTAGAATGTATAATATTGCTTATGATTCTTTAATATTTCCCTTTTCTATATTTTCTTTGAGTATCTGGTCTGTTACTTTATATAAAGTCTCAGATCCCAGCTGCGTTTTTCGTTGTCTTCCGTATACCTGTTCGGAAGTAACCTGATGCTCACGCCAGTCGCCACCGCCGTTACTGTTATTGAGAAGCAATGGCTGCAGGTTATCCAGGGAATGTGCAAATTTGGATTCCGGTGTCCGGTAATTTTCGAATTCATCAAAGAGTGCAGTCAGTTCTTTTTTCTGATCTTCTGGTAACAGTGAGAAGATCCGTTCTTTGGCAGCATCTTCACGTGCTTTCTGCGTCTTTAATCCTTCTGTATCGTAGGCATAAGTATCTCCGGCGTCAATTTCCACAATGTCATGGATCAGGCACATGATCATAACTTTTGCGATATCGACGGGTTCATTGGCATAATCTTTTAACAGGTATGCCATAATTGCCATATGCCAGGCATGTTCCGCATCGTTTTCACGTCTTCCGTGTCCGGAAAGGTGGGTTTGTCTTAATATATTCTTTTCTTTATCAATTTCGAGAATGAAATCAAGTTGTTGTTTTAATCTTTCATTCATGTTGAATTCCTCCTTGTATGATTGGTACGAACAAACTATAAGATAGTATAACATAAATGAAAGTAGGATGAAAAGCAAAAACACAGAAAACATATAAAACATATTGACTTGATAGGAAACGATGTTAAACTCCAGTTATTAAAAGATAAAAGATCTCAGAAGGCAGGTGCAGGAAGTAATGAAACAGATATTATGCTTTGGGGATTCGAATACGTGGGGGTTAGATGGAGAGACCGGAAAGCGTTTTCCGTGGGAAGAACGATGGACCGGAATCTTACAGGAAAAACTGGCGGACCGAGATATTAGAATTGTTGAGGAAGGTCTGTGTGGAAGAACGACCATATTTGAAGATCCGCTTCGCCTGGGAAGACGGGGAACAGAATTGCTTCCGACATTATTGGAGACGCACACGCCGGATGCAGTCGTATTGATGCTTGGAACGAATGACTGCAAAACCATATTCGGAGCGTCAGAAGAAATCATCGGAAAAGGAATTGCCAGGTTACTGGAGCAGATCAATCAGCATGCAGATAAGATGAAGGTTCTTGTGATATCTCCGATCTATCTGGGAGAAAAGGTATGGCAGGACGGATATGATCAGGAATTTTCGCCAGAATCTGTAGAAGTATCAAAGAAATTAGAACCGGTATATGAAAAAGTGGCCGGAAAGTATGGCAAACGATTCATGCGGGCAGCAGATTATGCGGGTCCGTCGGAAGCAGATCAGGAGCATATGGATGGACAGAGTCATAAGATTCTTGCAGATGCGATTTATAGAAAATTAGAAACAGAGATTTTGTAGAAAAGATAAAAATCCGTTGTCAGTCAATGGCATCTCCTGTTTTACTGGATTTTCAGTAAAGGGAGCATATCAGGATAAGACAACGGATTTTCTGCTATCTTTTGGATGTAACTTCTGCAACGGATTTTCCGGTGATTAATTCCATTACCGTACTTTTGGCATCGATAGCGGTAAACACTCCTGCAAGAATGAAAATGGCTCCGAGATATCCCATCTCCGTGAGCTTCTCATGCAGGAAGATGAAGGAAAAAATCGCTGCAAAGATCGGTTCCAGGGAGAACAGGAATCCGGTATTCTCCGGTGTTGTATATTGCTGCACAACAGTTTGTACAACGAATCCGTAAGCTGAGGACAAGAGAGCAAGTCCAAGAACGGAGATCCAGTCCAACGTGGTGCTCGGAAATATCGGGGATCCGAACACCAGCAGACCGATTATGGAATAAAGACAGGTAAAGCCCTGCTGGTAGACTCCGAGTGCAAGTGGATCTACCTGTCTGGTAAAATAGCTGTTTAATACAATATTGATTGAATAACTGAAAGCCGAAAGCATACAAAGCAGCGTTCCGGGCTTGACAGCAAATATATCACCGCCATTGATCAGTACCATTCCGATTAATACGATAATGATTCCAAGCCTGACATGATGCTCCGGAAGTCTCCGGGAAATAACTGCATGAATGACCGGAACAAGCACAACGGTGGTGCTGAGGATGAATCCACTCTGAGAAGCAGTGATCGTATTTAATCCGTAAAGGATTGGCGTAAGGTTTGTAAAAAGCAGAAAGCCGGTGATGGCACTGTAGAGTAAAAGTCTTTTATTAACGTTCAGTAACCTTTTGAAAAATATAAGTACCAGAATCAGAAATGCGATTCCTGTACGCAGAGCCATCAGCATCAGAGGGGAAAGTCCCTCAATTCCAAGTTTCATAAATATATAAGAAGTTCCCCATGCCATAGAGCAGGTTGTAAGAATCAGATTGGCTTTTTTTGTCGACATAATCGGCGATTCCTCCTATGTAATAGTTTTCTTGTTTTTTATTATATAGTAGAATAGAATAGATGCCAATGGGGACGTGAAAAAGTGGCTTTTTCAGTGTCCCCTATGGCTTACAAAGCACATATATTAATAATAAAAGCATCTGGAGTTAATGTATGACCAGTCAGAAACTAGAAAATCTTTTAAATCTTGCACTGAATTCCGCGGAAGATGAGCGGGAAAAATCCTTGAATTTAAATGTTGGATATGATCCGCTTGACCGGGAATGGGATCTGATCATTAAATATTCCGTAAATCTGGACCGAGTCAGGAAGATAGCATCCAAAGTAACAGAACTTCAAAATGAATATGCAGTCATCCGAATTACAGAATCCAGAATCGACATCTTATCGGGAATTCCGGAAGTTGAATATGTAGAAAAACCAAAACGGCTGTTCTTTCAGGCAGCAGAAGGAAGGCGTGTGTCTTGTATCAATGCGGTACAGGATACACGCCTTTCTCTGTATGGACAGGGAATATTGGTTGCAATCATAGATTCGGGAATCGATTATGCGAATATAGATTTTCGAAATGCGGACGGAAGCACGAGGATTCGGTATCTGTGGGATCAGTCTCTGAATCCGGCAGATGGGGAAACAGCACCGGTTGGATACAGCATCGGTGTGGAGTATACGAAAGGACAAATAGATGAAGCATTAAATGCACAAACTGTATCAGAACAGAGAAGCTTGTGAGAAGCCAGGACATTTCCGGACACGGTACGGCAGTGGCGGGAGTAGCAGCAGGAAATGGAAGCAACAGTGGAGGACGTTATGCCGGAGTTGCCATGCAGAGTGAATTGATCGTTGTAAAACTTGGTAATCCCATACAGGAAGGATTCCCAAGAACGACAGAGCTAATGATGGGGATCGATTATATAATAAGAAAGGCACTGGAGCTTCGGATGCCTGTAGCTGTGAATATCAGTTTTGGAAATACATACGGCGGACATGACGGGACGACACTTCTGGAGCGGTATATCGATGATGTGTCCAATATATGGAAGAGTGTATTTTGCATCGGAACCGGAAATGAAGCAGCAAGTGCCGGGCATACTTCCGGTAGAATTATTTCAGAAGGAGAAGAGACAATCCAGCTTGCAATTCAGAGCAGACAGTCATCGATCAGTATCCAGATATGGAAAGAATATACGGATCAAATAGAGATTTCGATCATCAACCATCGGGAGTGCGGGTCGGACCAGTACCGGAGATATTGGGACCACATCGCTTCCGAATTGGTCAGACAGAAATACTGCTTTATTATGGGGAACCAAGTCCTTACAGCATTTCCCAGGAAATCTATATAGATCTGCTTCCGGTAGAAAGTTATCTGACAGAAGGAATATGGAGAATTGTTCTAAGTGCCGGGAAGATCGTGACAGGACAATATGAAATGTGGCTTCCAAGCGACAATGTATTGAACCGTGGAACAGGATTCTTGTTTCCAACAGATGCTACGACGCTCACAATTCCATCTTCTGCCAGCCGTGCAATATCCGTAGGAGCATATGACGCAAGGACATTTGCATATGCGGATTTTTCGGGAAGAGGATTTACCAGACTTACAAATATGGTGAAACCGGATCTTGTGGCACCGGGAGTGGAAGTTATGACAACAACAGTGGGCGGAGGATATGCGGCATTTACAGGAACATCCTTTGCCACGCCATTTGTGACAGGAAGTGCAGCGCTTTTGATGGAATGGGGGATTGTGAGAGGAAACGATCCATATCTATATGGGGAAAAGGTGAAGGCGTATCTGAGACGTGGAGCGAAAAAAGTACCGGGATTTGACGAGTATCCGAATGAGGAAGTGGGGTATGGGGAGGACGTTATAATAAGGTTACATTGAAGAAAGTCAGTAAAATCAAGTGTTTCCGTTCATTTTCCCAACACAGAAACGAAGCACTTTTACCATGATTTTGAAGAAAATCTGCCCGGGTTGGATTCAAAATGATATGGAAAGAAAGATTTGATAGCAATGACGTAACATGAATCAGTTGGTTCTGTTACAGAATCAACAGTTTAAACGAAAGAGAGGTCATAGGGATATGAAACTGACTTATACAAATGTAAATGGATACCTGATTCCGAATCTCACCTATAAATCCGGTGAGCAGATGGAGCAACTTGGCAAGTATGGTTTTCTTCGCAGAGATTATCTGAAGAACCATCGAAACTCAACGTATCAGGTGATGCTTTTACAGGATACGATTGGCGAGCATCTTCTGGAAGTGGACAAGGCAGCAAGAGAACGGGAAGAAGTAATCTTGGAGCAGTTGGAAGAAAAAGAACCACTGCCAGATAAGGAGAAAGATCAGATGGCATGGGTAAGAACAGCTAATCAGCACAGAGCGATTGCAGAGGAGATTATCTTGAAAGAATTGATTTATGCATAAGAATTGCCAGTAACCAATCTGGCAGGTAACTGATAAAAATAGAATATTGTGAGTGAAGTAAGGCGTGAGTCATAAAATATGGCTTGCGTCTTTTTCTTTGTCTGAAAGGAAGTGATAAGTTTGAACAAGAAGTTTTTGAAGCATTATATGGAAACCAATCCGGAAGGGACAGCACAGACCTATATTTTTCTGGTGGACAATCAGGATATCGCATTGAATATTGTGATGTCAGGTTATCAGGCACTTTGTCTGGTGCAGGAAGATGATGGATATTATTTCAGTGCAGATTCTTTTTATAGAGGAAATGAGATCTATTCAGTTTACTGGAAGCTGTCAGAGTGCCTATCATTATGTGACTGCCTGTACGGTGAAGTGGATGAATGATAAGTTACAGACATTTTTTCAAAGACGTTGGTCTT
>ENA-OQLB01001395-OQLB01001395.1-human-gut-metagenome-genome-assembly--contig:-NODE-1395-length-10273-cov-1.486793_pt1 | contig 10273 bp, 12 predicted proteins | sample MGYA00242656_ERZ504813 | MGnify/ENA primary metagenome ERZ504813 (study PRJEB26092, sample SAMD00036388) | human gut metagenome | host: Homo sapiens | study: EMG produced TPA metagenomics assembly of...
GCTCTGCCAATTGAGCCACATCGGCATATTGCTGTGTATATACAATTGGCTTAAACCAAGTGACTCCGACGGGAATCGAACCCGTGTTACCGCCGTGAAAGGGCGATGTCTTAACCGCTTGACCACGGAGCCAAAACTATTTGGTGAACTGTTTATAACAGTGACCGAAAATTATAATAGCATAACTATATGATTTTGACAAGTGTTTTTTTGAAAAAAATAAAATTTTTTCGGCTAAATTTTTAGCTTAAAGGAGAAAATGAGGAATATCTGTGTCGGAAAGCTGAAAATTCATAAGATGAAAAAAAGAGCCGATACAAAACTGTATCGGCAGAGTAGAGAGAAGATATATATAAAAGGTATAGGTCAAAGACATATGCCTGATTTTTTAGGCGGACATCCTGATAATCTTACAGAGTTTATATCATATAGGATTACCGGCGTCCCTTAACTTTATGCATTTAGTATAAAGGGAAATTATGGAAAGAATGTGACGGGCAGATAAAGAAATCCTGAAATATCTTAAAAACTTCTGAAGAAGAGATAAATTTCAGCAAAACAGTTGACGTATATAGATTATCGATATAATATGAAGGTACAAAGTATATAGATAATCGATATAAGGAGGGAGAAAGAAATGGCAGTTGATAAAAGTCTGATATCAGGGAGTACGACTCTTTTGATCTTAAGCTTCTGGAAGAGAAGGATATGTATGGATATGAGATGATCGATACGTTGAAAGGAAGTCAAACAATGTATTTGAACTAAAAGCGGGAACCTTATATCTGCTACTGCATTCTATGGAAGAAAAGGGATGGCTTACCGTATATGAGCAGGAGGCCGGTGGAAAGATGAGGAAGTATTACCGGATTACCAGAGATGGGAAAAAGCAGTATCAGGCAAAAAAGAAAGAGTGGAAAGAGTATTCGGAAGCTATTTTACAGGTGATCGGAGGTGTGTGTTTTGGAACGGCGTGATTATCTGGAATTGATGACCGGTCAGATCCGCTGCAAGAAAATGTGTCCGGTTATTGCAAAGGAAGTAGAAGATCATATTGAAGATCAAAAGCAGGCTTTTATGGCAGAAGGGATGAAGGAAGAAGAAGCTGAGAAGGCAGCTGTGGAGGAGATGGGTGATCCGGTGGAAGTCGGAGTGGAGATGGATCAGATCCACAGACCGAAGATGCCATGGAAAGTAATTTTTGTAATCGCTCTGATGCAGATTTTAAGTGGAATGTTTGCAGCTTTCTTTTTGAAACAGAATGAAAGTTATGGATATATCGCAGGAATCCGGCAGATATTCGGCTTGCGATGGCATTTTCGGTTATGATCCTGGTGTGTTATATGGATTACAGCTGGATCGGGAAGCACGCAAGGCTTTTGGCAGGCAGTTATCTGTTGTTTATGGTTCTGATGAGACATTTTTTTTGCCCTTCAGATTAACGGTGCAGTAAGATGGATTGGAGTCGGCGGTTTCAGTGTAAGTCTTTCGCTGATGAGCTGGCTGTTTCTTCCATTGTATGGTGCAGTGTTGTATCGGTACCGGGGAGAAGGATATGGTGCTGTTCTTAAAGCCATAGTCTGGATGCTGCTTATCGCAGGGATTCTGATCACCTGTCCGGATCTTGTGATGGCAGGGACGGTTGGACTTTCCTGTGTCTTTATGCTGATGCTGGCACTGGAAAAGGATGGTATCAGGTTGCGGTTACAAAGGTGATGACCGGAATAGGTATCAGTGTTGTTGGAGTTCCAGTTGGCATACTGGCATATTTTTTCTTCTTTGGTGCGGAATATCAGAAAAGCCGTATCCTGGCGATGTTTGCAGTGAATAAGTCACAAATGATGAAAGGGACAACGCTTGGGGCAGTACGGGAACTGCTGTCGAAATGTATGGCAGTTGGACGCGCCACCGGAGTAGAGGACTTTTGGACTGGGGACGTATCAGTTCCGCGGATTATATGATGCTTGGAATTGCGGGGTATTGTGGAATTCTTGTGATGGTTCTTTGTATTGCAATAATTGCCGGTTTGCTGTGCTGGTTTTTAAGAAGCGCGCTGAAGCAGAAGAACCAGCTTGGTATGATGATGGGATTTGGCTGTGTGATGGTTCTGGCAATTCAGTTTCTGTTATCACTGCTGGCGAACATTGGGGTATCCAGGTTCGGTCAGGGAGCCTGGTGTCTGTTCTTCGGATATGGACGAAGTGGCAGATGGTTTCAGCAGTATTGATGGGAATTTTTGCTGAGTATTTACCGGCATCAGGAATGTAACTCCTGAGCTTGTAAGTTGAAAAAAGAGCGGTGGCGAGCTAAGATAGAAGAAAAAGAAGGAGAAACAAGATGCTGGTTTGTGATTATATTGTAGAGAGAATCGATGGAGATTATGCGATGCTGAAGCGGACCAATCTGCCAGAGGAAGAGGCAAAGATGGTAGCAAGAGCACTTCTTCCGGAAGAGATCCGGGAAGGAGCCGCCTTCATTATGAATTACTTCAGTATGCAATTGTTGAATAAAGGTAATGGAAAATGTGTGTGCCCTGGGACTGGAAAGTGCCGGAGCACACTTCTTTCAAAGTGTAATTTTCTGTTTAGAAATTTTTCAGAAAATTATTAAGGAAAATGGATTGTGCATATTTAATAAAAAGAGAGTAAACTCTACTTCCGAGGTGAAGAATATGGATAAGATTTCGGTAGTAGTACCATGTTATAACGAAGAAGAGGCATTGCCTGTTTATTATAAAGAAATGTGCCGTGTAATGGACGAGATGAAGGATGTTGTATTTGAACTGATTTTTGTAGATGATGGTTCATCAGATGCGACGCTTGGTATCATGAAAGACCTGAATGAAAAGGATAGCAGGTGCAGATATCTTCATTTTCCAGAAACTTTGGAAAGGAAGCTGCGATTTATGCAGGACTGAAAGCATCGGAAGGCGATTATGTTGCACTTATGGATGTAGATCTTCAGGATCCACCGACGCTATTACCTGAGATGTATGAGATCCTGCAGGAGGATGGATATGACAATGTAGCAACAAAAAGAGCCACAAGAACCGGAGAGCCACGTATCCGTTCTGTCCTGTCAGAAAGCTTTTACAAATTTGTCAATGCTATTTCAAAGACAGAGATTGTAGATGGAGCGAGAGATTACCGGCTGATGAAGCGGAAGATGGTGCAGGCAGTTCTGGAAATGAGCGAGTATAATCGTTTTTCAAAGGGAATCTTCGGCTGGGTTGGATTCCGTACAAAATGGCTGCAGTACGATAATATTGAGCGCTCTGCCGGAAAAACCAAGTGTCCATGTGGAAGCTGTTTAAATATTCGGTGGAGGGAATTACTGGATTTTCAGTGGCACCGCTCTCACTGGCTTCGGTAGTGGGTGTACTGTTCTGCGTGCTTTCCTTTATTATGATCGCAGTAATCGTAATAAGGACGCTGGTCTGGGGAGATCCGGTATCCGGCTGGCCGTCACTTGCCTGTATTATTTTCATGGTCAGCGGAGTACAGCTTCTCTGTACCGGAATTGTAGGGGAGTATCTGTCAAAGACTTATCTTGAGACGAAGAAACGTCCGATTTTTATTTTAAAGGATTCCAGCGATGATAAGGAGCAGAAGCATGAAAGAACGTAGAAAAGGTCTGCTATGGGAAATGGCACTGATCCTGCTTACGGTTGCCGCCTGTCTGTACTCTACAGGCGCAGGAAATATTTTCGGGGCAAAGGTGGACTGGAGCAGTCAGCACAGTGTGTTCCCGGAATATTTCCGACAGCAGTTTTATCGTACAGGGCAGTTTTTTTCCTGAGTTTGCATTAAATATTGGCGGTGGTCAGAATATTTACAATTTTTCTTATTATGGATTGTTTAGTCCGGTCGTTTTGATCGGTTATCTTCTGCCGAATGTGAAGATGTCGGATTATATGATGGTGGCAAGTATTGTCTGTCTGGCAGCAGCGGTTATAATTTTGTACCGGTGGCTGAAAAGTCGGGAATTTACAGCTGCGGTAAGCGGGATGACAGCGCTGATGTTTCTTTTCGCAGGACCTATGATCTATCAGTCGTCGCATCAGATTATGTTTGTAAATTATATGCCATTTCTTTGTCTGACATTTTTTGGAATCGACCGATATTTTGAACAGAAAAAATCCGGTCTGCTGATCGGCGGAACCTTTCTGATGATTATGACAAGCTTTTATTTCAGCATCGGTGGAATACTGGCGCTTGGTCTATATGGAATTTACCGGTATGCAAGGACAAAAGAGCGGGCAGAAGAGATGATTACGGTAAAAGGATTTCTAGGTGACGGACTGCGGTTTGCAGGAAGGATTCTGACGGCAATCATGCTTGCAGGAGTTCTTCTTGTGCCGACTGCGATGGCTCTTCTCGGGAGAAGCGGAAGCAAGGGAGAAAAAACAGATATCTGGCAGCTTCTGACACCGCAGATTAATTTGGAAAAATTTCTGTATGGGGCATATGGACCGGGACTTAGCTGTCTGATGCTGATTATTTTGCTGACCGGACTTTTTTATAAAAAGGCTTATGAGAAGATCCTGTCGCTTGGTTGTCTGGTGGTGCTGACAGTTCCGTTTTTTTCGTATCTGCTCAATGGTGCACTTTATATCAGACCGAAGTCGCTGATCCCGTTTTTGCCGCTTCTGTGCTATCTTACGGCAAAATATCTGGAGAAGCTGAAAAATCAGAAAATAGCGAGAATCTGGATGCTTCTTCCATGTCTGGCAATTATCATATATATTTATCTGAAGAAGGATGATGTGAAAAGCGAAGTCCTTTGGAAACTACTTTTGCTGGATGCGGTCATAACACTGTTGATCTGCGTGGCACAAGCGTATAGTGCATGGATTCGGAAGTATCTGACAGTAGCCGTTCTGGGACCGGTGATCCTGAGCCTTATTGTTACCGGAAGCTATTCCTGGGAAAAGAGTGGAAATCTGGAGAGCAGGAAAGCGTATGAGGAAGATACCAGCCGGTCCATCGGGAAAGCTGTGGACAAGGCAATTACATCAGATAGTGGATTCTACCGGGTCGAGCAGGTTGGAAATGAAGAGGAAAATGCGAAAAATCTGAATCGTGTGTGGAACAGTGAGCAATATATTACATCCCTGTATTCATCTTCCTATAATGCTGATTACCAGAATTTCCGTAAAAATGATTTTCAGGTAGAGCAGCCGTACCGAAATTTTCTGATGCAGTCGGTTTCGCAGAATCCGGTATTCAGACAGCTGATGGGAGTGAAATATCTGATCTCCAGTCAGAATATACCGGGATATGAGAAAAAGTGGATGACCGGGGGAGGGGATGTGTACTGTGATGAAAATGCAGCACCGATTGCCTATGAGACGGATCAGACGATGTCGGAAGCGGAATATGACAGACTGGATTTCCCATATATCAGCTGGTATTTACCAGATATGCTGTGACAAAGGACGGAACTGTATCGGCAGGACAGGTGAAAGAAAAACTGGCAGAAGACATAGAGAAATGTGATTTTCGGATTCCGGAAAAGAATAACGGGATTTCACTGGTTGTCCCGACTGAAAACGGATATCAGGTGAAAATGAAAAAGGAACAGGAGTTCGAAGTGGCTGTCCCGGAACAGGAAGAGAAAGATGGAGTTCTGTTTGTACAGTTTCGAATCGAAAATAAAAAACCGAAAGAGGATATCGAAATATCCCTGGAAGGAGAGCGCAATAAACTTTCGTCAATCCAGCATGTGTATTATAACAGAAATACCGTATTTACCTATGCAGTAGGACTGGAAAAGGGGCAGAAAACGGTCCGTTTATCTCTTGGAAAAGGAGAGTATATGATTAAAGATATGAGTGCATATAACGGCGTATTAAATGAAGATACCGGCCTTTATCAGAGTGTATTCAGGGTGGATAAAGAGCAGACGAAAGGGAATCTGATCCAGGGGAGAATCAAAAGTCAGAAGGATGGAATGTTCATTACGTCCATTCCGTTTGATAAAGGGTTTGAAATGACGATAGATGGCGTAAAGGTGAAATGTGAAAAAGTGAATAAAGCGTTTCTGGGATTTCATCTGGAAGCAGGAAAACATAAAATCAGAATTTTGTATCATGCGCCTGGAGTGACAGCAGGAAAGATACTGACAGGTCTTGGCATTCTGATTGTGATCGCAGGGGCAGTAAGAAAGAAAAAATGCGCGAAGTGAATCTTTAAGATTCTGAAATAAAAAAGGATACAGTCTTAGAGCTGCATCCTTTTTATTTGACAGAGAATTCCGAAGAAGCTTGCTTTTGCCATCCATGTATCTGCAGGTAGTAGTTTACTCCTGACGCTTGATCTGAAAATGAACGGCATCATCAGACCAGATCTTATCGGTATATCGGATTTCGATGGTAGACCAGTTCAGTGGGACTTCCAGAGAAAGATATCCTTCCAGGGTTTCGCCGGGAGCGATCGTTCCATCGAGCTTTGGCTGGTCGCTTGTGGTTGCAAGAGCAGTAAATGCAGCTGCACTGTAGTCAAGTTTGGTATCGTCACAATAATTTTCAAAGCTTGCCATACTGCTGATGACCAGATCATCAGATGTCTGATTGACAATTGTCATATGGACAAACATAAATTCATTGCCTTCTGTCGGGACAGACCAGTCATCTCCTTCGGATTCTACGTAGCTGTCCATCGTGATCTCAATGCCATTGTATGCGGCGGTCTCATTTTGCTTATAGATCTCTTTGGTGGCATCAGCTGTCTTCTTCGGTGTTGAAGTGCCGGAAGAATTGTCAGAAGAAGTGTGCATTTTGGAAAAAAGGAATATAACCGCAATAATAATCAGGATGAGAATCAGGATGATAAACGACAGACTTTTTTTGTGTTTCTTTTTGGGGTTTGTTAGCTGGTCTGGTGAAGTTACATCATCAGAAGATGCATCGGACTTTGTGCCTGCAGTATCGTTTTTGGAAACTGGCGTTGGTTTGGCAGCAGGTTCATCTGCCTGACCGGAGCTGATAACTGGTTCTGGAACTGGAGCATGCTCCTGTACGGAGGATTCATTTCCGGAAAAAGGTTTGTCTGTAGAAACTTTTTCAGTCTCTTTTTTTTCAGTGGCTTTCTTCTGAGCTTCTGCTTCTTCTGCTTCCGGAACATTTTTACGCATGCTGCGCATGGCAGCAGCTGTGCTGTGGTAGATCTCCGGTCCGTTCAGGGGATCGTCGAAAAAAGCCTGCTGTCTGGCAGCCGGGCGCTTTTTTCCGGAAACAGATCCATGCTTATGAGCAGAAGATCTGGTACTTCGGGTATCTGTATCATCCGGAATCACAGCGGATGCCGGAAATCTTTTACGGCAGGTATCACAGAGATATTTGCCGGGATATTTTTTGCTGGGGCGGACTTTGTGACCGCATACAGGGCATTTCATTCTAAGTTAAGTCTCCTTTATGATTCAAGTGTTCTGTTTTTATTATAGGGGAAAATCCTGTCAAAAACAAGGAGGTATTCTTGTCGAACAGACAGAAAAGTGATATCATACTGACTAAGTAACGTGGCAGAAAGTCGAAGCTGTCAGATACAGGAAAACAAAAGAAAGCAGGGAATGATATGACATATCAGGAAATGATGGAAAACGCAAAATTATCTATGGGGCTTTACTGCAAAGCCTGTCCGGTTTGTGATGGAAGAGCATGTAAAAACCAGATACCGGGACCGGGAGCAAAAGGTGTTGGTGATACTGCGATCAGAAATTATAAAAAGTGGCAGGAGATCCGCGTGAACATGGATACGATCTGTGATGGCGGAGAGACAGACACTTCTGTGAATTTATTTGGAAAGGAATTTAAGATGCCGTTCTTTGCAGGACCGGTTGGAGCCGTGAATCTGCACTACAGTGACAGGTATGATGATGTTTCTTATAATAATGTACTGGTATCAGCCTGTGCAGATGCCGGAATCGCCGCATTTACCGGAGATGGAGTGAATGCAAAGGTAATGGAGGCTGCAACGGAGGCAATCCGTGAAAATGATGGATGCGGGATACCTACAGTAAAGCCTTGGAATCTGGATACTGTCCGGGAGAAGATGGAACTGGTGAAGAAGTCAGGAGCATTTGCGGTAGCGATGGATATTGATGCGGCAGGACTTCCGTTTCTGAAAAATATGAATCCGCCGGCAGGAAGCAAGAATGTACAGGAGCTTTCCGAGATTGTGAAGATGGCTGGAAGACCATTTATCGTCAAAGGCGTGATGACAGCGAAAGGCGCGAGAAAAGCAAAAGAAGCAGGTGCCGATGCGATCATCGTATCTAATCACGGAGGAAGAGTGCTGGATCAGTGTCCGGCAACTGCAGAAGTGCTGGAAGAGATTGTAAAAGAAGTGAACGGTTCTATGAAGATTCTGGTTGACGGAGGGATTCGCTCTGGTACAGACATTTTCAAGGCACTTGCACTTGGTGCTGACGGTGTACTGATCTGCCGGCCGTTCGTTGTAGCGGTCTATGGCGGTGGAGAAGAAGGTGTGAAGCTTTACATTGATAAGCTGGGAGCAGAGCTCAAAGATGCCATGCAGATGTGCGGTGCACATTCTGTTTCAGAAATTACAAGAGATATGGTAAGATATTATCAGGACTAGAAAAATACATGCAGGAGGATAATACAATGGGAATGAGAGTGAACGCAGAGCTGCCATTACCGGCAGACTTGAAAAACGAATATCCGTTATCGAATAAATTAAAAGCTATCAAGGCGAAGCGGGATGAGGAGATCCGTGATATTTTTACAGGGAAATCAGACAAATTCGTGGTGATCATCGGGCCATGTTCGGCGGACAATGAAGATTCGGTATGTGAGTACGTGAACAGGCTTGCAAAGTTAAATGACAGAGTATCGGATAAGCTGATGATCATCCAAGAATCTACACGAACAAGCCACGTACAACCGGAGAGGGATACAAGGGAATGCTGCATCAGCCGGATCCGGAGCAGGCACCGGATCTGCTTGCTGGAATCATTGCAATCCGTAAAATGCATATCAGAGCCATGCAGGAGACTTATCTGACAGCAGCAGATGAGATGCTTTATCCGGAGAACAGAAGTTATCTGGATGATATTCTTTCTTATGAAGCGATTGGTGCGCGTTCGGTTGAGAACCAGCAGCACCGTTTGACTGCGAGCGGAATGGATATCCCGATTGGGATGAAGAATCCGACAAGTGGAGATTTATCGGTAATGCTCAATTCTGTTGTTGCAGCACAGGGACCGCACCGCTTCATTTATCGTGGGCAAGATGTGACGACAGGTGGGAATGATCTGGCACATGTGATCCTGCGGGGCGGCGTGGATAAATATGGCACAACGATTCCAAACTACCATTATGAGGATTGCAAGAGACTTCTGGATATGTATGAGCAGAAGAATTTGAAGAATCCTGCAGCGATCATTGATGCCAATCATTCCAATTCTAACAAGCAGTACAAAGAACAGCTCAGAATCGTAAGCGAGGTACTGCACACAAGAAATTATGATTCAAAGCTGAAAAAACTGAATCAAAGGTGTAATGGTAGAAAGCTACTTGGTAGAAGGAAGACAGGATATCGGCGGAAATATGGTATACGGTAAATCGATTACGGATCCGTGTATTGGATGGGAAGATACAGTAAGACTGATTGATAAGATTGCGGAAGACTGTTAATTGTAAAAATACAGTGTATCAAGGTTGAAAAACTTTGATACACTTTTTTTTGCAGAAATGATTACAAAATTACAGTAAGATATATTTCCAGGGCAGATAGAATGTATGTTGTAAAAACATAAATTACGGGTTAATGAGAAAACTTCTCAAAAATTCCTATAGACAAAATCCCACTAATATAGTAGACTATAAATAGTTAGAAAAAGCTAACTAAAATAAATTTGAACAAACTCATACAAGAGGAAAACAACATGAACTGGATGCAGAAAGATGCACAGACATCTGCTCAGATGGAAATTGCATGGCAGTGTGCTCCGGTATTGACCGGTGTAAAGCCATCCAATATTCTGACCTTGAAAAATGTAAGTGAAAAGGAAGTTGCGGAAAGTCTGAAAGAGATGGGAATTTCATACAGCATGCTTTGCGACAGCGGAGCCCGAAAAGTATGGCTGATCTACAGAGAAGAAGAGATTCTTGAAATCCTTGGAAAAAAAGAATACAGCGAATTTCTTGATACACTTGGCTATCGGGGATTTGAGTTTCCGCAGATGCTTCAGATTATGAATCTGAGATTTGAAGGATATCAGCATGGAAGTGTACAGCTTACCGTTACCG
>ENA-OQLB01001396-OQLB01001396.1-human-gut-metagenome-genome-assembly--contig:-NODE-1396-length-10271-cov-4.672910_pt1 | contig 10271 bp, 10 predicted proteins | sample MGYA00242656_ERZ504813 | MGnify/ENA primary metagenome ERZ504813 (study PRJEB26092, sample SAMD00036388) | human gut metagenome | host: Homo sapiens | study: EMG produced TPA metagenomics assembly of...
CGACGGCCCGCCGTAGAACATCGGTGTACCGAGCCGTTGTGTGGTTCCGAAGACGATGTCAGCTCTCCCCATCTCCGGAGGTGAGCAGGGCGAGGCTCAGAATGTCGGCGGCAACGGCCACTTTGCAGTTGGCCGCATGGGCTTTTTCCACGAAGGCGCGATAATCTTCCACGTTGCCGGCGGCGTTGGGATATTGCAGTACGCAGGCGAAGATGTCCGGCGTGAATTCCATTTCATGGTATTTTCCTATACGCAGCTCGATACCTTGCGGAATGGCGCGGGTAGTCATTACCGCCAGTGTCTGCGGGAAGACGGCTTCGTCTACAAATACCACGTTGGCACCCGATTTCTGCATGTCGCGCGGACGCAGGGCGTACATCATCGTCACGGCTTCGGCTGCGGCAGTCGCTTCGTCCAGCAGGGAGCAGTTGGCAAGGGGCATGCCGGTGAGGTCGCATACGGCAGTCTGGAAGTTCATCAGAGCTTCCAGGCGTCCTTGTGAGACTTCGGTCTGATAGGGGGTATAGGAAGTGTACCAAACGGGGTTCTCGAATACATTCCGTTGGATAACGGCAGGAGTGATGGTATTGTACCATCCATACCGATATAGGTTGTGTAAAGTTTGTTTTTGGCAGCCAGTCCTGCAATGTGCTGTCCGAATTCATACTCCGTCATTGTCTTGGGCAGAGCCAGCGGTTCTTTCAGGCGGATGTTGGCAGGAATGGTTTTATCAATCAGCTCGTCCAGGCTTTTCACTCCTATTTTTTGGAGCATCTTCTCCTCGTCTTTTTCGCTGATGCCGATGTGGCGGTAGGCCAATAGGTCGTTTTTCATGGCTGTAATGATTTAAAAGTTTGCTGTATATTTACCGGAAGAACGGATTCTCCGCTTTTTCTATTCCTATGGTAGTCGGTGCTCCGTGTCCGGGATAGACAATCGTGTCGTTGGGCAGGATGAACAGACGGCTGCAAATATGCTCTATAAGTTCGTCGAAGTTGCCGCCGGCAAGGTCGGCACGGCCGATGCTGCCTTGAAACAGCACATCCCCCGAAAACATGCAGTGGTCTGCCGCGCAATAGTACACCAGGCTGCCCGGCGAGTGTCCCGGCACATGGATGGCTTCCAGTTCCGTATTGCCGAAGGTGATGATGTCTCCATCGTGCAGATAAGTGCCCAGGGGCACGGGGGCTTCCTGCAGTTGGAAGCCGAACATGCGGCTTTGTTTCGGCGCTTCGTCAATCCAGAACTCATCGGCCTGGTTGGCTTCGGCCTTCAGACCGAACTCTTTCAGCATGAAAGGATTGCCGAAGATATGGTCCAGATGCAGATGGGTATTCAGCAGATGTTTCACATTCAGCCCATTCTTGATGATGAAGTTTTTCAAGGTCTGCTTTTCTTCCTCATAAAAACAGCCCGGGTCAATGACGACCGCTTCATTGGTTTCGTCCCAAAGCACATAACAGTTCTCCGGGAACATATTAAATTCGAATCTCTTTATTTTCATATTATGTATTTAGATTTATCCCCCTACATATACTACTTTCTTTGTCTCGAAGAACTCCTCTTCAAAGAACTCCTTCAAGTCCCACAACGTGGTCTTGTTCTTGACGGGCATGGTTTCATTTCCCAATTCGCCCCCCTTGAGGCAAATCAGTCCGTTGGGCAATGCATTCTGCTGTTTGGAGGAGATGTTCTTGCGGATAATCTTCAGTAGGTCTGTCAGTGGCATCACGGCACGGCTCACCACAAAGTCGAACTTCCCTTTTTCCTCTTCTGCGCGGGGCATGGCGGAAGGTGACGTTTTTCAGCCCGATGCTGTTGGCTATTTCGGAGGCTACGCGTACTTTCTTTCCGATGCTGTCCACCAGATGGAAGTATACTTCGGGGAAAAGGATGGCAAGCGGGATTCCCGGAAAGCTCCTCCCGTGCCGAGGTCCATAATCTGTGTCCCCGGCCTGAAGCGGATTACCTTGCTATGCCCAGAGAATGCAGCACATGGTGTTCGTACAAGTTCTCTATATCTTTGCGTGAAATGACATTAATCTTAGAGTTCCAGTCCAGATAGAGGTCGTAGAGTGCGGCAAACTGCCGTTTCTGTTCTTCCGTCAGGTCCGGGAAATATTTGAGTATTAAATCCATTGTGAATTTTATATTGATAGACAATTGATTACAGTTCCTATTCGCCGTCTGTTTTTATAGCGCTGCTTAATACAATGAATTTACCGTTCATCAGAGGGGCTATGTCCTCATAAGACAACGTGATTTTGGTTGCTCCCATTACGTATGGGGCAATTTCATATACATTATAATAGAAGGTGATTCCCGTTGGGTCCAGGTAGAAATTCTCGATGGGCTCCAGGTCACCGGTGGTGGCGTAACCCATGTCCTCCAGCTCTTGGCGGGTGCTGACGTTGTTGTCTGCCATCAGCTGTTTCCAAAGCAAGTCGGTCAGCGTTTCCTTATAGTCGCCTTCAAAGAGGTCGTCCAGGCGGATGGGGCTTAGGGTCTTTAGGTCGAGGTTGAGGAAGGTGGACATATAGATGCCGTGTGCGCCGCCGGTATATTCGTTGTAATCTATACGGTAGGTCAGTACCAAGGTATTGCACAACTGCACATGGCTTTCGATTCCTTTATAATAGGAATACCAGGCTCCTATGCTTTCTTCGTCCTCCTTGTCCTGCTCATCCTTTTTGTACATAGGCTCCAGGTCATTGCGGTAGTCGCCGACATATTTCTCCGTATATTTCTTGACAGCTTCTTCGGGTGTCATCGCCATGTACTTGTCGCCGAAGCAGGCGGAGAGGAAGAAGGCGTTCAGACTGTCTTTCAGCCTCACGTCGGATGACTGGCTGGCGTAGGCAACGTTGAGGATGAGGTTGCAGGCCGGCTTGGCTGTGTCTCCGAAGAGATGTACGGTTTCGTTTACTTGTATACTGTCGAACTCCAACGCATATGCGTTTTTGTTCACGGTGTTACCGCAGGAAAAGAAAAAGCCGCTTGCCGCAAGCAGAAGGACAAGTAGGCTGACAGTTTGCTTTTTCATATTGAATTTCGTTTATAAATCAACATATCAATCAAAAAACTTTATCGACAAATATAGAACTTATTAACGAACTGCACACATAAAAAAGGAAAAATTAATTCCGGCAAACGGTTAAAACTTTCTATCTTTGCAGCGCTTATGAAGGAACTCCGTTACATACTGGCTGTACTCTTTTCCTCCCTTATCATTATAAGCGGAGTGGGGATTTCTGTAGTTCAGTATTGCTGTGCCGGATGCGAGACGACGCAAAGCTGCTGCACTTCCGGCTGTTCCAAATGCCATAATACACATCGTGCCTCACGGCAAACATGCAAGGATACCGGCTGTACAGCCGTCTACTACAAGGTGGATTTCGTGAAGCATGCACACGAGTCTGTTTCGTTCGTGCCATTCCTTACACTGTTTTGCGAGCAACTGCCGCTGTTTGATCACTCCTTGCCGCAGGTGGCTTGTACTCCGAGAGTTGTTTCAGGAGCACCGCCATATGTCGTCGGCTCGCGTCATTATCTGGCGCTCTATTCCACGCTTCTCATTTAGTGTTGTTTTATACGGGGCAATGACCTGGATTGCCCGGAGGGAACTGTTTGTTTTTTAATCACTTCTTTAAGTATAAAACAGAAATGAAATATAGTTTGATAGCCATTCTTCTGTTCTCTTTCACCGCCTTGCAGGCGCAGGTAAAGGGAACGGTAAAGGATGATTTGGGCGACCCGATTGCGGGTGCCAACCTCTTCTGGCAGGGAACCACTCAAGGAACCACCACTTCGGCGGACGGTACCTTCTCCTTGTCCAAACCCAATGACAAGCATATGCTTGTAGTCAGCTTTATCGGTTTTGAGAATGATACGATACACGTAAGTAACCGCAATGAGACGCTCGACATTGTCTTGCGCGAAGGGGTGGAACTGAGCGAGGTGAATGTGGTCAGCCGTAAGTTGGGCACCATGAAGCTGCGCAACAGTGTGATGAATGAAGATATGATAAGCAGCGCCGAGCTGAGCCGTGCCGCTTGCTGTAATTTGGGAGAGAGTTTTGTGACTAATCCTCGGTGGACGTCACTTACTCTGACGCCGCCACCGGTGCCAAGCAAATCAAGCTTCTCGGCTTGTCCGGTACGTATGTGCAGATGATGACGGAGAATATCCCCAACTACCGCGGCTCTGCCGCCCCCTACGGACTGGGTTATGTACCCGGGCCATGGATGCAGAGTATTCAGGTGAGCAAGGGCAGTTCGTCCGTGAAGAACGGCTATGAGGCCATCACGGGACAAATCAATGTGGAATTCAAGAAACCCCAGTTGCCCGAAGCCGACTGGTTCTCCGCCAATCTCTTTGCCAGCAGTACTAACCGTTATGAAGCCAATGCCGATGCCACGGTGAAACTCTCCAAACGTTGGAGCACCTCTTTGCTGGCGCATTACGAGAATGAGACCAAAGCTCACGACAGCAACGACGACGGCTTTGCCGACATCCCCCGTGTGGAGCAGTACAACCTCTGGAACCGCTGGGCATACATGGGCGACCGTTACGTCTTCCAGGCAGGCATCAAAGTGCTTACAGAAGACCGCAACAGCGGGCAAGTCAGCCATGGCAAAACGTCCCTGGCAGACCCTTATAAGATAAGTATAGGTACCGACCGCTACGAAGCTTTCACCAAGAACGCCTATATATTCAACAAGGAGAAGAATACCAACCTGGCATTGATTCTCTCCGGCTCCCTGCACAAGCAGGATGCCTTGTACGGACGGAAAATCTACGATGTGGACCAGCACAACGCTTATGCCTCCTTGCTGTTCGAGACGGAACTGACCAAGCGTCAAAGCCTTTCTGCCGGACTGAGCTTCAACTATGACTCCTACGACCAGCACTACCGCCTGGACAATGACGCCGCACAGCCTTTGACGAAGAAATTCACCAAAGAAGCCGTCCCCGGCGCCTACGTGCAGTACACCTACAACTGGGACGATAAACTGGTGCTGATGGGCGGTATCCGCGGCGACCATAGCAGTGAGTACGGCTATTTCGTCACTCCGCGTTTCCATGTGAAGTACAATCCCAACGAGTATGTACATTTCCGTCTTTCGGCAGGAAAGGGATACCGCACGAACCATGTGCTGGCCGAGAATAACTACCTGCTGGCAAGCAGCCGCCGGATAGACATCGCCAAACGTCTTGACCAGGATGAGCCTGGAACTATGGCGCAAGCACTTCCGCCTATATTCCCTTGTTCGGCAAAACCTTGAACCTGAATGCGGAATACTATTACACGGATTTCAGCAAGCAGGTGGTGGTAGACATGGATACGGACCCGCATGCCGTTCTGTTCTACAACCTTCACGGCCGTTCCTATTCGCAGGTAGTGCAGGTGGAGGCAAGCTATCCGTTCTTCCCGGTTTCACCTTTACCGCAGCTTACCGTTGGACGGATGCCAAAACGAATTACAACGGAGAGCTGATGGAGAAACCCCTTACCAGCAAGTATAAAGGTTTGCTGACGGCTTCTTATCAGACACCTTTGGGATTGTGGCAGTTTGATGTGACTTTGCAACTGAACGGTGGCGGGCGCATGCCGGCTCCATACGAACTGACAGACGGCAACTGGTCGTGGGAAAGGCGCTATGGCGGCTTCGAGCAGTTGAGTGCCAGGTGACGCGCTATTTCCGTCGCTGGTCTATATACGTCGGTGGCGAGAACCTGACAAACTTCAAGCAGAAAAACCCCATCATTGATGCTTCCAATCCCTGGGGAAGCAACTTTGACGCTACGATGGTGTGGGGACCATGCATGGAGCAAAAGCCTATGTAGGTGTTCGTTTTAACTTGCCGAGAATATAATATTATTTATTAAATCAATAGCGAAACAATGAAAACAAGAAGATTTTTAATGACTTTGGCAGTTGTACTCTTCTGTGCATCTGCCGCAATGGCAAAAGACATCCGTACAGCCGTGTTCAAGGTGGCACAGATGAAGTGTGAGAACTGTGTAAGGAAGATAAACAATAACATCCGTTTTGAGAAGGGACTGAAGGACTTCAACACAGACCTGAAGACAAAGACGGTAACCATCACGTATGATGCCGACAAGACCAATGTGGAAAAGTTGAAAGAAGGTTTCCAAAAGTTCCATTATGAAGCGGAGTTTGTCAAGGAAACCAAGCAGGACGATAAGAAGTAATTGAACAAACTGCTCATTTCGGTTGTTGCTTTATTAAAGCGGAACAACAACCATCTAAAAAATAAATCGAATGAGCAATATAATTACTAAGGCACATCCCGTGCTGGATATGCACAGCACGGGATTGCGCGTCGTCGGTGCATGGCTTTTTGCATCGTGCTGATACTGTTTTCTACAGTCTTTGTGCATATACCCTATACCCGTGAAATACAGATGGTACTGGCAATTCCGGTACTGCTGTTTTTCGGCGCTCCTTTTTATGCCGGTGCCTGGAAGGGAACCCGGTCGGGCCGCAACAATATAGACCGTCTGGTGGCACTTACCACCTCTGTGGCTTTTCTGTTCAGTGTGTTCAATACTTTCTTCCCGGATTATTGGCTGGGCATCGGGCTGGAACCGCATGTCTATTATGGGGTTGCCGCGTCATCATCGCTTTTTCCCTGACTGGCGAGTTTATGGAGGAACGTGCCGGAGAACTGTGTCGGCGGCTATCCGCCGGTTGGGAGGCTGGCAGCATAACGCAGCCCGCGTACTGCCGGAGAAGCAACGCATTGACGACCGTGTTGCCGAGCTTTTTGTCCCGGTCATTCTCATCATTTCCCTGCTGACCTTTTTTATATGGGTGTTCTTCGGAGGCATAGATGTAGTGTCACACGGTCTGTTTGCCGCTTTGTCCGTATTGGTGGTGGCTTGTCCGTGTGTGGTAGGGCTGGCCACTCCAGTAGCTTTGGCGGCGGGCCTCAATAAAGCTGCCCGCAATCATATCCTAATTAGGGACACTTCCGCTTTAGAGCAGATGCGCAATGTGGATGTGGTGGTATTCGACAAGACCGGGACCCTGACAGAAGGACATCCTACGGTAATAGGCTGGCTGTGGGCGCAAGGGCAGGAGGAGCATTATAAAGATGTACTGCTTGCTGCCGAGTCTACTTCGGACCATCCTCTGGCAGAAGCAATCGTTACGGCCCTGGAAGGGGAGGAGCAGGTTATCCCTGCCCACCTGGACGGTTTTGAAAACATTACCGGAAAAGGTGTCAGAGTGGCCTATCAGGGTGCGGAATATTGGGTAGGAAGCCATAAACTGCTGAAAGATTATCAAGCCAATTTGTCGGATATCCTGGCCGATATGCTGACACAATATGAATCGGATGGAAACAGTATTGTCTACTTTGGGCGTGAGAACGATTTACTTGCCGTTATTGCCATCAAGGACCAGTTGCGGGTGACTTCTATGGAAGCTATCCGGGAACTGCGTATCCAGGACATCGAGATATGCATGCTTACGGGAGACGGTGAGCGTACAGCTTCTTCCGTGGCCGGCAGTTTGGGTATCATGCGTTTTGTGGCTGATGCCATGCCCGACGACAAAGAGGATTTCATCCATAAGCTGCAGCTTCAGGGTAAAACGGTCGCCATGGTAGGTGATGGCGTGAACGATGCGCAAGCCTTGAGCTGTGCTGATGTAAGCATTGCCATGGGAAAGGGGACCGATACGTTGATGGACACCGCCATGATTACTCTCAGACTTCAGACCTGCTGCTGTTGCCCAAAGTTTTCCGGTTGTCTCGCCAGACTGTGAGCCTCATGTACCGGAATCTGTTCTGGGCTTTCATCTATAATACAGTGGGTATCTTTGTCGCGGCCGGAGTACTCTATCCCGTCTATGACATCCTGCTGAGTCCTGCGCTGGCAGGTGCTGCCATGGCTCTTTCCTGTGTATCCGTGGCTTTGAGCAGCCTTCGTCTGAGTTCCAGGTTCTGACGGCTGTATTCTCAGCTGTTCCTATACTCCAGCGGACTCATGCCCATGTGCCTCTTGAAGTATTTTCCAAAGAAAGAAGCACTGGGGAAGTTTAGGGAATAGGCAATCTCCTGAATGGTCATATTGGTTGATTTCAGCTTGGCTTTCACGTCTACGATGACGATGTGGGCGATGATGTCCAATACATTTCTGCCGGTCACCTGCCTCACGGTGGTGCTGAGGTGTTGCAGGGAGATGCCCAGTTTGTCGGCATAGAATTGCGCGCGGCGTTCGCGGGTATAGTTTTCGATGACGAGCTGCACCAGTTCGCGGCATATTTCCTCTTTCCGGCTCTTATTCCCTTTTTGCATCTGCGGACGGTGGCAATACATTCTGTCTATGCCGCTGAGGAGCATGTTCAATGTGCTTTGAGCCATTTTTGTATCGGGAGGATAGGGACCGGTCGTGATGCGTGCCCATAGGGCAAAATAGTCCTTGAAATAGGAGGCGACGGTAGGGTTGACAGCCAGTACCGGATACTCCAGTATGTTGGAGAAGGAGCTCAATGTAGACTGGATGAGGTTGACTCCATTGAGGCAATGGGAAGAAAACCCCACGAATCCCAGGCACACTTTTTCCTTTTGTTCGTAAAACTGTATGATGGTTCCGGGAAGCAGGGTGATAAAATCCCCTTGCTTGATTTCCGTATCCATCAAGTTGATGGATACCGTGATGGAACCTTCTATGCATAGTGCAAAGATGCATGCTTTCAGGCGGCACGACTGTTTGTATATGTTTAGAATGTCTTCCGTTACTTCAGTCCATGCAATCATGTCTACTGGCAGGTCGACTTGAGGAAATTCCATACGCTTTGTCGTTTAGAGTTCGCACAAAGGTAATTCTTTTCCGGGAAAAAGTAACGGAAGACATTCTGTTTTTAAAATGAAATGTTCTTTTTTTAAAATGTAACGTCCATCTTTACGACGAAAGTACGTGGCGCGCCACTGCCATGGGACGATAGCTGTACTCCTTGTTCAGCAGGTTGTTTATCATGAACTGGAAAGCTACTTCCTTGGTGGCTTTCACCCCGAAGCGCATGTCCACTGTGGCATAGTCCGTATTATGCTTTTTCCAATAGGATGCCAGGGTTTCCCCGTTGGACGAGCCGAAGAGGATGCCGCGCACGTAGTCCAGCAGGTCAGGTTCACTTTTGCTGCGTTCGTCCAGCATAATATAGTCCACGGCAAGTATCTTGCTTTTCCAGTTTACGTTGGCACCTATGTTGATGCGTTTCCACTGAAAGTCCAGCGTGGCCTTGAAACTGTGTTTCGGACGATATTTCAAGTACTTGCCGTCATTGCTTTTCTCCTTCATCTGAAGCGGGTCGGTATAGGTGTTCTCCAGGGCATTGCGTTTCTTGTAGTCGGCATCCCTCGGTTCGGTATATACATATCCCAGGTTATAGAGCAGCTTGGCGTTTTTGTTGAAGGTGTACATGCCGTTGGTGCTGATTTCCATTCCATAAATCTGTGCTTTGGACACGTTGTGGAACTGTGCCCCGATGCCGAAACCCTTGCCGTTCTTCAGCATTTGTATGGCGTCTGTAACGCTGTTTATCATGCTCAGGTCCGCATTGTTGAATAGGCCGAACTGGAATTCCACCATATCCTTGTATTGGGTATAGAAAGCGGCGACATCTGCAAATCCTTGTAAATTGCCTGCCTTGTACCCTTGCTTGAATCCCAGCTCGGCATTGAATCCTTTTTCCGGCTGTACGTTGTAGTTGGGATATACACCTACACCTCCGATGTCTTTGCGAAGGTATTTCTCGGTGATGGAGGGATTACGGTAACCCTGGCCGAAGCTGGCACGCAGGAAGCTGTAATCGGCTAGCTGGTAGTTCAGCCCGGCACGGAACACGGGGCGGAAAGGAATCTTGCTCCCGAAAACCTTTGTGTCGGCTTCCCGGTAGTGCTTGTCTATCCGGTAGTATTCGGCACGTACACCGGCCGATACGCTGAGGCGGTCCAGAAGCGCTGGTCGTATTGCATATAGGCGGCAACATTGTCACTTTGATGTACTTCTTCCGTTTCGCCGGAGAAGGTGCGGATATGTTCGTAAGTCAGACCCGTGGTGATTTGTGCGCCGCCGTCCCATTTCTTGTTGAACTGATAGTCCAGATAATAGTCGTAATTCTTGTCCGTCCGTGTTGGTGATTGATTGCGCTTCGGATTGAGTACACCGGATAGCCAGGGAACCAGGTCGCTGGGTAGTTTCCCTTCAAGCAGTCCTCCCGATTCGTCAGACCGGCAGGCC